>Ga0160505_100003_pt1 | contig 304896 bp, 269 predicted proteins | sample DIDeMG_FD_108225 | JGI IMG/M metagenome (GOLD analysis project Ga0160505, IMG submission 108225) | Enriched chicken feces microbial communities from UW Madison campus, WI, USA - DID2874_E49_Stillage MG | ecosystem: Host-associated > Birds > Digestive system > Large intestine > Fecal ... | reverse complement strand
TGGAGGAGTAGCGAAGTGGCTAAACGCGACGGACTGTAAATCCGTTCCTTAGGGTTCAGTGGTTCGAATCCACTCTCCTCCATTTGTTTCAGGGGCATAGTTTAAAGGTAGAACAGCGGTCTCCAAAACCGTTAGTGTGGGTTCAATTCCTGCTGCCCCTGTTCTTTTATTAATATGGCGATCGTGGCGAAGTGGTTAACGCACCGGATTGTGGCTCCGGCATTCGTGGGTTCGATTCCCATCGTTCGCCCTTGTAATTATTGGGGTATAGCCAAGCGGTAAGGCAAGGGACTTTGACTCCCTCATGCGTTGGTTCGAATCCAGCTACCCCAGTTTTCTTAGAAAAGTTTCAGGAAACTCTCTTGAAAAATACTTGTTCTAAGGGGAAAACAATAGTATAATGGCGGTATAGCCAAGTGGTAAGGCAGAGGTCTGCAAAACCTTCATCACCGGTTCAAATCCGGTTACCGCCTTAGTACTAGAATATTTATTGACATGCCGGCGTGGCGGAATTGGCAGACGCGCTGGACTCAAAATCCAGTGCCCTCACGGGCGTGCCGGTTCGACCCCGGCCGCCGGTATAAAGAGCTAAGATGTTATTTCATCTTGGTTTTTTATTTGAAATTGAATAGCAACATGGCGAGTGTGGCGAAGTGGTTAACGCATCGGATTGTGGTTCCGACACGCGTGGGTTCGATTCCCATCTCTCGCCCTAGCGAAAGACTTAGCAGAAATGTTGAGTCTTTTTTTTGTTGTCCAGAATAGGGGATTTGTCTGTTTCGTCTTGGAAGCTGCTTGAGTGAACAGAAGGGGAGGATGATCACAAAAAAGGAGCTTCTCTTAAATAGAGAAAACGCCGTTTCTATAGAGTAGATTATCCTTTGAAGTTATACAATGGACGAATCACTTCATGTATTTCCATTGTTACATCTAAATGCGTGAGGAGCTGTTTTTTAGATTTATAGGCTTTGGGCGCCTCGTCTAAGGTCTTTTTTGACACGGAAGTCGTCCAAACATGCCGCATCATGTGCTGGTAATTCTCCAGATTGATCGAAGCTCTAGCTTGTGTCCGGCTCATCATGCGACCAGCACCATGAGGACCAGACTGATTCCATTCTGGATTGCCTTTGCCGACCCCAAGGAGGGAGCCGTCTTTCATGTTTAATGGAACGATCATTTTTTCATTCTTTCTAGCCGAAGCAGCTCCCTTGCGCAAGATCATCTGATCAGTATCAATGTAGTTATGGGGACTGTCAAAGCTCTCAATGATCTGTTTTTCCCATTTCATTGCTTTTAAAATCGTCAGTGCCATGGTTTGTCGATTGAAGGCAGCGTATTGTTGAGCGACCTTCATATCTGCTAAATAGTTTGCCAAATCATTTTCTGAAACGAAAGAAAATTCGTAAGGAATCTCCAATTCATTCAGTACATCAGCGAGGGATTGCTTCTCTAAACTAGTGCCGGCAGCTTTTAGTTGTGCGTGTATCTCTTGGCGTGCGTCAGTGAGCTTTTGATAGGCGATCTCTTGATGATAATCTGCAATTTCTTTTCCCAAAATTCGACTGCCACTATGAATGACCAGATATATCCCGTCCTTGCCTTCGTTGACCTCGATAAAATGATTGCCGCCGCCTAAGGTTCCGATACTTCGCAATGCAGCACCCCGATGGACAGGTGCATGCACGTGCTCCAAATTGAAAGTATATTGGGGTTTGCTGTGGGAGTGATGGCCGCTGGGAATCCGATTTCGAATGACCCGATCGAGTTTATCAAAATTTTGTTTGATCCCTTTTTTGATTTTCGTCACGTGGACGCCGCAGCCAATGTCGACCCCCACCAAGCTAGGAGCTACTTTATCCGTTACCGTCATCGTCATTCCAATGACACAGCTCGCGCCGCTGTGGGTGTCCGGCATCACTCGAATCTTTTGGCCTTGTGTAAAGGGTTGATTACAAAGAGTCATAAGTTGCCCTCTTGTACTTTCTGTCAGTGCCTCTGCGTATACAGTAGCAGAGGTGTATTTTCCTTTTATTATTTTCACTATTAATCCTCTCATAGAGGAATCGAATTGTTCCTCTGGTTTAGTTTATTCTTCTTGGTATCCTTTCTTGTTCCACTCATAGGAAACACCTCCGTCGAATATTTATTAAAATCCATACAAAAAAACTGTCAACCGAATGATTGACAGTTTGCTAAATACGCTTTATTTACGAATAAGCAGAGAGTCGGTTGAAAAAGTCCCTCTATTCGAATAAAACGACACAGCTAGATCAATCATTTGTAGGTTGTTTACTTGGTTAATCTTAATCATTGCGCTCTCTCCCTTCGTTAGTTTTCATTTCATCCTATCATTTTAAAACACAGGGTGTCAAGGTGTTTTAGTTTACAGTATTTTGTATCATTTCTTTGGTCTATAAATTCTATTCAATCTTTTTTGTCACTGGAATCAATACTTCAAATACCTGATCCTCAGGATGCTCCGAGGTGGCTTCATCTTGCCAGAGTAATTCCCAGATATCTCCATTTAAAATCAAGTGATGTTCCTTCAAATAGTTTTTAAAACGATTATTAAAGGTATTGATATAATGAATCTCATCTTTGATAAATCCAGAAACATACTCACCAGCGGGGCGTTTGATGACGCGATGTTCATCATATAGGTGTATTCGGTCTTCAGGGATTTTCACGAGGGCTCGATACGGCGCATCATGAAAGTTCTCTTCGTAGAATGCGGCACCGTCGACTAAAAAGCCGATGGGGTAACCGCTAAACAGATCGCTGCTCTCTACGTAGGAATAAAACCGTCCATATACTTGAAAGGAATCAATATCGTCGAAATTTTCAATAGTATCAGAAATAACAAAGGACTCTGCTTCACGGTAGGAACAGGTGATAGACTCCAAGTCAAAGTTTTTTAACGTCGTATACCGTTCGATATAGCTGTCTAGAGTTCCGCGAATACCCTTTAACTTGTTGATTTGTTCATCGACTTTTTGTTTTTGTCGCGTGAATCCATCTAAGACATAATCCACGTTTCGATTCTTCAAAAAGGCATGAATCTCCTCTAATGAAACATCGAGGTTTTTTAATAAGAGAATGACGTCTAATTCAAAATACTGGTCGATGCTGTAATAACGATACCCATTTTCGCCAACTTTTGCTGGTTTGAAAAGATGGATCTGATCGTAATAGATCAACGTTCGTCGACTGATGCCTGCGTATTTTGCTAGTTCACTGATCGTTAAATATTTTTTCATAGAAATCCTCATTTCTTGCTTGACTGTGACGTTACGTTACACTTTATTCTAACATAGGAGAAGGAGGGAAAGAAAGATGAAACTATTCAAAATCTTTTTCAAAGAATATCAAACGATGTTCTTGGGCACCTTCATCTTAATGATCGTGCAGGCGGTTGGAACACTTATGATTCCTTACTATGTTGCTGAAATTATTGATGAAGGTATTTTAACGCGAGATCAAGGAGCGATTTGGCGAAATGGCGGATTGATGCTGGGGATCGCCGTGTTGACGGGGATCGTGTCGATTATCGCAAGTTATTATTCAGCGATTTTAGCTGGACGCTTCGGCTATTTTCTGCGGAAGCAGCTAGTCAGCAAAACACAGCAGTTGTCCATGGCTGAAATGGATGAATTTGGGACCCCCACGTTACTTGCTCGAACAACTAGTGACATTACAAATATTCAACAAATTTTAATGATGGTCTTCCAAATGATTATTCCTGCGCCGTTGATCTGCTTGGCATCGATCGTTTTGACAGGAATGATCTCATGGCGCTTTGTCTGGATACCGATCGCATCGATCGTTTTATTTTCGATCGTTTCGTTTATCGTTATCAAGAAGGCTGTTCCTCTCGCAGATGTGATGCAGCAGCGGATGGACAAAATGATGCAGATTCTAAGAGAATTTTATACAGGTGTGCGAGTGATTCGCGCATTCAATAAAACGGATTTTGAAAAAGAACGTACAGACAAAACATTCTTTAACTACTCTGATGTTATGATCCGTGTCAATAAATTATTTGCTGTTTTGAATCCGACAGTGAACTTAGTCATGGGCTTAGGAATGACTGCTGTCTTAGCATTTGGCGGATTATTAGTTGTTCAAGGAAATGTACCGATCGGCAGTCTGACTGCGATCAGTGAGTATACGATCTTGAGCTTATGGTTCTTGACGATGGCAGCGATGGTGATCGTAATGATCCCGAAGGCGTTGGCTTCTTTGGAGCGTATCGGTGAAGTTTTGGATAAAGAAGAAGAAATCGTCGATGGTCCGAAGACCTCATTTGCTAGAGTAACGGATACGCCGATTGCTGTTTTCGATCACGTTGATTTCGCGTATAGCGGTGCGGAAGAAGCCGTCTTATCCGACATCACGTTTGATATTCCAAAAGGGGTGACGGCGATTGTCGGGGGAACAGGATCAGGTAAAAGTACGATTGCAAAAGCGCTTTTACGTCTACGAGATACGACCAAGGGTGAGATTCGTTTCTTAGGTGAACCGATTCAAGGGGTGACACAAGAAGCCCTCAGAGATCGAATCAGCTATGTCCCGCAGAAAGCATTTTTATTTAGCGGTACGGTCAGGGACAATTTCCTCTTTGGAAATCCTGAGGCAACTGAAAAAGAAATGCAGGCGGCTGCAAAAGCTGCTCAGGCAGAAGACTTTATTCATCAGTTAGATGGACAATATGATGCGTTTGTCGCTCAAAAGGGAAATAATTTCTCTGGGGGACAAAAGCAACGGTTGAGTATTGCCAGAGCGTTGATCAAGCCAGCAGATCTTTATTTCTTTGACGATAGTTTCTCAGCACTGGATTATCAAACAGACGCGAAATTACGGAAGGCACTGAAAACGTATTTGTCCGAGGCGGCGATCGTGATCGTTGCGCAGCGTCTTTCAACGATTAAAGATGCGGATCAGATCATTGTTTTAGAAGAAGGACGAATCGTGGGGAAAGGCACCCATGAAGAGCTGCTGACAACCTGCGGCGTGTATCAAGAATTTGCCAAATCTCAAGGAATGGAGGAGAAAAAGCATGAGCATCAAGCAAGTTGAGGAAAAAGAAGTGGTAACTGAAACACCAAAAGAGCTTAAAAAGACCAGCATTCGTCTGTTGAAGCTCTTGATGGAACAAAAAGGTCGATTTGTCATAATTGTTTCTTCGGCAGTTTTTTTCGCGGCTTTGATGGCGATCACTCCGCTGATTTTAGGTCAGGGATTGGATGCGATCATCTCCTTGATCCAAACAGGTCAGGTAACAGTTGAGAGCTTATTTAATGCACTGGTCCGTCCAGTGGCACTGCTCTTTTTGTCATGGCTAGGTGTCTCTTTGTTTTCATTGCTGCAAGAATACACTATGGCAAGTGTGGCTGAAACGTTAACACTGCGACTGAGAAAGCTGTTAACGGAAAAGCTTAACCGCTTGCCGATGAATTTCTTTGATCAGTATAAAACGGGGGATGTGTTGACACGAGCGACACTTGATTTAGACAAAGTATCTGAGGTTCTGCAAGTAGGATTGATGCAAATGATCTCCGCTGTCCTGTCGATCGTGATTGGTTTAGGCTTGATGATTTATTTAAGCCCGCTGCTTACCTTGGGGATAGTGGTCATTCTACTGATCAGTCTCTTTTTGACAAACCGTCTGGCTCATAAAAACCAAGAATATTTTTCAGAGAATCAAGTTGCTTTAGGAGCGGTGGGAACGAAAGCCGAAGAGGATTACTCAGGGAACTTGCTGATCAAGTCTTACAATCGACAAAAAGAAACGATGGAAGATTTGGATGCATTGAACGAAGCGCAATTCCAAGCCTTCAAAAAAGCACAGTTCGTCAGCTTCGCGATCAATCCTTTGATTCGGCTGATCAACCAGCTAGGCTTTGTGACGAGTGCGGTCGTTGGCGGTATCATGGTGATCAACGGCCAATTATCGATTGGTTTGGTCCAGGCCTATTTACAATACGTCAATCAGGTCTCAGAACCAATCACACAGGTTTCTTATGTGATCAACAGTTTGCAAAGTGCGTTTGCTGCACTGGAGCGAATCTTTGAGATTTTAGATCAAGAGGAAGAAAAGGAAGACGCGATCCACATTCCTGTTCCAGAAACGCTGCGGGGCGAAGTAAGCTTCAAACATGTTTCCTTTGGGTATTCTTCGGACCGTTTGCTCATGGAAGATGTGAATTTCAAAGTGAAGCCGAAGCAGATGGTCGCTATCGTAGGACCGACCGGCGCTGGAAAAACAACGATGATCAACTTGTTGATGCGTTTTTACGAATTAACCGGTGGTCAGATCGAAGTTGATGGAAAAGACGTTAGTCATTTTTCACGAGCGGCCATTCGACAAAAATTCGGAATGGTGCTGCAGGATACCTGGCTGTTTGAAGGAACTGTGGCAGATAATATTGCATACGGCAATCCTGATGCCACCAGACAAGAGGTGGTCCAGGCGGCGAAAGATGCTCAATGCCACCATTTTATTCGTACGTTGCCTAACGGGTATGACACCATCATTTCTTCAGACGGCAGTCAGATTTCCCAAGGACAGCAACAGCTGCTGACGATTGCACGGGCCATTTTAGCCGATCCGCAATTACTGATTCTGGACGAAGCGACATCAAGTGTCGATACACGGACAGAAGGGATGATTCAGCAAGCTATGGATCAGTTAACGGCAGAGCGAACAAGCTTCGTCATTGCCCACCGTTTGTCGACCATCAAAAACGCGGATTTGATTTTAGTCATGAAAGACGGGGCGATCATTGAACAAGGCAGTCATCGCAGTTTAATGGAAAAAGGCGATTTTTATGCCGCTCTTTATGATAGTCAATTCGCCGCTTAAGCTCGACACCTCGTGTCGGGCTTTTCGTTTGTAAAGTCAAAGGAACAATGACTTTTCATTTGTAAACTTTAAATGGGTTTGGCTTTACAAATGAAAAGTGTCCAGGTTAAAACCCTAAAACAATTTAATTAGAAAATATTCTGAAAATTCATTGACTTTTAATCTTATGAACTGTATAGTATAAAAAAATGATTAAGATATTATTAGAAAAACGAGGAGCCGATTTTTATGCGCAAGAGTAAATACAATAATTTCGATGGCATCGTCTTATTAATTATTGAGTTGAGGACTTAGAACGCGGGAAAGTATGAACCGTTAGTTTGAGTCCTGTTTGCGTTACAAATGGGATTCTTGCAAGAGCATCCCATTTTATTGATGGGATGCTCTTTTTTTGATGGCAGGGGAGATGTGACTATGAGAAGTGATCAGATTAAAAAAGGAATTGATGCAGCACCGGCTAGAAGCTTATTGTATGCGACTGGCCAAGTAAAGAATATTCACGATATGGATAAACCGTTTATTGCGATTTGTAATTCATACATCGATATCGTTCCTGGACATGTTCACCTGCGAGAACTGGCAGATGTGGCAAAAGAAGCGATTCGTGAAGCCGGCGGGATTCCCTTCGAATTCAATACGATCGGTGTCGATGACGGCATCGCGATGGGACATATTGGGATGCGTTACTCCCTACCGAGTCGCGAATTGATCGCTGATGCAGCAGAGACAGTGATCAATGCTCATTGGTTTGACGGCGTGTTTTATATTCCGAATTGTGACAAGATTACGCCGGGAATGATTATGGCCGCTGTCCGGACGGACGTCCCTTCGATCTTTTGCTCTGGCGGGCCAATGAAGGCGGGAATCGATCCATTGGGACACCAAACAACGTTGTCCTCGATGTTTGAAGCGGTAGGAACGTTCAAAGAAGGCAAAATGACCAAAGAGGATTTCCTATTCATGGAACAAAATGCCTGCCCGACCTGCGGTTCCTGCGCTGGGATGTTTACGGCGAACTCCATGAACTGTCTATTGGAAATATTGGGTCTTGCATTACCTGGAAATGGTACGATCTTGGCGGTTTCGGATGAACGCCGGGAGCTGGTAAAAGAATCTGCCAAACACTTGATGAATCTTGTGAAGAAACAGATTAAGCCAAGAGACATCGTCACGAAAGAAGCGATTGACGACGCCTTCGCATTGGATATGGCGATGGGCGGTTCAACCAATACTGTTCTTCATACCTTAGCTATCGCCAATGAAGCCGAGATTGATTACGATCAGTCTGATATTAATGAGATTGCCAAAAGAGTTCCTTATCTTTCAAAAATTGCGCCGTCCTCCAGCTATTCGATGCACGACGTTCATGAAGCCGGCGGGGTTCCAGCGATCATCAACGAACTGGTCTCTATCGATGGAGCGATTCATTCAGACAGGATCACCGTTACCGGCAAAACGTTACGTGAGAATGTCGCTTCAGCGAAAATCAAGAACGAAGAAGTGATTCATCCGAAGACGGCACCGTATAGTGCGGTTGGCGGTCTGTCGATCTTATACGGGAATATCGCACCTGAAGGCAGCGTGATCAAAGTGGGCGGAGTAGACCCGAGTATCACTGTCTTTAAAGGAACAGCGATCTGCTTTAGCTCTCATGATGAAGCAGTGGCTGCCATCGATGATCACACTGTCACAAAAGGACATGTCGTTGTTATCCGATACGAAGGACCAAAAGGCGGTCCGGGAATGCCCGAAATGTTGGCACCAACATCTAGTATCGTCGGCCGCGGATTAGGAAAAGACGTTGCACTGATCACAGACGGACGTTTTTCTGGAGCAACGCGGGGCATCGCTGTCGGACACGTCTCACCAGAGGCAGCAGCCGGCGGACCCATCGCTCTGGTTCAAGATGGAGATGAGATTACGATTGATTTGACAGATCGTACATTGAACGTCGCTGTTTCAGAAGAAGAATTAGCAAAACGAAGAGAGCAATTAGTAAAATTCCAGCCAAAAGTCAAAAAAGGCTGGTTGGCTCGTTACTCAGCGATGGTGACTTCCGCGCACACTGGCGGAGTCATGAAACTACCAGAGGAATAGGGGGATCGTGATGGAAGAAATGAAGCAAAAAGCAGACGCGGAAGAGCTGTACAGCGGCGCAGATCTATTGATCAAGTGTTTGGAAAATCAAGGAGTCGAATTGATTTTCGGGTATCCTGGCGGGTCCGTTTTACCGCTGTATGACTCCCTTTATGATGAATCGATTCCGAATATTCTTACACGGCACGAGCAAGGCGCCGTGCACGCCGCAGAGGGGTACGCGAAGGCGACAGGCAAACCTGGAGTAGTTATTGTAACCAGCGGACCTGGTGCGACCAATGTAGTCACGGGGATCGCAGACGCGATGATCGATTCGGTTCCGTTGGTCGTTATTACAGGTCAAGTAACCACACCCGGCATTGGAAAGGATGCCTTCCAAGAAGCAGACATGCTGGGAATCACCGTTCCCATTACCAAAAATAATTATCAGGTTCGAGACATTGAAGAGCTTCCCCGGATCATCAATGAAGCTTTCCATATTGCGACGACAGGAAGAAAAGGGCCAGTGCTGATTGATTTGCCGAAAGACATTACGACATTGAAAGCCAATCCAGCCATTAATAAGGTCGTTCATTTAGAGAGTTACCAGCCGACGACAACACCCTCTATTTTACAAATCGAACGGCTGATGACCTTACTGAAACGAGCAAAAAAACCGCTGCTTCTTGTTGGGGGAGGAGTCGTTGCGGCAGATGGCGGCAACGAATTGCGACAATTGGTAGAAAAATACCGGCTGCCGACAGTGAGCACCTTATTAGGGCTAGGCTTGCTGCCGCATGATCATCCTAATTTTCTAGGTATGGGCGGCATGCATGGAACATATGCCGCAAATATGGCTATGATGGAATGCGATCTACTGATCAACATCGGCAGCCGGTTTGACGATCGTCTGGCCTGTTCATCTGAAGCATTCGCGCCTCATGCCAAAATTGCCCATATAGATGTTGATCCAGTAGAAATCGGAAAGATCATCAAAACAGATATCCCGATCGTCGGCGATGCAAAGATCGCGTTAAGTCAAATGCTGTCGACAGAGAGTGATGCGCCAGAATGTGAAGAGTGGCGGATGCTGTGTAAGGCACGGCAAGAAAAATACCCATTGAAATACACCTGGGATGAAAAAGTCATCAAGCCGCAAGAAGTCATCGAGATTGTTGGACGGATCACCGAAGGGCAAGCTTATGTGGCGACTGATGTAGGCCAGCATCAAATGTGGGTAGCACAATTTTATCCATTCAAGTTTCCAAAACAATTAATCACCAGTGGCGGGTTAGGGACCATGGGGTATGGAATCCCCGCTGGCATTGGGACGAAATTTGGCAAACCAGAGGAATCAGTGGTCGTCTTCGTCGGAGATGGCGGCTTTCAAATGACCAATCAGGAATTCGCCATTTTGAATCAAAATAACTTGGATATTAAATTCATTTTGATGAACAACCAATCCCTGGGAATGGTTCGTCAATGGCAGGAAAAATTCTTCAATGAACGCCGTTCGCAATCTGTTTTTCAAGAGCAGCCAGATTTCATGAAGATGGCGGAAGCCTATGGGATAGGCAGTAAAAAAATCACTGATCCACATACGTTGGAAAAAGAATTGCAAGCAGCGTTTGCGACACCCGGCCCTATGCTGATCGAGGTGATGATTTGCACGAAAGAGCACGTATTGCCTATGATTCCGGCGGGTATGCCAAATGATCAGATGTTGGGGGTAGATTAGATGAGACGAATGATCACAGCGATGGTTCACGATCAGGCGGGAGTACTGAGTCGCATCACCAGCGTGCTAAACCGCAGACAGGTAAATATGGATAGTGTCTCTGTCGGTCGAACGGAAAGAGACGGAGAGTCGCGCATGACGATCATTATCCAAGCGGACACTTTAGCAGATGTCGAACAAGTAACCAAGCAGCTAAATAAGCAAATCGATGTTGTGAAAGTCTCTGATGTAACGGATGAGCCTCATTTAGAAAGAGAATTGGCATTGGTCAAAGTCAGTGCGCCGGCTGCGATCCGTTCAGAGATTCAAGCGATGATCGATCCGTTTCGTGCAGATGTCGTGGATGTAGGATTAAAAACGATCGTCGTACAGGTCGCAGGCTCGACGGAAAAGGTCAATGCCTGTATCGATGTACTTCGACCATATGGTATCAAGCAGTTAGCTCGAACAGGAGTAACTGGATTTAGCAGAGGTTAAACGCAAAATAAATTTCTTGTTTTGCTATTAATATAGTTTAATAAATTGGAGGAAAAATGATGGTTAAAGTTTATTATGATGATGCAGTAGCGAAGGATGCTTTAGAAGGAAAAACAATTGCTGTAGTGGGTTATGGGTCACAAGGACACGCTCATGCACAAAATCTACGTGACACGGGTCACCAAGTCGTGATCGGTGTGCGAGAAGGAAAATCCGCTGAGGCTGCTCGTGAAGATGGGTTTGATGTATTGTCAGTAGCTGACGCAGCTAAAAAAGCCGAAGTAGTCATGATTTTAGCTCCAGATGAGATCCAAGGTGCGCTCTATGAGAATGAAATCGCACCAAACTTAGAAGAAGGCGACGCGTTAGTTTTCGCCCACGGATTCAATATTCATTTTGATGTAATCAATCCGCCGAAAAACGTGGATGTCTTCTTAGTGGCACCTAAAGGCCCGGGACATTTAGTTCGTCGGACGTTTACTGAAGGATTTGCCGTACCTGCCTTATTCGCGGTTTATCAAGACGCAACAGGAACTGCTCAAGAATTAGCGCTGTCTTATGCTAAAGGAATCGGTGCGACACGAGTAGGTGTCTTGGAAACAACCTTTAAGGAAGAAACTGAAACCGATCTGTTTGGTGAACAAGCCGTGTTATGTGGCGGATTAACCAGTATGATCGAAGCAGGATTTGAAACCTTGGTAGAAGCGGGCTATCAACCTGAGTTGGCATACTTCGAAGTCTGTCACGAAATGAAGCTGATCGTTGATTTGATCTATGAAGGCGGCTTTGGAAAAATGCGGAATTCTATCTCCAATACTGCGGAATACGGGGATTATGTTTCAGGACCTCGCGTTATTACGGATCAAGCAAAAGCAGGAATGAAGGACGTCCTAACAGATATCCAAAATGGAAAATTTGCGCAAGGCTTCATTGATGATAACAAAAACGGCTTCCCAGAGTTCAAGAAGATGCGTAAAGAAAGTGCGGGTCATCAAATTGAAGAAGTAGGTGGCGAATTACGAAAAATGATGCCATTTGTCAGCCGTAAAGATTAGTGGGAGGTGCAGTGATGGATTTGATCAAAGACACCGAGGTTCGCAGTGCCTATCAATTACTGAAAAATTCGGTCAATCATACACCATTGCAATATGATCGTTACTTATCTGAAAAGTATCAGGCAACCGTTTTACTCAAGCGAGAAGATCTGCAAAAGGTTCGTTCGTTTAAATTACGCGGAGCCTATTATGCCATAAAAAAACTTCCAGAAGCGGAACTAAAAAAGGGTGTTGTTTGTGCAAGCGCGGGGAATCACGCACAGGGAGTGGCGTATACATGCCATGAATTAAGAACGAAAGCCGCGATTTTTATGCCGACTACGACACCACAGCAAAAAGTCTCGCAAGTAAATTTTTTTGGTGGCGAATTCGCAGATATTCATTTAGTTGGGGATACCTTTGATGCTTCTGCTTCTGCGGCAAGAGCATATTGCGAAGAAAATGGCATGACCTTCATTGATCCCTTCAACGACAGGAACATCATTGCCGGTCAAGGGACACTGGCTTTAGAGATGATGACCGATGCAGAAAGTGAAGGCTATAAACCAGATTATGTCATTGCAGCAATCGGCGGCGGAGGCTTGATCAGTGGCGTATCATCCTACGTTAAAAATACATCTCCTATGACAAAAGTAATTGGTGTTGAGCCAAAAGGGGCGGCATCGATGCAGGCAGCTTTTGAAAAAGAGCAACCAGTGAAATTGGCAGAGATTGACAAATTCGTTGACGGTGCAGCCGTTCAATGTGTAGGTGAAATAACGTACCTCCACAGCAAAGAGTATGTAGATGAGCTGATGTCGGTGGATGAGGGATTGATTTGCTCTACGATTCTTGATCTGTACGGCAAGCAGGCCATTGTAGTTGAACCCGCGGGTGCGTTGAGTGTTGCTGCTTTAGATTTAATGAAAGAAAAAATCAAAGGAAAAACAGTGATCTGTGTCATCAGCGGTGGAAACAACGACATTAATCGAATGGCAGAGATCGAGGAACGTTCGCTGATTTATCAAGGATTAAAACATTACTTTGTCGTGAATTTTCCGCAACGTCCGGGCGCGCTCAAGGAGTTTGTGTCCGAGGTATTGGGTGAAGGAGACGACATCACTCGATTTGAATACACGAAAAAAAGCAATCGCGGGACCGGCCCAGTAGTGATCGGCGTGTTGTTGAAGAAGCCTGAGACACTGCCAAGCTTATTGAAGCGATTAAATGAATTTGATTCTACCTATATCGAGTTAAGTCAAAACAAAACACTGTACAATTTGCTCGTATAGATAAACGACCTCCAGAAGATCCCTTTTGGAGGTCGTTTTGTGTTCATTTTTAGGAAATCAACTGGTAATCGTCATTAAAGTAATCTTTATAAGCAAAATACCCGGCAATGATCGCTCCCAAACTGGTAGCAGAGAGCAGCATGAAGGTCACCATGATCTGATATTTGATGGCATGGACGGGGTCAAGGCCCGCAAATATCAAACCGGACATCATTCCCGGCAGACTCACAAGTCCTACCGTTTTAGCAGAATCGATCGTCGGCTGCATGGCCGTTTTGATACTTTGCTGCAAAATAGGCTTAGAGGCCAAGTTGATTGAAGCGCCTAAAGCTAATTTTTCTAATGTTTGTTGCCTCAAATCATGGAATTGGGTATTCAACGTGCGGTAACACAGACCGATCGCTACCATGGAATTGCTCGCAATCATTCCTGTAATGGGCACAATCTGCGAGGGAACAAATTTGATCGCCCCAGAAAAAATCAAGACACCCAGCGTCACATAGGTACTGATAAAAATAGCGGCAAAAGAATGGCGGTATTTCTTACGTGAACCAGGATTTCTCTTATGCGCATTCCAAGCCGCATTAAACACGATAAACAGGCTCATCGCCACTGTTAAGAAACCATTGTTTACTTGGAAAATGTATTTTAGCAAATAGCCTACTAAGATCAACTGAAGGATCGCCCGTATAATACTAAGAAAAATATCTTTAGATAGATGAAGCTTTTCTTTTGAGCTAATAAAGACAGCGATCAAAACCAAGGCAAAAGCGAGTACGAAGGAGAGGTCGTTCACAGCTAAAGAATTCATTTTTTTAATCTCCCTTCTTGGAGAATCAGCAGTTCTTTTGCTGCCTGAATTTCTGATTCATCATGCGTCACCTGCATAATGGAGCAGCCTTGTTGCTGCAATTGTTGGACGAGTCGATGGATGATCCCTTTTGTCGATTCATCTAAACCGGTCGTCACTTCGTCGAGCAATAAAATTTTTGGTAAAAATAAAATGTTCCGAATCATCGCGACACGTTGGCGTTCACCGCCAGATAATTCAGTGATCTTTTTTGAGACATAGTTTGAGGGGAGATCAACTAAATTGAGGGTAGTTGCCATCTTCTCCTTATCTGGGGAAAGGGATCGGACGAAATAAGGGAAAGCCAAATTGTCCTCAACAGTATCACCGAATAAAGCAGGCTGTTGGAAGCAATAAGAAACTTGTTGGCGATAGTCAGTATAGTCATAGGAGCGTTGCTGCTTGCCGTTGAAGAGCAGCTCCCCGTTCGTTGGCGATACTAACGAAGCGATCACGCGTAATAGGGTGCTCTTGCCACTTCCAGAGGGACCAGTGATCGTCAAAAAAGCACCTTCTTCTAATGTGAAGGAAAGGTGATCTAAAATGGTATTCTGTCCCGCTTGATAACTGACATCTTGTAACTCTAAAAGTGCCATCTGATTATTGTTCCTCTCCAGCAGTATAAGGAATCACGACAAAAAGATCCGGCCGTTCATTGACTACTAATTGCTTCAAGGCGAATGCTGGGTGCTTAATGATCTGGCTCTCTTGATCAAACCGTTCAATAAAATAGTCTTTAATTTGAGCATCGGTCCATTGTCTGGCAGGAAAGTGCCAATAGTGATCCTTCTCTTTAACAAACACAAAACCAACACTCCAAGCTTTTTTTACTTCATCTGGAATTTGAGCCAACAACGCTTGAAAATTTTCCATAACTTCTTACCTCCATCGTGACTTATCAGGATTCTTTTGTAAATGTACTCTATTATTAAACCAATAATCCATTTTTCTGTACACTCTTTGGTTTTTATTATAGCCTATAATCTCTCATCTAAAGCAAAGTATTTGGCAATAGAAACGATGAGAAGACCGAGTTATTCCTGTCCTCTTCATGACGAGAAACATATCATTTGGAGTTTGACCAATTCTGATGTATTATACTCTCGGATGGTTACTTACAAAAAGTAAAAGTGCAAATCTTTTTCATTTCATTCAAAATGATTTACACTGTATCCGTAAGAATTTTTTAGGAGGTTTGTTTATTATGGCAAAAGAACATTATGATAGAAGTAAACCACACGTTAATATTGGTACCATTGGTCACGTCGACCACGGTAAAACAACATTAACTGCAGCAATCACAACGGTATTAGGTAAGAAAGGTCTCGCAAACCCTCAAGACTACGCTAGTATCGATGCTGCACCCGAAGAACGTGAACGCGGAATCACTATCAATACCGCTCACGTAGAATACGAAACTGAAAAACGCCACTATGCCCATATCGACGCTCCAGGACACGCGGACTATGTTAAAAACATGATCACCGGTGCTGCTCAAATGGACGGTGCGATCTTAGTAGTATCAGCTACTGATGGCCCTATGCCTCAAACACGCGAACACATTCTATTATCACGTCAAGTAGGTGTAAAATACTTGATCGTCTTCTTGAACAAAGTAGACTTGGTTGATGACGACGAATTGATCGATTTAGTAGAGATGGAAGTTCGGGAATTGCTTACAGAATATGGTTTCCCAGGCGACGATATTCCTGTTCTTAAAGGTTCTGCTTTGAAAGCATTAGAAGGCGATCCTGAACAAGAACAAGTCATCCTTGACTTAATGGATACTGTTGACGAATATATTCCAACACCAGAACGTGATACCGACAAACCATTCTTGTTACCAGTCGAAGATGTGTTCTCGATCACAGGACGCGGAACTGTAGCTTCTGGTCGTATCGACCGTGGTGAAGTCAAAGTCGGTGATGAAATTGAAATCATCGGGATCAAACCTGAAGTTCAAAAAGCAATCGTAACAGGTCTTGAAATGTTCCGTAAAACATTGGATTACGGGGAAGCCGGCGATAACGTTGGTGTGCTTTTACGTGGGATTACTCGTGATGAAATCGAACGTGGTCAAGTGTTAGCTAAACCAGGTTCAATTACACCGCATACAAAATTCAGCGCAGAAGTATATGTATTGTCGAAAGAAGAAGGCGGACGTCATACACCATTCTTCAACAACTACCGTCCTCAATTCTATTTCCGTACGACGGACGTTACAGGTAACATCATGTTGCCAGAAGGCACAGAAATGGTTATGCCTGGCGATAACGTAACAATCGACGTTGATTTGATCCACCCAATCGCTGTAGAAAAAGGAACAACTTTCTCTATTCGTGAAGGCGGACGTACTGTTGGTTCAGGTATCGTTACTGAAATCGAAAAATAATCTAGACTTACTAAGCACGCAGCGTAAAAAGCTGCGTGCTTTTTTTTATAATGCTGCGAAGTTTTCTTGCACCGATTTCAGCAAGTTGCTATGATAAATCAAAAAGGAGACCGCTATGGAAAGATTTTTTGCGAGTCCGATGGCTTATCGACAGGGAAAGAATGTTCTTTGGGCCCATGTAGAGGATATTTTGTCTTTTGGAGAAAGAGGATTACTAGTAACGGATGCGTTTGTCTATCAAATGGTCGGAGAAGGGCTGATGAAGGAACTGATAAAGCAAGGGGGACAACTCACTGTCTGGTTAGTAGAAGAGGAACAGCCGACTGTGAGTTTTGATTATGTCATCGCTTTGGGTGGCGGAAGAGCGATCGATTTAGGAAAAGCACTGGCTTTTAATTCCAAGAGTCGCTGCATTGTTGTCCCCACCTCAGCAGCAACCGATGCCCCTACTTCTCGAATTTCGGTGGAGTATCGAGAGGGATATTTTGAAAACTATGCCTATTACACTAAAAGCCCTGATTTGGTCCTGGTTGATACGGAGATCTTGATCCACAGTCCGGTCCACTTTTTAGCCGCGGGAATCGCAGACGGATTGTCAACGTCAATTGAAGCAAGAACAGTACGAGAAAATAATGGGAAGAATACCTTAGGAGCGGCACCTACCTTAGCAGCAGGAGCCATTGCGGAGAAGTGTCGCGAAGTGTTGTTGGAGCATGGGGAGGCAGCAATAGAGGCCAATAAAAGACAGGAAATCACTCAATCCTTTGAAGCAGTAGTCGAGGCAAATATTTTATTAAGCGGTATTGGGTTTGAATCAGGCGGATTGAGTATCGCCCATGCCTTGCACAATGCGATGGTCAGTTTGTGGGGGAGAGCGATAAAAGGCAGCCACGGTCAAATCATCGCGTTGACGACATTGCAGCAATTGCGAATCGAAGGACGAGAAGAGGAGCTTGCACAATATCAAGCGTTATTTGAAAAGCTCGGGTTGCCGATCACCTATGAAGCGTTGACCATTTTTCCCTCCGCGAATGAACTGAAAACAATCACCGATCTCGCATTTTCACCAGAGGACGGGATCGTTCGCAGCGGATCACAAGCAACAAAAGAGGAAGTATATAGAGCACTAATGACATTTAGAAAAACCCGTGAAATCTAACATGATTTCACGGGCCTTTTTTAAATATTCAAGACTTTGTTCAAGAAGTCTTGTGTTCTTGGGTTGTGGGGATTATTGAAGACTTGTTCTGGTGTCCCATCTTCTAAGATTTTTCCGCCATCGGTAAAGATGACACGGTCAGCCACTTCTTTAGCAAAACCCATTTCATGGGTTACGATGACCATGGTCATACCTTGTAGTGCCAAGTCCTTCATAACCTTCAAAACATCGCCAACCATTTCTGGGTCAAGAGCGGAAGTCGGTTCGTCAAATAGCATCACATCAGGATTCATCGCCAACGCGCGGGCAATAGCCACACGTTGTTTTTGACCACCCGAAAGGCTATCTGGATAATCATCTTTCTTCTCAGCTAAACCTACTTGCTTCAGCAATTCAACACCGCGTTTTTGTGCTGCGTCTTTTGATTCACCCTTTAGATCAAGGGGAGCCAACGTAATGTTTTCCAAAACAGTCAGGTGAGGGAACAAGTTGAAATGCTGGAATACCATACCGATATGCTGACGCACCAAGTTGATATCTGTATGTTTGTCCGTCAGGTCTTGTCCGTCAATGATGATCTCACCAGATGTCGGTTCTTCCAAATGGTTCATACAGCGTAAAAAGGTACTTTTCCCAGAACCAGATGGACCGATGATACATACGACTTCACCTTCACTGATAGTGATATTTAAGTCATTTAAAACAGTGTTGTCGCCGAATTTTTTAACTAAATGATTTACAACGATTTTATTGCCTGCATTCTTTTCCATCTATTTCACCTTCTTATCTAAACGATTCGCTAACTTAGTCAAGATCGTGATCAAGATTAAGTACATGATTGCAATGATCAAGTAAACGTAAGAGCTTTGTGTTGTACGTGCAACGATGATCTTACCGGTTTGCAGCAATTCTACCACGCCGATTGCTGAAATGATCGTCGTATCTTTCAAACTGATAACAAACTGATTGATGAAAGAAGGGATCATGATTTTTACAGCTTGCGGTAAAATAATTTTTTGCATTGTCCGATTGTACGACAAACCTAAACTACGTGAAGCTTCCATTTGACCGACCGGAACGGCATTGATACCGCCACGTACGATTTCCGCGATATATGCACTAGCATTTAAGGTTAAGGTGATGATCCCGGCTGCGAAGTCAGGAATTTTGATTCCTGTGATCCCTGGTAAGCCGAAGAAAATAAAGAAGGCCAGTACCATCATTGGAATACCACGGATAATATCGATATAAACACCCGCTAGCAAACGCAACCCACGTACAGGGGATACACGGAACAACCCAAAGATCACTCCTAAAACTAAGGCTAAAGCAAACGATACTAATGCTAATACGATTGTTTTCCATAAACCTTCTAACAACGATTTATAATTGTTTTTCAACAATCCGGTAATCGTGGATTCGTCCACCGCGTCTTTCTTTTCTTCCTGACCGGAACCGATGTATTTATTGACGATTTCATCGTATTCACCGGTACGTTTCATTTCTTTCAATGCTTCAGTAAACATTTCGCGAAGTTCAGGATTTTCACCTTTCTTCACGGCAAAGCCATATTCTCCGCCGACTTCACGTTTAATTGGTGTTTTTAACGCTTGGCCTTGCTTCACAGCGTAGCCGATTACTGGATAATCGTCCATCATGGCGTCGATTGATCCAACTTTCAAAGCATCATACAACTGATCAGCGGCATCGAAGCTCTTGATCGTGTAGCCATACTCATCCTTATGTGCTTCTAAGAAATCAGCACTCTCAGTGCCCACTTTTGCGCCTACAGTTTTTCCTTTTAGATCTTTGTAGGCTTTAATATCGTTATCGTCTTTCGCAACGGCTAATTGAATGCCGCTTTGGAAGTAGGGGTCAGAAAAATCATAATTGGCTTTTCGTTCGTCCGTAATAGTCATTCCAGCGATCATACCATCTGCTTGACCAGATTCTAAGGCTTGCATCGCAGAAGAGAAGCCAATGAATTTCATATCTAATTTGAAGCCTTGAAGATCTGCGGCACGTTTCAACAAGTCGACATCGATTCCCTTGTACTCACCATCGCTGTCCTTATATTCAAAAGGAGCAAAGGCGGAATCACTGGCAATAACATAAACATCCTTTTTAGGTTCGATTTTCTTCATGTCACCAGATGCGGCTTTATCACCTGAACCGGTAGAGATGTATTTGCTGACGATTTTATCGTACTCGCCATTCGCTTTTAAGTCTTTTAAGCCTTTATTGAATTTTTCCAACAATTCTTTATTTTCACCTTTTTTAACGGCGAAACCGTAGGAACTGCCTTTTTCTGGATCACCAATTAATTTAAAGGGCTGGCCATTCGTTACAGCGTAGCCGAGAACAGGGTAGTCATCGAAGATAGCTTCCACATTCCCGTTAGTCAATGCATTATACATAGCGTCTGCGGCTTCGTACTGCTTGACCTCATAACCGTATTTATCTTTATTGTTATTTAAAAATGTGGCACTTTCTGTCCCAATTTTCGCAGCAACTGTTTTTCCTTTTAAGTCATCGTACCCTTTGATATCTTTGTTGTCGTTTTTAACAGCCATTTGAATACCGCTGTCGAAATAAGGATCTGAAAAATCAAATGTTTTTTTGCGCTCATCCGTGATGCTCATTCCGGCAATCATACCGTCCAATTGATCAGACTGTACTCCTTGGATTGAACTGTCGAAGCCCAATGGACGCAGATCCACTTTAAAATTTTGATCTTTCGCAATTTGATTCAGTAAATCAACGTCGATCCCCACGTATTCACCATCTGAGTTTTGAAATTCAAACGGGGCGAAGGTTAAATCCGTCCCGATTTTATATGTTTTTTCCGCAGCATGTGTCTTGCTGGCAAAGCCAAGTGTGAATAGACTTGCCATTAAGAAAACAACAAATGGAATTAATTTGGTTTTTCTCATAATTATCCTCCTAATTACTTATCGTTTGTTTATTATATGTTAGTTTAAGGATAAAATACAAGTAGGTTCATTGTGAGATAGAAAAAAAGCGAAATATTCATAACATGGTATGTTAAAAAAGCTAACATGATGCTTTTTAAGAACTTCTTATGGTAAGAACAATAAATGGCGAAAATATGTTCGGTATGCTATAATTTTTGATGGAAAATAATTGCTTATTTAAATCAAAAAAGGGGGATTTTGTATGATTGAAAGAATGATGGACAATACGTTCGACCTTCATTCAAAATATCAGCCTGCTGGCGATCAGCCTGAGGCCATTTCACAATTAGCTGAAGGAGTCGTTGGCGGTAAAAAGGCACAAATCCTTTTAGGTGCTACCGGTACAGGGAAGACGTATACGATATCGAATGTTATAAAGGATGTAAATAAGCCCACTTTGATAATTGCCCACAATAAAACATTGGCTGGACAATTATACGGGGAATTTAAAGAATTCTTTCCTAACAACGCGGTGGAGTATTTCGTGAGTTACTATGATTATTATCAACCCGAGGCTTACGTGCCTTCTAGTGATACGTATATAGAAAAGGATTCAAGTATTAATGATGAGATCGATAAGCTGCGACATTCGGCAACAAGTTCATTGCTTGAGAGAAATGATGTCATCGTCGTCGCTTCGGTCTCATGTATCTTTGGTTTAGGTTCACCGAAGGAATACTTAGAACAAGTAGTTTCATTACGCGTGGGGATGGAAATGGACCGAAATCAATTGCTGCGCAATTTGATTGATATTCAATTCGAGAGAAATGATATTGATTTTCAACGTGGTCGCTTCCGCGTTCGTGGAGATGTCGTGGAGATCTTCCCAGCATCACGTGACGAGCGTGCTTTACGCGTTGAATTTTTCGGAGACGAAATTGAGCGAATTCGAGAAGTTGACGCTTTGACGGGGGAAATCACAGGCGAAACAGAACATGTCGCCATTTTCCCTGCGACCCACTTTTTAACCAATGAAGGTCACATGGAAGTAGCAATCAGCAATATTCAAAAAGAGCTAGCTGAACGTTTAGAGTTTCTTCGCAACGAGAATAAACTGTTGGAAGCACAACGCTTGGAACAACGCACTAATTATGACATTGAGATGTTGCGGGAAATGGGGTATACCTCAGGGATCGAAAACTACTCACGTCATATGGATGGGCGTAAAGAAGGCGAGCCGCCTTATACCTTGATCGACTTCTTTCCAGAAGACTTCCTATTAGTAGTTGATGAATCCCATGTTACGATGCCTCAGGTTCGTGGAATGTACAACGGAGACCGTGCGCGTAAGCAGATGCTTGTAGATTATGGGTTTCGATTGCCTTCAGCCTTGGACAACCGTCCATTGCGCTTAGAGGAATTTGAAGAACGGGTGAACCAGATCGTTTATGTTTCAGCCACTCCAGGGCCTTATGAACACGAGCAGACGGATACAGTAGTAGAACAAATCATTCGTCCAACAGGTTTATTAGACCCAGTCATTGAAGTAAGGCCGATCATGGGTCAAATTGATGACTTAGTTGGAGAAATCAACGAACGTTCAGAACGGAATGAACGAGTCTTTGTTACGACTTTAACAAAGAAAATGTCTGAAGATTTGACAGATTACTTTAAAGAGTTGGGGATTAAAGTCAAATACCTTCACAGCGATATAAAGACTTTGGAACGGACTGAAATTATACGGGACCTTCGTTTAGGAAAATTCGATGTGCTTGTCGGTATCAATCTTTTACGTGAAGGGCTTGATGTTCCTGAAGTTTCATTGGTTGCGATATTAGACGCCGACAAAGAAGGCTTCTTACGTAGTGAGCGGTCATTAGTACAAACGATTGGACGTGCTGCCCGTAATTCAGAAGGCAGAGTAATTATGTATGCCGATAAGATCACGGATTCAATGCAGCGGGCGATGGATGAGACATCCCGTCGTCGTGGAATTCAGCAGCAATATAACGAGGAACACGACATTGAGCCGAAGACGATTATTAAAGAGATTCGTGATTTGATCTCAATTAGTAAAGTCGCTGAGGAAACGGAAAAATACGATGCGACATCCTTTGAGGAACTATCAAAATCGGAACGTAAAGAACTGATAGCGAAGATGGAAGATGAAATGCGTGAAGCCGCCAAAACACTTGATTTTGAAACGGCTGCGACTTTACGTGATACGATTTTAGAACTCAAAGCAGCAGAATAGACAAAATTGATTCGTAAGAGTATTCTAATTCCACTTTTTGCACCGGTATTCAAGCGGTCGTAAAAGGTGGAATAATGATATTAATAAATGAGAACATCCCCTTTTTGTTCAGAAGAAGTGGATGCAGTAAATTGAAATAGGAGAAATAAATGGCGAATGATAAGATAGTAATTCATGGAGCGCGTGCTCACAATTTAAAAAATGTTGATGTGACGATTCCTCGTGACAAAATGGTGGTTGTTACTGGTTTGTCTGGTTCTGGAAAAAGCTCACTGGCCTTTGATACGTTATACGCAGAAGGTCAGCGTCGCTATGTAGAAAGCTTATCTGCTTATGCACGTCAATTTTTGGGTCAAATGGATAAGCCTGATGTTGATAGCATCGACGGTCTAAGTCCCGCAATCTCTATTGACCAAAAAACCACAAGTAAAAATCCGCGGTCAACTGTTGGTACAGTAACTGAGATCAATGATTATCTACGTCTGCTTTATGCACGTGTGGGTCATCCTATTTGTCCAAATGATCATATTGAGATTACTTCACAATCCGTTGAACAAATGGTAGACAAGGTTTTAGAATTGCCGGAACGTACGAAAATTCAAATTCTAGCACCTGTTGTCGCTAAGAAAAAAGGGCAGCATAAAAAAGTATTTGAAATGATTCAACGGGAAGGGTACGTTCGGATGCGTGTCGATGGTGAGTTGTATGATGTTTCCGATGCACCCGAATTAACGAAAAATAAAAAGCATGACATTGAAATCATTATCGACCGAATCGTTGTCAAGGAAGGCATTCGCTCACGCTTGTTTGATTCCTTTGAAGCCGCTTTGCGGTTAGCAGAAGGCTACGCTGTGGTTGATGTCATTGGTGAAAAGGAAATGCTCTTCAGTGAACATTATGCTTGTCCTTATTGTGGCTTTACGGTTGGCGAACTTGAACCTCGACTGTTCTCATTTAACGCGCCATTTGGAGCTTGTCCTGATTGTGACGGACTAGGTGTGAAACTAGAGGTGGATATGGATCTTGTTATTCCAGATCCAAGCAAGACCTTGCGAGAAGGGGCGTTGATTCCGTGGAACCCAATTAGCTCACAGTACTATCCTCAAATGCTAGAGCAAGCTTGCCTAAGCTTCGGGATTGATATGGATACTGCCTTTGAAGATTTGCCAAAAGAGCACCAAGAGATTATTTTGAATGGTTCAAATGGCGAGAACTTTCATTTTCATTATGAAAATGATTTCGGCGGTGTACGGGATGTTGAAGTTCCTTTTGAAGGTATCATCAATAACATCAATCGTCGTTACGCGGAGACAAATAGTGATTTCACTCGTGATCAAATGCGTTTATATATGACAGAATTGACTTGCCAGACCTGTCACGGGTATCGTTTGAACCCTCAAGCTTTGTCTGTGCAAATCAATGGTGAGAATATCGGTCAAGTGAGTGAAGATTCGATTAATGGCGCACTGGACTTTTTTGAAACAGTTGCCTTAAGCGAACAAGAAAAAGTAATCGCTAAACCAATTTTAAAAGAAATCGGAGATCGTCTGAGCTTCCTGCGAAATGTGGGTCTGGATTATCTGACATTAAGTCGGGCTTCTGGGACTTTATCTGGTGGTGAAGCACAACGTATCCGTCTAGCTACTCAAATTGGTTCAAATTTATCTGGCGTTCTTTACATTTTAGATGAACCTTCCATCGGCTTGCATCAACGAGATAATGATCGATTGATTGATTCGCTGAAGAAGATGCGTGATCTAGGAAACACGTTGATCGTAGTCGAGCATGACGAAGATACGATGCGTGCAGCTGATTATTTAATTGATGTCGGTCCGGGCGCTGGCGATCAAGGTGGTGAAATTGTCGCTGCTGGTACTCCTCAAGAAGTTGAGAACAATCCAAATTCTTTGACGGGACAGTATTTATCTGGAAAACGGGAAATCACTGTTCCAAAAGAACGACGTAAGGGCAACGGCAAAAAAATCAAGGTCACTGGAGCAACAGAGAATAATTTGAAGAACATCGATGTAGAGTTCCCACTAGGAAAATTTGTTGCAGTGACAGGTGTTTCCGGTTCAGGAAAATCAACGCTAGTCAACCAAATTCTCAAAAAGGCACTCGCTCAAAAATTGAATCGCAACTCTAATAAACCAGGGAAATACAAGAAAATCACTGGCTATAAAACGATTGAGAAGTTGGTAGATATTGATCAAAGCCCGATTGGACGAACGCCAAGGAGTAATCCAGCGACCTATACAAGTGTATTTGATGATATTCGTGATTTGTTTGCACAAACAAATGAAGCGAAAATCCGCGGCTACAAAAAAGGGCGTTTCAGCTTTAATGTCAAAGGCGGACGCTGCGAAGCTTGTCGTGGCGATGGGATCATCAAAATTGAAATGCACTTTTTACCAGACGTTTACGTGCCATGTGAAGTTTGTCATGGGAAACGCTATAACTCTGAAACGTTAGAAGTACATTATAAAGGAAAGAACATTGCCGATATCTTAGAAATGACGGTAGAAGATGCAGTCGAATTCTTTAAACATATTCCTAAAATCCATCGTAAATTGAAAACAATCGTCGATGTAGGATTAGGTTATGTAACAATGGGACAACCGGCAACCACATTATCTGGCGGGGAAGCGCAACGGATGAAACTTGCTAGTGAGTTGCATAAGAATTCTAACGGGAAAAATTTCTATATTTTAGATGAACCCACAACTGGATTGCACACGGATGATATTGCACGTCTGCTGAAAGTTTTGGAACGATTTGTAGATGCTGGAAATACCGTTCTTGTTATTGAACATAACTTGGATGTAATCAAATCAGCGGATTATGTGATCGATCTTGGGCCAGAGGGCGGCGATGGCGGAGGGACTGTTTTAGCTACAGGAACTCCAGAAGAAATCGCGGAAGTAGAAGAAAGTTATACCGGATATTACTTAAAGCGCGTCTTAAAAAATAAATAACTGATAAAGCGTGATGCAAGCAAAGGATTCTCCTTTGCTTGCATTTTTCTTTATGGTATGATTATCGTTGATTTAGAATGAGAAGGTGTAAGAGAATATGAATGAAAAACAAAAATTTGTTCCAATTTTGTTAGGAAGCGACATCAACGTTTATGGTATGTCACGTTCTTTTCATGAAGCCTACGGAATCGTTTCTGAGGCTTATGCCGGCTTGCAACTGGCGCCGACAAAATATAGTAAAATTGTAAATGTACACGTCGTACCAGGATTTGATAAAGATCCTGTATTTATTGAACGAATGCGTGAGTTAGGGAAAAATACGTATAACGACCCAAATACAAAATATTTACTGATTGCTTGTGGTGATGGATATGCAGAGTTAGTTTCACAGCATAAAGAAGAACTTTCTGAGTGGTTTATCTGCCCTTATATTGATTTCGATTTATTGCAACGTTTAATCAGTAAAGTGAGCTTTTATGAAATCTGCGAAAAATACGAATTACCTTATCCAAACACATTTATAATCACTGGAGATATGCTTGAGGCTGGAAAATTAAAACAAGATTTGCCGTTTGACTTTCCTGTCGCATTGAAGCCTGCGAATAGTGTGGAATGGCTATCTGTGGACTTCGAAGGTCGTAAAAAAGCGTTTATTTTAGACACTCGAGATGAGTTTGATACTATCATAGAGCGTATTTATGAGGCGGGTTATACTAGCGAAATGATTGCTCAAGACTTTATTCCGGGTGATGACAGTCATATGCGTGTATTAAATGCCTATGTTGATAAGGATCATCAGGTACGCATGATGTGTTTAGGGCATCCTCTTTTAGAAGACCCTTCACCGGAAGCAATTGGGAATTATGTAGCAATCATGCCTGAATATAATGAAAAAATTTATCAGACGATTAAAGAGTTTTTAGAAAAAATCAATTATACTGGTTTTGCGAATTTCGATATGAAGTATGACCCGCGTGATGGTGAATACAAATTATTTGAAATTAATTTGCGTCAAGGACGCAGCAGTTTCTTTGTGACGTTAAACGGATTTAATTTGGCGCAATATGTCACAGAGGATCGCGTATTTGAGAAACCATTTAATGAGACGATTTATGGTAAAGCTGATCCGGCTACTTCTATGTTATGGATGGGTGTACCAAAAAGTGTATTTGAAAAGTTTGCAAGAAATAATGCAGATAAAGAAAAGGCCTTAGAACTAATCAAAAAAGATCAATGGGGGACAACCGTCTTTTACAAAAAGGATATGTCTTTGATGCGATGGATTTTAATGAAGTATATGTTCAGCAAATATAAAGGACGGTTTGATTTATTCTTTAAAGAGAAAGAAGGATAAAGATGGAAAATTTTTTCAGTATTCTTGGCGGCATGGGAACAATGGCGACAGAAAGTTTTATTCGGATTTTAAATCAAAGGACTCAAGCCCACAATGACCAAGAGTATTTAAATTATGTGATGTTCAATCATGCGACCGTTCCGGATCGAACAGCGTATATTTTGGATCATAAGCAAGACAATCCTTTGCCATATTTATTAGACGATATAAAGAAGCAGAATGTATTAAACCCTGACTTCATAGTTCTGACATGCAATACCGCCCATTATTTCTTTGATGAGCTGCAGGGAGCAACAGAAATTCCATTATTGCACATGCCCCGTGAAGCAGTAACAGAGGTGGAAAAGCATCATCAACCTGGTGAAAAGATTGCTGTTCTAGCCACCGAAGGAACTATAACGGCGAAGGTATATCAGAATGAGTTAGAAGCGAAGGGGTTTGAAGTTCTCGTTCCTGATAAAGAACTTCAAGGAAAAGTGAATCACTTGATTTATCAAGATGTGAAAGAAAATGATTTTATCAACAGTGAGCTTTACTTGGAAATTCTTTCAGATGTGTTTGAAAAATATGGTTGTCAAAATGCAGTCTTAGGGTGTACCGAACTTTCTTTAGTTCAAGAGCTGACAGAAGATGTCCCTTATTCCGTGATTGATGCACAATCGATATTAGCAGACCGAACAATTGAGTTAGCATTAAAAAACAGATCTTCTATCTAGAAGGTCTGTTTTTTTATCATGTTCAACTCTCTTATGAAAAGGTAAAGAATGACAAATAAGTAGCAAAGACACGCCTGGAATGTTATAATTTTTAAGGGGCAAAAGAGAATTGCCTTTTTTTAACGCTTAAATCAAACTTCGAAGTATTCAGTTTTTGTAAGAAGAAACGAGGGACTAAAAATTTTTATACAAGTATCTTAATTATTGGGAGAGGAGTGACACAAATGACTGAAAGCTTACATTTGGTTGTCATTACAGGGATGAGTGGCGCAGGGAAAACAGTTGCCATTCAAAGTTTTGAGGATATGGGGTATTTCTGCGTGGATAATATGCCGCCAGGTTTGATCCCCAAATTCTGGGAGTTGATTCGAGAATCTGGAAAAGTTACAAAAATTGCTTTGGTAGTCGATTTAAGATCACGCTCATTTTTCGAAGATATTCAAAACATGCTGATCGAAATTGAAAATACTGGATTCATTGATACAAGTATCTTGTTCTTGGATTGTTCGGATGAGGAGCTTGTTTCTCGCTATAAAGAAACTCGACGTGCGCATCCTCTTGCGATGGATGGAATGGTTTCGGAAGGCATCCGCAAAGAAAGAGCCATCTTGGAGGATTTAAAGACGCGAGCGACCTTAATGATCGATACGACCGATTTGACTCCAAGACAATTACGAGAAAAAATCAATCAATCGTTTAAGCAGCAGGACGACGTTGGGTTTCACGTTGAAGTGGTTTCTTTTGGATTCAAATACGGACTGCCGATTGATGCCGATATAGTTATGGACGTTCGCTTTTTGCCGAATCCGCATTATATACCTGAGTTGCGTCCGCAAACGGGCTTGGATAAGCCCGTTTATGACTATGTAATGTCCTTTCCTGAAACAGAGAGTTTTTACACAAACTTTGTCCGATTGGTCATGGATATCTTGCCAGGGTATATTAAAGAAGGAAAAAGTTCGTTAACAATTGCAATTGGGTGCACAGGTGGTCAGCACCGCTCCGTTGCATTGACAGAACGTGTTGGTAAAGCCATCAAGGATGCGAATTATAAGGTGAATATTACGCATCGTGACAAGGACAAGCGGAAAGAGACGGTGAATCGTTCATGAAAATGAAAACGTACCGAATCCGTAAACCAAAAATTGTTGTGATTGGCGGAGGCACAGGTCTTCCCGTTATTTTAAAAAGTTTGCGCAACCAAAGCGCGGACATTACAGCTGTAGTAACGGTTGCGGATGATGGCGGCAGCAGCGGTGAATTGCGCGATTCGATCGACATGGCTCCTCCAGGAGATTTAAGAAATGTATTGGCGGCGTTATCGGATATGCCGAAATTGTATGAAGACCTGTTTCAATATCGGTTTCATGAAGATGACAAATTTTTAGCAAACCATACAATTGGAAATCTATTGATCGCTGCTTTATCTGAAATGCGAAATAGTACCTACGAAGCAATCCAGTTACTTTCCATGATGATGCACGTGGATGGGCATATTTATCCCTCATCTGAAACGCCATTGGTCTTGCATGCTGATTTTGATGACGGGACGAGTGCAGTTGGGGAATCTAAAATCGCCCTTGACCGAAAGACGATCGAAAAAGTATACGTGACTGAAAAAAATGGTGAGAAGGCTGTTCATGCCGCACGCAAAGTTGTCCATGCGATCCATGAAGCCGATATGGTGGTCTTAGGTCCAGGTTCACTATTCACAAGCATCTTGCCCAATCTTGTCATTGAGGAGCTAGGTGAGGCTGTACGTACGACAAAAGCCGAGGTTGTTTATATCTGTAATATTATGACTCAAAAAGGCGAAACGGAACATTTTAGTGATGCAGATCATATTCGCGTACTGCATAAGCATCTCCAAAGTAACTTTATCAATACCGTTTTAGTCAATACTGAAAAGGTTCCGGAAGATTACATGGACCCTGAGATTTATGATGAATACTTAGTACAAGTTACTCATGATTTCAACGGCTTAAGAGAAGAAGGCTGCCGCGTTGTTTCCACTGACTTTTTGAAATTAAGAGACGGCGGTGTGTTCCACGACGGAGATAAAGTAGTGGATGAATTGTTCCGAATCGTTTTCGGAGCAAAGATTTAAAATAGAAAAGAAATAAGGAGGGCTCGTCATGTCTTTTGCAGCTGATGTAAAAAAAGAATTAACGAGTCTGACAGTCCAAAGAAATCTCGCGCAAGCGGAGCTGGCTGCGTTGATCCGCATGAACGGCTCGCTCAGCTTGAGCAATCATCAGTTTGTTTTAAATGTTCAAACGGAGAATGCGGCGATTGCTCGTCGGATATTTACGTTATTGAAAGAACATTATGATGTGCGTAGTGAGTTGCTGGTACGTCGGAAAATGAAGTTAAAGAAAAACAATGTCTATATCGTTAGACTAAAGCAAGAAACGCAGAAAATATTGTTGGATCTCGATATTATGGACGGGTTAATGTTTCAATCGCATATTGCCGATGAGATAAAGCAGTCGGACGAGAAAACGCGAGCCTATTTAAGAGGCGCCTTTTTAGCATCTGGCTCGGTGAATAATCCTGAAACAAGTCGGTACCATTTAGAAATTTCTTCCATTTACGAAGAACATAATCAAGATATATGTGATTTGCTAAATCAATTTGATCTGAATGCACGAACGCTCGAGCGGCGAAATGGATATATTACTTATCTAAAAGGCGCTGAGAAAATTGCCGACTTTTTAACATTGATAGGTGCAACGAATTCAATGCTCAAATTTGAAGACGTACGTATTGTGCGGGATATGCGAAATTCTGTGAACCGTCTCGTCAACTGTGAGACGGCTAATATGAATAAAACCATCGATGCGGCATCAAAACAGATCGAGAATATCCATTTTATTGAAACGACAGTCGGACTACAATCGTTACCCGAAAAGTTACAAGAAATCGCCGAATTAAGAATTCAAAACCCAGAAATCAGTTTAAAAGAGTTAGGCGAGATGATTCCCTCAGGAGCAATTTCCAAATCGGGAATCAATCACCGAATTCGTAAAATCAATGATTTCGCTGATAATTTGCGAAAGAAAACCGTTTGATTCTAGTCAAACGGTTTTTTTCTTATTCAGCGACATAAGCTAGTAATGTTTTTTCATCAATCGATTCGTCAAAGATGTGTTCCTCTAAAACGATGGTTGGTACAAATTTGATGTTGGCTTGCTCAGCTTCGTTGCGAATCTCAATTTGCAAGTTTTGATTGGCTTGTTGAGTAAAATGCAAGGTTTCCTCAGCGTATTTGGCAACTGCTTCAAGCCCTAAATTTCCCCACGTTGCTTGAGTTTCAAATGCTTGTTGAAGCTGTATTAAAGTCTTTTTAGGATCTGCACTAATATACTCGTGCATGATGTTCCCAGGTTGCAAACTAGTCTTATCTTTATCTAATAATTTGATTACTCGTTGAACCTTTTCTTCAGCTACTGCTGTATTCAGCGTATCATAGGATTCTTCAAACCACTGCTTGCAATAGGGACACCGCAGATTAATAAATTCGATTAATCGTTTTGGCGCTGAATCTGAACCTATTTTGATGCCATTAAAATCATTCACTAAGTTTCCTTTTATAACAGAAATATCCATGTAAACAACACGTCCTTTCCTTTATTAGTGTACAAAATTTTAATGAGAAAACAAACTCTTTTCATACAAATAAGTAAAAAAGGTCCAACTCTTTATTGAAAATAAAAGTAGTTAGTTTATAATGAATCCGTTGTTATAAAGAGTATAAGAATGCCGATCCTTAATTATTGTAAAGAAATCGGAAATTTTTTATTCAAAAAGAAAGTTGTTTTATAAAGGAGGAGAATTATGCGTAAGAAAAAAACGATGGATGGAAACACAGCTGCTGCTTATATTTCCTATGCATTTACAGAGTTAGCCGCAATTTATCCAATCACTCCTAGCTCGACAATGGCTGAACTTGTGGATCAATGGGCTTCACAAGGAAAGAAGAATATATTTGGTCAACCAGTATCAATCACTGAGATGCAATCGGAAGCAGGGGCTGCTGGTGTCGTCCATGGGGCGTTAAAAACAGGCGCATTGACAACGACGTATACCGCTTCACAGGGATTGTTGCTAATGATTCCGAATATGTATAAGATTGCTGGCGAATTGCTACCAGGTGTTTTTCATGTTGCTAGCCGTGCCGTAACTACAAATGCACTAAATATCTTTGGTGATCACGGCGATGTAATGGCTGCTCGTCAAACGGGTTTTGCTATGTTGCAAGAGAGCAGCGTCCAAGAAGTAATGGACCTGTCTGCTGTAGCTCACTTGGCTGCAATAGAAGGCAGCCTGCCATTTATGAACTTCTTTGACGGGTTCCGTACAAGTCATGAAATTCAAAAAATTGAAGTATTAGATTACGAAGAATTGGCACCCTTGATTGATCAAGAAAAATTGAAAGCATTCCGCAGGCGCAGTATGAATCCCAATCATCCAACGATTAGCGGGACAAACCAAAATCCGGATGTCCATTTTCAACAACGGGAAACGGTCAATCAATACTATGACGAATTACCTGCAATTGTTCAAAAATATATGTTTGAGATCAATAAACTACGTGGAACCAGCTATGATTTAGTTACCTATTATGGTGCAGAAGATGCTGAAGAAGTGATCGTAGCAATGGGCTCTGTCGCTCAAACGATCGAACAAACAGTAGACTACTTGAATGCAAATGGCCGTAAAGTAGGGTTTTTGAACATTCATTTGTATCGTCCGTTCCCAACGGAAAACTTTTTAGAAAAATTGCCTGATACGGTGAAGTCGATCGCTGTTTTAGACCGCTCCAAAGAGCCGGGTGCAGATGGAGAACCACTTTTGTTGGATGTCCAAGGGGTGATGTATGAAGCGGATGTTCGTCCTAAGATTATTGGCGGTCGTTTTGGACTGGGTTCAAAGGATGTAACACCTGATCAAATAATCGCTGTGTATGATGAGCTGTTAAAAGATAAAAAAGAAGCGAAAAAAAGATTTACGATCGGTATTGTTGATGATGTCACTCATATGTCGCTGGCGACAAAAGGCATTCTCGATTTGACCAATCCAACCACTTTCCAAGCAAAATTCTGGGGATTTGGATCGGATGGAACAGTAGGTGCAAACAAGTCAGCGATTAAGATTATTGGAGATCACACGGATAAATATGCACAAGGGTACTTTAGCTATGACTCTAAAAAATCTGGTGGGTTAACAGTTTCACATTTACGCTTTGGAGATACACCGATCCGGTCGACCTATCTAGTGGAAAGTGCGGATTTTATTGCCTGTCATACGCCTGCTTATATTCATACGTATGATCTATTAAAAGGGTTAAAACCAGGCGGCACCTTCTTAATGAATACGATGTGGAACGATAAACAGATAGATACGTTGCTTCCGGCGAAAATGAAACGCTACATCGCTGAAAATGACATTAAGTTTTATACTATCAACGCAGCAAAACTTGCGATGGATGTCGGGCTCGGATCGCGCATCAACACAGTTATGCAGACGGCATTTTTCAGTTTGACAGGCATTATTCCTTTTGATGAAGTATTAGGTATTTTGAAGGATGAGGCAGATAAGAGTTACCGTCGCAAATCGTTGGAGATAGTAGAAAAAAATATCGCAGCGATTGACCAAACGATTGAATTGCTGCATCAAGTGGATGTTCCGCAAACATGGAAAATGCTTGAAGTTCCAAATCCTGTGCGCAAGTCTCCTGTTTCTCAATATGTGGAACAAATCGTAGAACCAATCAATTCTCAACAGGGAAATGATCTGACTGTTAACGATTTAGTAGCCAATGGCATGACGGATGGGACTATACCGACGGGGACAACAAAATTTGAGAAACGCGGGGTCGCCTTAGAGGTACCTCATTGGATCAGTGACCGTTGTACAATGTGCAACGAATGTTCATTTGTTTGTCCACATGCGGCGATTCGGCCATTTTTAGCAGATGATGACGAAATGGAAGAAGCACCAGAAGGCTACATTGTTCGTGAAATGCGCGGTGCTGATGGCTTGAAATATCGCATCCAAGTATCTGTTGAAGATTGTACAGGCTGCGGCCTTTGCGTTGAAGCGTGTCCGGCAAAAGGGAAAGCATTAGTGATGAAACCCTATGAAGAGGAAAAAGAGCAGGCGATCAACTGGGCGTTCTCTATGACGTTAAAACAAAAAGCCAATCCAGCGAAAACAAATTCTGTTTTAGGCTCTCAATTTAACCAACCGCTGCTTGAATTCTCAGGCGCCTGTGCAGGCTGTGGGGAAACCCCTTATGTTAAATTGATGACACAAATGTTTGGCGATCGAATGATGATCGCAAACGCAACAGGTTGTTCTTCTATATGGGGGGCTGCTGCTCCTGTAAGTCCATATACAACTAATGAGCAAGGTCAAGGCCCTGCATGGTCTAACTCCTTGTTTGAAGACAATGCTGAGTATGGATACGGAATGTTTTTAGCAAATCAGACACGACGGAAAGAATTAGCTGACAAAATGAATGAGGTACTAGACACGGTTTCCGTTGATTTACGAGAGTTGATGGAAGACTGGATGGACCACATGTTTGAATCGGAAGGAACGCAGCAGCGTGCGACGAAATTGACAGCAGCGCTTGAAGCGGAGGACTTATCCGACCCTAAACTAGCAGATATCTACGAAAATCGAGATCTTTTTGTCAAAATCAGCCAATGGATGTTCGGTGGAGATGGCTGGGCGTATGATATTGGCTTTGGCGGGATCGATCATATTTTGGCAAGCGGTGCTGACGTGAACATCTTAGTAATGGATAATGAGGTCTATTCCAACACTGGTGGACAAACGTCCAAGGCAACGCCAGCTTCAGCTATTGCGAAGTTTTCTGCTGGTGGGAAATACCAATCGAAAAAAGACTTAGGTATGATGGCGATGACTTACGGCAATGTGTATGTGGCTCAAATTGCTTCTGGTGCAAACCAAATGCAAACCATCAAAGCGTTAGAGGAAGCTGAAAAATTCCCTGGACCATCATTGATCATTGCCTATACGCCATGTATCAATCATGGTTTGCGTGGTGGAATGAGTAAAACACTGCAAGAAGCAAAAGAAGCAGTCAATTCAGGTTATTGGTCATTGTATCGTTACAATCCGTTACAACGTGAAAAAGGAAAAAATCCTATGACGTTGGATTATAAAAAACCAAATTTTGACGAGATGATTGGTTTCATGAAACAACAAACGCGATTCTCTGCTTTGGAAAGAATTCAACCAGACGATGCGCAACGTCTATACCATAAGACCGTTACTGATGCACAGACACGTTTTTATAACTATGCTCGTTTAGCAGGGCAAGAGGAAAAAATTCGTGCAAAATTAGAAGGATCAACTGTGGAGGTTGAGCAAGCAGCAGTCGCTGCAAAGCCAAAGCGTGAACGGAAAGTTGACCCAGAGGCGGAAGCTCGGCGTGCAGCCCGAAGAGCAGCTCGTGCAGAAAAACGGAATAAGTAAAATTAAAGAGTCTCAGGTTGCTGAGGCTCTTTTTCCTGCTTTATTTTATGCTAGACCTTTACCACTGTGGTATAATTGTAGAGAATTTTGGATAGAAAGAGAGGTTATCTATGCCTAGTCGTCTAATAGAATTATTCAGACCGGAATATTGGCTTAGCTTTTTTTCTGAGAATCTTTCAACATGGGATATCATCGTCAACCTTTTAGATATATTTGTAGTTTGGTTTTTGATTTATCGCTTGTTTGAACTTGTTCGCGGAACGAAGGCCGTCCAATTAATTAAAGGTGTGGCGATTTTTATCGGTATCCGAATCGTGGCTGAGTTTATAGGCTTGCATACATTGTCATGGTTGATGAATCAGATCATCACTTATGGTGTAATTGCAGCGATTGTTATTTTTCAGCCAGAAGTCAGACGAGGCTTGGAGCATTTAGGTCGGAGTTCCTTCTTTAAAACAACAAAAAAAGAGGAACGCGATGACGAACGAATGATCTTGGCTTTTGACAAGGCGATTCAATACATGTCAAAAAGAAAAATCGGCGCGCTAGTAACGATTCAACGATTTACAGGATTAGAAGAATACATAGAAACAGGTATTCCTTTAGATGCTGATATTACCGGAGAGCTATTGATCAATATCTTTATACCGAACACCCCATTGCATGATGGTGCCGTTATCGTAAAAAATGGGAAGCTTGCAGTTGCTTCAGCCTATTTGCCGCTTTCTGATAGTATGTTGATACCAAAAGAATTTGGGACTCGTCACAGAGCCGCAGTTGGGATCAGCGAGGTCAGCGATGCCTTGACATTTATCGTCTCTGAAGAAACCGGCGGCGTCAGTATCACTTTAAACAATGATTTCTTGCATGATTTATCACAAGAAGAATACTTAGCGGTGATGCGTAGAGAATTATTACCTGACGAAAAAAATGCAGGTAAAAAGAGCCTTTTACAAACCTTTTTAGAGGGTTTGACTAAAGGAGGCCAAAAATGAGAATCCGATTCAAAAAAAGCAATGTGCCTTATATGCTGATTTCTTTAGTGTTCAGCTTGATTTTGTTTTTTAATGTAAACAGTCAAAATTTCAGTCGTTTGATCTCTTCTGAAACAAGCTATGAGGAATCCATTCAAAATGTACCAATTACAGTGCTTTATGATTCAAACGAGTATTTTGTTCACGGTTTTTCTTCTAATGTGTCCGTAAAATTGAGTGGAGCAAACCGCATTCAATTGAACAAGGAAATGGATCCTGACACGCGAGACTTCAGCGTGGTCGCGGATTTAAAAAATTTAACCTCTGGGACACATGAGGTTCGCTTAAAAACGAGAAATCTTTCAAGCTCACTTTTTGCAACCATTGAACCGGAAACAATATCGATTACAGTCGAGAAAAAAGTAAAAAAACAATTTGATATATCGCCTATTTTAAGCAGCAATACCAGCAATAACGGATTAAAAGTAGGAGAAATGACGACACAGCCGCAAAAAGTGGAGATTACTACTGGTGAAGATACAATGAAAGAAATTGATCGTATCGTAGCCTCTGTAGACAGCAATAAGTTGACTGCAAGTCAAGATAGCTTTCAAGCACCGGTTCAAGCATTGAATGCGAGTGGAGAAGCGTTGCCTATTCAATCAGATCCGCAGAATGTGACAGTCAATTTTGAAATTCAAACCCCAAGTAAAGAGGTTTCGCTTTATCCTATTCAAGAAGGTGATCTGCCTTCAGCGGTAGAAAGTGTAAAGATTGATTTGAATCGCACGAAGGCTACAATTACTGGCGCTCAGTCTGTAATTGATCAAATAGACAGTATCGGTATTCCAGTCGATGTAAGTCAGCTTCAAGGAACGGTGAAGAAGTTTATCGATATACCAGTATCTGGTGAATATCAAGTAAATCCTAAGACAGTAAGTGCGCAGGTGACACCTGCCTTTAAAAAATCACAAGAATCAGAAACAAGCAGTGCAAATCATCCTAGTTCGTCGACAGAATCGAGCACTCATCCGGCTAGTTCCAGCAAGTCTTCAACGACTTCGGAAACAACTAGTACTCAAAGTGACAGCGTTCAAGAAGAGTCGACCAATCAATCTACAAACTAGATGAAGAAGGGAAATATAATTAAATGGGTAAATATTTTGGAACAGATGGCGTACGCGGAATTGCGAATAAGGAATTAACACCTGAACTAGCGTTTAAATTGGGCCGTTGCGGCGGGTATGTATTGAGCCAGCATCATGAAAGCGAAGAGCGCCCTCGCGTGTTGGTAGGGCGAGACACTCGGATTTCAGGAGAATTGTTGGAAACAGCCTTAATTTCAGGGCTGTTGTCAGTAGGGATCGAAGTTTTCCAATTAGGCGTTATTTCAACGCCAGGTGTCGCTTATTTAACAAGATTACAAAAAGCGTCAGCGGGAGTCATGATCTCGGCTTCACACAATCCTGCTGAAGATAATGGAATTAAGTTCTTCGGTGGAGACGGCTTCAAGCTAGTTGATGAACAAGAGGCTGAAATTGAAGCGTTGATAGATGCTGAAGAGGATACTCTGCCTCGTCCTTCTGCGGAGGGATTAGGAACACTCGATGAATTCCATGAAGGACTTTTGAAGTATTCACAATTTCTAGTTCAAACGATTTCTGGTGATCTTTCTGGATTGACCGTTTGTGTCGATGCAGCAAATGGGGCCACTTCAACAAGTGTGAATCGTTTGTTTGCTGATTTAGAAACAGACTTTTATACTATGGGGACCTCTCCAAACGGCTTGAACATTAATGCGGGTGTAGGATCAACGCATCCAGAAACACTAGCGAAAATGGTCGTTGAAAAGGGCGCCGATGCTGGTTTAGCATTCGATGGTGATGGCGACCGAGTGATCGCAGTGGATGAATTAGGGAATATTATCGACGGCGATCGTATCATGTTTATCTGTGCGAAATATTTAGCAGGGCGCAAACGATTGAAAAAGGATACTGTCGTAACCACGGTTATGAGTAATCTTGGCTTCCATAAAGCAATCGAAGAGATTGGATTAGAAGATGTTATTACACAAGTTGGCGATCGTTACGTTGTCGAAGAGATGCGTAAAAATGATTATAACCTTGGAGGCGAACAATCAGGACACGTGTTGTTCTTAGATTACAATACGACTGGCGATGGCATGCTGACAGGTGTTCAATTGTTAAACATTATGAAGCAAACAGGGAAGAAACTTTCTGAATTAGCTTCAGAAGTAACGATTTATCCGCAAAAACTTGTTAATATTCGTGTGAGTGACAAGTATGGTGCGATGGACGTTCCTGCAATCAAGCAAGCTATTGAAGAAGCGGAAGCAGAAATGAACGGCGATGGCCGTATCTTAGTCCGCCCTTCAGGAACGGAGCCTTTATTGCGAGTAATGGCTGAAGCACCTACAGACGAGAAAGTCGATTATTATGTAGAAAAAATTGCGGCAGTTGTACGTGAAGAGATTGGATTAGATTAAAACGAAAGCACTCGGTCGTGTTTAGACCGAGTGCTTTTTTTGTGTTTTTAAATATAAAAAAAGGTTGAGAGAATTCTCAACCTTTATAAAGCTATTCTACTGTTACTGATTTTGCCAAATTACGAGGCTTGTCAACATCATACCCGCGCAATAAGGTTGCATAGTAAGCAATCAGTTGTCCAGGAATCACAGAAACAAGAGGACGTAAGAATTGATGTACAACAGGTAAGATGATTTGATCGCCATCCTTGCTCAATTCTTCTGATACAATCACTAAGGTGTGTGCTCCGCGACTTTCAACTTCACGAAGATTTCCGCGCGTATGTGGTGCGGTCACTGCTTCAGTAATGATACCTATCACTGGAGTTCCTTCCTCAACAAGGGCGATGGTCCCGTGTTTCAATTCACCGGCAGCAAAGCCTTCTGCTTGGATATATGAAATTTCTTTCAATTTCAAAGCAACTTCCATTGAAACGTAATAATCTTCTGCACGTCCAATATAAAAGGCATTGCGAGTGGTTGCTAAATACGCCTCGGCAATTTCTTCGATCATTGCTTTTTCTGCGATCATGACATCCATAGCATTCGCAGCGATTCCCAATTCTTTTGTCAAATCAAATTCTTTTGCAGCAGAAATACCTTTCGCTTCGCCAACTGCTTTCGCTAAAACAGTCAAAGCAGCGATTTGTGCAGTGTAAGCTTTAGTTGACGCAACAGCGATTTCTGGTCCCGCATGTAAAAGCATAGTGTAACTTGCCTCACGAGATAGGGTGGAGCCCGCTACATTCGTTACTGTAAGGGAAGGGTAGCCTAAGTCATTTGTCTTAACCAATACTTGTCGACTATCCGCAGTTTCGCCACTTTGTGTCAGGTAAATGAAAAATGGTTTTTCTGAGAGCAAAGGCATGTTATACCCAAATTCGCTTGATAAATGGATTTCCACTGGAATGTTGGCTAAACCTTCAATGATTTGCTTGCTGGCCCAGCCAGCATTATTACTTGTGCCGCATGCAACGATATAAATTCGATCACTTGCTAGTAAACTTTGCAGTAGTTCGTCTTCGATAACGACGGTTCCTGTTTCATCTGTGTATTCACTGATGATCCGACGCATCGTAGCAGGTTGTTCATCAATCTCTTTCAACATATAGTAAGGGTATGTGCCCTTTTCCATATCTGAAAGATCAATTTTTGCTTCGTAAGGGGCACGTTGAATTTCGTTGCCGTTCTCATCTTCAATCTCAACATGGTCTTTTGTGACAATAACCATTTCGCCATCATTGATTTCAACAAACTGATTTGTCTGTTCTAACATGGCCATCGCATCACTGCAGACAACATTGAATCCGTCACCCAAACCGATGAGCAGAGGGCTCTTGTTTTTTGCGACATAGATTGTTTCACGGTCTTCTTTATCAATTAATCCAAACGCGTAAGAACCATGGATTTCTTTTAAGGCTAAACGTAAAGCTTCTTTAGTAGAAACCCCTTGATTTGCAAAATGTTCAATTAAATGAACAACGATCTCAGTATCTGTTTCACCATAAAAAACATCGTCTGCTAAATATTTCTGCTTTAATTCGTCATAGTTTTCGATCACGCCATTATGGACCAATATGAATCGTTTGCTCTGTGACGTGTGGGGATGCGCATTTTCTTCGCTAGGCTCACCGTGTGTTGCCCAACGCGTATGACCAATCCCGATCGTTCCATGAACACCTTCATTGATTTTTTCTGCAAGTTTTTTGATTCGTCCTTGGGACTTTACTAAGAAGTCCTCCTTCTGATCTGCAACAAAAATGCCTGCTGAGTCATATCCACGATATTCCAATTTCTCCAAGCCGTTCACTAAAATATCTGTTGCTTGCTCATTTCCTACAATCCCTACAATTCCACACATAATGCTTTCCTACTTTCCTGTCATTATATGTTTCCGAGCTGTCTGATCACTTTTTTGTTCTTTTATCAAGTTTTTGTAATGATCTGTAGAGCACAGCTGCCCTGAAGCCACCCGCCGAATAATTCGATAAGCTTCTTCCTCGTCACCTTTAAAAAGGTCTGGCGCTATCTTATTGGTCTAACTAAGATTTTTTTGTTTTAATACCGGAAACAATGACTAATATAATATAAACCAAGAGGATAGTCAAATATTTTTTTATTTATATCCAATTGGTATATATATAATTTGTGAAAAGTGAGAGCATACAGTAAATTTGCTTCTGCATTTCATCTCTCTTGATAATAAGGTAAAATAGAGAAGTATCATTCAAAAGAGCCGTTTTTTAGTTTGTTTGATATATTTGCCAAGAAAGGCAGTCTCTTGTGAGGACCATTCTCACGGAACAATCGAGGAGGAAAGCAGAATGAATCAACCAAACAATTTAACAGTCGGTGAATTACGCAAGTTTTTAACAGAACTCGATAAAAATAAGGAAATCACTGATGAAACAAAAATTTTCTTAGATACTGGCTGGGATAGTATTCAAGAAATTAATCCGGACGCGTTAAGTATAGAAGACGCACAGGCATTTAAAATCGAGGACCCTTTAACGAAGGAGTTGTTTGGCGGCTATGCATTGCTGGAAAAAGCAGAGAAAATGAAGGGCGAAGGGCCTACCGAAAAGGTATTGATCATCAGAAATCTCTACTGATAGTTCAATGGTAGATCTTATCAAGTACGTTTCAAAGTACAAACTATAGAAAGTAGTATTATTATCGAGGAGGAAAAAGATGAATAAAAGACGTTGGATTGCAGTGGGTATAGCGGTAGTGTTAGTAATTTTCTCGGCACTATCTTCAACAATCAATAAAAAAGAAGCAAACAAGGAAGAGCTTAGCCAAGTAAATGAATTGTTGTATGGTACAGGAGAGCCTCAAGAAAAAGTAGAAGAGGCTGGATCAAGCAAGGACAAGATTGCTAAATTAGTAGTAGAAGGAGCAATCATTAATGACGGTACCAGCGGTTTGTTTTCAACTGGAGGCTACAATCATGCTTCTTTTATGCAACAATTAACTAAAATAAAAAATGATTCTGATGTAAAGGGGATCTTATTGGAGGTTAATTCTCCAGGCGGGGCCGTATATGAGACCGCAGAGATCACTCGAGCATTGAAGGAAATCCAAGAAGACAGAAAGATTCCAATTTATACTTCCATGGAGAGTCAGGCCGCTAGTGGAGGATATTACATCTCTGCTAATTCGGATCGCATTTTCGCTGCCGAAGATACAATGACCGGGTCGATCGGGGTCATCATGTCTAGCATGAATTATTCAGGATTAATGGAAAAACTGGGTATCACTGATGCTACGATCAAGAGTGGTGCTCTAAAAGATATCGGTTCTACGTCACGACCTCAAACAAAAGAAGACAAAGAAGTACTCCAAGCATTTGTAGACAGCATGTATGGTCGCTTTGTCAAGGTAGTGGCAACGGGCCGCGGCATGGACGAGAAAAAAGTGAGAGAATTAGCCGATGGCAGAATTTACGATGGGGCTCAAGCAGTTGAAAATGGATTGGTAGATGCGATTGGTTACCCAGACGAAGCGCTGGCTGCTTTACGAAAAGATAGAAAGCTGGAAGATGCGAAGGTAATTTCGTATACCGATGGCAGTACGAATTTCATGAATACATGGTTAGGAAGCAGCCTAGCCGACCTTCAAGGGATTAAACCTTCACAAGAAGAAGTGATTGCCAATATCGTTGAGAGTATTGGTACGCCACAAGCGCCTAAAGCGATGTATCTCTATGGAGGTGAGTAGAGATGACTGAAGAGACACCACAAAGACCAGCGGTAGGTCCAGTAACACAGTTGCTTGAGAAGAAAAGACAAAGTCCTCAGTTTCATGACTATCCAAATTATTTTTATGCAGGTTTCTGGATTCGTTTTTTTGCCTATCTTGTAGATCTGATCTGTATTTCAGCCATTACAGGAATTGTCACACGCATACCAATCGCTGTATTCGGCTTAACCAAGAGTAATGAATTGCTTAGCGCTTATGGACTATCTGCAGTGATTCTCTATTTAGCCTATTTCATTTTGCTGACGAAGTTAAACCATGGGCAAACCATTGGGAAAATGATTTTTGGCATTCGTGTGATCTGCTTTATAGAAGAGCAGCTGTCGTGGAAAACTGTTTTAGTCCGTGAAGGAGCATGCCGATTTATTCTGCGAGGCTCGTTTTTCATGCTAGGTTACCTTGTCACGATTTTTACACCTACGAAACAGCACATCGGTGATTATTTTTCAGACACAAGTGTAGTAACATTAAATTTATTAGCAGCTAGAGAGGATTTTAAGTAAGGATGAATCCGATAGATTTTCCAAACAATGATCACTATTATTTATCACTTGCGGAAGAAGCATTTTCAGCAGGTAATTATTCTAAAGCATTAGTCAACTATAAGCGTGCGTATCAAGAGAACCCTTCACCAAAGCTGAATCGGTTAATCGCAAGTTTAGCTTTGGAGCAAGGAAACTTCTCCGAGGCGTTAGAATATGCGCAAGAGGAGTCAGACAGTTATCTTGAGACGCCGGAAACAATTGATTTGTATTTGCAGATTCAATTGTATGCTCAGAATTTTTTCTCAGCGAGAGAATTCTTTTGGCGAGTGCAAAAAGGAGACCGTTTAACGAAAGAACAAAAGAATCTTTGGTTGATGCGAATCGATGACCAAGAGAGTTTTTATCAGCGTCAACAGCAGGCTCTCATGAAAGAATTAGAAAGAGAACTGAGTGAATTGCCTTCATTGATACCGATGGAGCAGTTGGTTTTAATCAGAAAAGCGAAAGAACTTCCAGAGGAGCGTTTAAAAGTCGTTGCGGAGGCTTTTATGATCGACTCCGAAGTAGCACCGTTAGTACGCAGTTACTTATTTGAGAGTTTGGCTCGGGTCGGCGTGACTGAAAAAGTCCGCTACTTGACGATCTTAGATGAAATAATCGAGCTGTCTCCAGCAGACTCAGAGTTTGACGAGACTCTGCAATATCGGATCGAAGAAAAGCTAACTGAAAAATTAGAAGATGAAGATCCCGTCCTCTTGTCCAATCTCTTAGAGCAAGTCAAGTTGGAAATGGCCTTTGTCTATCCGATGCAACGCTCTTTCATGAAACCTGAGGCTTGGGCAGCGAGTTATTTATCAGAGTATTCCGTTCAATCAGAACCATTGGATGAAGGGATTGAATCTATTCGCCATAAGATTAAACAACGGATGTTCGATTATCATTAAAAACTGCCGAGAGTAAAAGCTTTATATTTACATTTCACAATCAGTAGTGTAATATTTAATGGTATGCAAAATGCAAGTATATTAGTATTCGGAGGGAACAAAAGTGACTGCAAATTTTGAAAAAACAGGCGCCAACGATGGTGTGTTAACTTTCTCAATTGAACAAACTGAGATTCAAAAAGGATTAACAAATGCATTCAACAAAGTAAAGAAAAATCTTAACGTACCTGGCTTCCGTAAAGGGAAAGTTTCTCGCCAAGTATTTAACCGTATGTACGGTGAAGAAGCGTTATATGAAGATGCTTTGAACGACGTATTACCAGTTGCTTATGAAGCAGCTGTAAAAGAAGCGGGAATCGATCCAGTTTCTCAACCAAAAATCGATGTAGACAGCATGGAAAAAGGCGAAACTTGGGTGATCAAAGCAGAAGTAACTGTAAAACCTGAAGTGAAGCTAGGCGACTACAAAGAATTAGAAGTTCCTAAACAAGAAGTAGAAGTATCAGATGCAGATGTAGATGCACGCTTGAAATCAGAACAAGAATCTCAAGCTGAATTAGTCATCAAAGAAGACGAAGCTGCTGAAAACGAAGATACTGCAGTAATTGACTTTGAAGGTTTCGTTGATGGCGAAGCGTTTGAAGGCGGCAAAGGTGAAAACTATTCACTTGAATTAGGTTCTGGTTCATTCATCCCAGGCTTTGAAGAACAATTAGTTGGTCACAAAGCAGGTGAAAACCTAGATGTAACAGTTACTTTCCCAGAAGACTACCAAGCAGAAGATCTTGCTGGTAAAGAAGCTGTATTCAAAGTAACTATCCATGAAGTAAAAGCAAAAGAATTACCTGAATTAGATGATGACTTCGCAAAAGACGTGGATGAAGAAGTAAATTCTTTAGATGAGTTAAAAACGAAGTACCGTGATGAATTGACAAAACAAAAAGAAGAAGCTGCGAAAGAAGCAAAAGACGAAGCTGCGATCAAGCAAGCCGTTGAAAATGCTGAAATCGTTGAACTTCCACACGTAATGGTGCACGACGAAGTTCACCGTTCAATGGATGAATTCTTAAACAATATGCAACGTCAAGGAATCTCTCCAGAAATGTACTATCAATTAACTGGTTCTACTGAAGAAGATCTTCATACACAATTTGAAGGCGAAGCTGAGAACCGCGTGAAAACAAATCTAGTGATGGAAGCAATCGTTGAAGCTGAAAAAATTGAAGCTTCTGAAGAAGACATCGCGAAAGAAATCAAAGATTTGGCTGAAATGTACCAAATGCCTGAAGACCAAATCAAACGTGTATTAACAGAAGATATGTTAGAACACGATATCAAAATGAAAAAAGCTGTAGAATTAGTAACAGGTACAGCAGTAGAAAAATAATCAACGAATGATTTTAAGCATGTAGCGCGTTTTGCGCTACATGCTTTTTTGTGTCTAAAGGCTGTAGATTGGGAGCCCATCAAAGGACAAAATTAGTTTTCTCTTTTTTATCGATAATTATAACGAATAACTTCAAAAAATCTCTTAAATTTGGTAAAATTGAATTATTAATGACTTTGGTTAATTGGTAATTTTATACTTTTTGAACTATTTGTGCTTTATACCTTAAGGAGGAGAAAATGAAGAAAAAAATTCTTGGATTAAGTTTTTTAACTATTTTGTGCTTAAATTTCTCAGTATCAGTCTTGGCTGAGGAAAATAAAATAGAGAGTAGTACTCAAGCTACAGAAACAGTTCCTGTGGTTGATTCAAGCTCTGAGAACACACAAGAGAGAGACTCGGCGTCAACAGACTCGACAGAAAGTAGTTTGGAGCAAGACGAGGCAACCGAACAAACAGAAGAGGAGACAGCAGCTCCTGAGAGACAGATAGATACGCCAGAAGGAACGATGAACTTACCGACTGGACGTTCAGATCTTTATCCGTCGATTCAGCTATTTGCTTCATTGCCTTCAGTTTCAGCGACAAATACCAATACACCGAGTAAAAGCTTCGTAGATATTTCCTCTCATAACGGAAATATTTCTGTAGCGAATTTCCAAAAAATGATGAGTTATGGTGTTACCGGTGTGGTTGTAAAATTGACAGAAGCTACAAGCTACACAAATCCAAATGCACAATCTCAAATTAATAACGCCATGGCAGCTGGAATGAAAGTTTCGGCATACCATTACAGCTGGTTCACGAGTGATGCTCAGGCAGTAGCAGAAGCAAATTATTTTGCTGCGGCAGCGAAAAGATTTGGCTTGAGTGGCGGAACAGTCATGGTTAACGATATTGAAGAGCCTAAGATTTTAGGCAAAGGAAATCATACGAATAATTCACGAGCATTTGAAAATCGATTGAAATCACTAGGATATGGAAATGTTCGTCATTATGTTGGTTTGAATTGGTTGAATACGGGAAAAATCAATGCTGGAGTAATTGGAAATAAAAATATCTGGGTTGCTGCCTATCCGTATAATCTTTCGACAACGAATTTCTATACACAATATGGTGCTTGGCAGTGGTCCTCTCAATTATCTTTTCCAGGCGTGAACGGGAATTTTGATATCAATGCTGATTACACCTCTACATTTAGTAATCCAACACCCAAGCCGCCAGCAAATAGTATCCAAATGTACCGCGTCTATAATCCTAATAGCGGAGAACATTTCTATACACAGAATGTTGCTGAAAAAAACAACTTGGTTTCTAAGGGCTGGAGATATGAAGGGATAGGTTGGAACGGACCGACCTCAGGCAATCCGGTGTACCGTTTATATAACCCGAATGCTGGAGACCATCATTACACACTTCATGCCTATGAGAAAGATAACTTAATCAAAAAAGGCTGGCGCTACGAAGGGATTTCTTGGTATTCCGGTGGGTCGAATGCCTTGCATCGCTTGTACAACCCAAATGCTAAAGCAGGCTCGCATCACTACACGTTGAATACAAACGAAAAAAATAACTTAGTGAAGCATGGCTGGAGATATGAAGGATTAGCTTGGTACGCAAAATAGATCAAAAGTTCTCGATTTTTCGAGAACTTTTTTCTTTAGAATTCCTTTCTAATTTCTTTTGGATTCTTTGTGTTTTCAACGCTTTATGTTATTATAGATAAAGACTGCAATCGTGGAAACACTTGTAGAGAAAGAAGCAAGAGGTGAAAGCCATGTATGAGAGCACAGGCGCAGGTGAAACAGTCCGCTGTTCATTTTGCGGAAAGACCCAAGAAGAAGTAAAAAAAGTTGTCGCGGGTCCAGGAGTATACATTTGTAATGAATGTATCGACCTTTGTAAAGAGATTATAGATGAAGAATTCCATGAAGAAGCGATTCGTGAATTTATTGATGTGCCAAAACCAAAAGAACTATTAGATGTGTTAAATCAATATGTGATCGGTCAAGATCGTGCGAAAAAGGCATTATCTGTTGCTGTGTATAATCATTACAAGCGGGTAAATACTGAAAACGACGGCATTGATGAAGTTGAATTGCAAAAGAGTAATATTTGTTTGATTGGGCCTACAGGGTCAGGTAAAACATTCTTAGCTCAAACATTGGCAAGAACCTTAAATGTGCCATTTGCTATTGCGGATGCAACGAGTTTGACTGAAGCCGGCTATGTCGGTGAAGATGTTGAAAATATTCTATTGAAGCTGTTGCAAGCTGCGGATTACAATGTTGAACGTGCTGAAAAGGGAATCATCTACATTGATGAAATCGATAAAATCACACGTAAAAGTGAAAATGTTTCGATTACTCGGGATGTTTCCGGCGAAGGTGTTCAACAAGCGCTCCTTAAAATTCTTGAAGGAACGGTTGCTAGTGTTCCGCCTCAAGGAGGACGTAAGCACCCTCATCAAGAATTTATCCAAATCGATACGACAAATATTCTATTTATCGTTGGCGGTGCCTTTGATGGGATCGAAACAATCGTTAAAAACCGTTTAGGCGAAAAAACGATTGGATTTGGTAAAAACAATAAAAAGATCAATGAAGAAGAAAGCATGATGCAAAAGATCATTCCTGAAGATCTTTTGAAATTCGGGCTGATCCCTGAATTCATTGGGCGTTTGCCAGTGACTACAGCGTTGGAAAAACTGACTACTGAAGATTTGGTTCGTATTTTGACTGAACCAAAAAATGCATTGGTCAAACAATACCAAAAGCTGCTTTCTTATGATGACACAGAATTAGACTTCGACGCGGATGCTTTAAGTGCTATTGCGGATAAAGCTATCTCTCGTAACACGGGAGCACGTGGATTGCGTTCTATCATTGAAGATGTCATGATGGATGTTATGTTTGATATTCCTTCAGATGAATCCATTGAAAAAGTTGTTGTGACAAAAGACTCTGTTGAAGGAACAGGAAAACCTATCATTGAGTACCACAACGACAAGAAAAAAGCAGGTTAGTAAGTGAGGGTTCACAAAGTCATTTGTGAACCCTTTTTGAAAGGCGTGAAAGAATGAAAGTCCATAATGCAGAGATCGTTATTAGTGCGGTCTCACCAAAACAATACCCTGAGACGGAGCTGCCGGAGATCGCTTTGGCAGGTCGTTCAAATGTTGGGAAATCTTCTTTTATCAATACATTAATTGATCGTAAGAATTTAGCACGGACTTCCGGTAAACCCGGAAAGACCCAAACGTTAAATTTCTATCTGATTGAAGATGCGCTGCATTTTGTAGACGTGCCCGGTTACGGATACGCAAAAGTTTCTAAAACGGAACGTGCAAAATGGGGAGAAATGATTGAGACCTATATTACCAGCCGTAAGCAATTACGCGCGGTGGTCTCGTTGGTAGATGTTCGCCATGATCCTAGTAAAGAAGACGTACAGATGTATGAATTTTTGAAGTACTATAATATCCCAGTAATCGTGGTTGCTACTAAAGCGGACAAAATCCCTCGTGGAAAGTGGAACAAGCACACGAGTGAAATCAAAAAGAAATTGGACTTTGATCCCGATGATACATTCATTCTTTTCTCTTCCGAAACAAAAAAAGGAAAAGAAGAGGCATGGCAAGCGATTGAAGCAGCAATTGAAAAGGACCAGGCTTAAGCCTGATCCTTTTTTTTATCATTCTGTTCAGTTTTTGGTTTTAAGAACTTTTGAATATCTTCATCTTTTTGCACATCTTTAGTAGGATCTACGACAAATGATTCAAACAACTTGTCTAAATCATCGGTTTTTTCAAATTTTAAGCCCATTTGAACACCTCCATTTTAGTTTTAACACAATCCATTATAGTATACAATTTTTTTCTCCTTAGTAATCAATTTCATAGGGTTTTTTAAATCTTTAAGATATACTTATAATAGAGAGATGAGAAAGGGGAAAGCAATGGAAAACAATCAGAAGATTTATAGTGTCAGTCAGCTTTATGATTTGAAGCAAGCCGATATCCAATCGAAAACCAATGATTGGTTAACGATGAGTCGCCTATTGCTGGAACCAGACATGATGATTATTAACGGGAAAGAGCAGGCGTTTGACTCGATTCAATTGAAACAAAAGATTGATGGTTTTGGTGAAAAAGAGGATTCCTGGCTTCAATTGAAAAATGCGGAAGAAGAAACCACGATCCATGTATTGGGAGATACGTTGTTTGAGAAGGCTATTCTTAAAGAAAAAAATTTCTATTTTTGGGAAACTGTTTATTTGGATTACTTAAAGACGCGATTGATAGAACATGGCTTCTTTTCATACATTCGGTCGTATGAAGAATATTTGTACCACAATACGAGTGATTTATCTAAACGTCGATCATTTGAAACCGCTGAAGAGACGAATCTTCTGCCTAAAATGAAAGGGCTTAATGGAGATGTGGTCATAGATTGCAATGCATTTCCTGGATATGATGTCTTTTATAAAGGTGTATGCTTGACCGCGTGCTGGTGGCTGTTCCTAGGAGCACCCTACAAAAAACTATTTGCAAAACAATTATTATTAGAGATCCAGCAGGTGGAACGAGTGGAGGCGCTTGGTGAGGGAGTTTTCTTCGAGCTATATAAAGATCCTTTCCAATGGAAGGAAGAAGCGAATCTAAGATTTCAGCAGCTATTCCGGGCGCAATTGGGGATCTCGCAATTGTCTTATACGAACGGCGTCGGATTGTTGAAGCAGCCGTATATCGAGTTTGCTTTTGAGGATACTGTCGTTCAAACGGTGCAATACCAAAATGAGCAGTTTCAGCCAACCGAGAAAAGCGAGGCATCCTACTTTGTGACTCGTACTTATAATTTTTTAACCAATCAATACCGCGTCAATCGTATGAAGGGTGGATTGAACGCACTGGCATATTTTCCTTGGATCGACGATGAAAGTGAACGAATGATGAATTATCATATTCTCTACCCGGAGCTGACCTTGGACAAAGGATTGGCCGCGTTTGAATACTACATTCGTGATTCCATCGAATTTGAAATTCAAGATATGCGTTATAAAGATTACACCGCTGTTTTACAATTATTTATCCCTAAAAAAGCTTTTCTGGATTTTCCTTTAGAGGAATTAAAATCGGTATTGAAAGATATGACGATTCATCAGGTTAGCCGAAAAAATGATTCTTTGACTTTTTCTTTAGAGAAAGAGGCGAAGCACTTAACCGTTTCGTTTATTGATCAAAAGAAAGTTTCTGCGAAGAATCAATTAGACATTCTCGAGATTTAAACGAGCAGTGTTTAAAAAATATTCATAGTTGTAGGAGAAGTTCTTGTTAGGATAGATAGTTTGAAAGTCATTCTTTAGTATGAAAAAAGGAGAGGTTAGTTATGGATCTGAGATACGTCAAAATTATGAGTAGTTGTTTACTGATTGTCGGAATGATTTTTGCTTTGCCCCTTTCGTCACTAGAGATTCCTTTAGCCATTTTAGTTTTCTTTATTGGAATGATCCTTTTTGCGATCAAACCCAAACCACAACCAGTTCGCGTTCATAGAAAAGATCGTTGGATGTAATGAACAAAAAAACCCGCACTCTCATTGAGAATGCGGGTTTTTTGTATTTTTATTGTGCGACAGGTTTTTTAACTAAACCATAGATAACGCCTGAAACGATTGCGCCGATGGCAATGAACAGAAGGTATAACAATGGGTGGCTTAACAATAGAACCACGAAGATCCCACCATGAGGAGCAAGTAGTTTGATGCCGACAGCACCGACTAATCCGCCAGCTAAAGCAGATCCGACAACGAAACTTGGAATCACGCGAATTGGATCGGCAGCAGCAAAGGGAATGGCTCCTTCAGTAACGAAGGAAAGCCCCATAACGATATTTGTTAGACCAGCATCCACTTGGCTCTTTTCAAATTTGTTTTTGAATAAGCGAGTGGCAACGAAAATAGCTAGAGGTGGAACCATCCCACCGGCCATAACAGCGGCCATAACGATCGAACCGCCTTGTGCGACAGTAGAAGCTAGTGTTGCAGTACCGAATACATAAGCTGCTTTGTTGATAGGTCCGCCTAAATCGACAGCCATCATTCCGCCAAGTAGAGCACCTAACAATATTGCATTTGAACCGCTAAGACCAGTTAAGAAACCATTTAAGCCATCATTGATTGCTTTCATTGGAATATTGACTAATAACATCAAGAAACCAGTAATCATCAAACCAAAGAATGGGTAGAACAGAATGGCTTTGATTCCTTCAAGCGACTTAGGCAAGTTCTTGAAGATTTTTTTCAAGAAAATAATGACATAACCAGCGACGAAACCACCGATCAATGCACCTAAGAACCCAGCACCACCAGCATTTGCTAAAGCACCAGCAGCAAAACCAGCGATGAGACCAGGACGATCAGCAATACTTGATGCGATAAATCCAGCAAGTACAGGAAGCATAAAGCCGAATGCTGCGCCGCCGATTTGGTTGAACCAGCTAGCTGCTTGGTTGTAATTACCCAGGTTAGCAAGTTCTGATTGCGGAACACCCATAAATTGGTCGATCATGAATGACAACGCGATCATGATCCCGCCACCGATAACGAATGGCAACATATGAGAAACACCGTTCATTAAATCTTTATAAATACGTTGTCCGACAGTGCCGTTATCACTTTTTTCTTCATTCGATGCGCTTTCTTCGCCGCTTCCACGGTAGATAGGCGCTTTGCCGCTTAATGCTAAATTGATCAATTCTTCCGGCTTACGAATCCCATCACTTACGGGACGATTCACCAATTCTTTTCCATTAAAACGATTCATTTCAACTTTTTTATCGGCTGCAACGATGACACCATCTGCTCGCGCGATTTCTTCATCTGTCAAACGATGTTTGATCCCTTCGGAGCCGTTTGTTTCAACTTTGATGTCTACGCCCATTTCTTTTGCTTTCTTTTTCAAAGCATCTTCAGCCATGTACGTATGTGCGATTCCGGTAGGGCAGGCTGTTACTGCGACGATGTACCGGCGGTTGGTGTCTTTGATTTCTTCTTCTGCCGCCGCTTGCGCTTCGGCTTTTTCTTCCGCTTCTTTTGCTTTTTCTGCTTCTTCAAAAGTCGCTTGTACTTGATCCGGTGTTTCAGCAGATTTTAATTTAGCAACAAAGTCTGGATCGATCAAAAGTCTTGATAAGGCAGCCAATGCTTGCAAGTGCGTATCGTTCGCGCCTTCTGGAGCGGCGATCATGAAGAACAGGTAAGTGGGTTGACCATCTAAAGATTCATAATCAACACCATTCTTACTTTTTGCGAATAAAACAGTCGCTTCTTTTACAGCGCTATTTTTAGCATGGGGCATCGCGATCCCATCGCCTAAACCAGTTGAAGTTTGCGCTTCACGGTTTAAGATACCTTCTTTGTAAACAGCAATATCTGAGATTCGGCCAGCATCGTACATTTTTTGAACCATTTCATCAATTGCAGCTTTTTTTGTGGTTGCTTGCAAGTCCATGATCATGGCATCTTTGATCAACAAATCTTTAATATCCATTATAATTCCTCCAAATTCTAAATTGATACATATTTTTCAACAGAAGGGAGATCCTATTACTTAACTTTAGTGATCTCTACTTCTGGTAATAATTCTTGAATAAATTCTGCAGTGGCTAGGTCATCTGAAAAGGTAGTTGCACTACCGCAAGCAACGCCCCATTTAAATGCTTCAACAGGATCTTGACTCTTCGTATAGTTGCCGACGAAACCGGCGATCATGGAATCTCCTGCGCCAACAGAATTTTTAACGGAGCGTTTCAAAACGTTAGAACGATAAATTCCGTCTTTAGTAAAGAGCAACGCGCCATCACCTGCCATAGAAACTAGCGCATGCTGCGCGCCTTCATCCAATAATCTTTGGCCGAAGGGGTAGATATCCTCAACGGAGCTAAAGGTTGTTTGGTAAAGATCGGCTAATTCATGATTATTTGGTTTTACCAATAAAGGTCCTTTTTCTAACGCATCCATCAAGTCAGCTCCGGTGGTATCAATGACAAAAGAGGCGCCTTGAGACTTGATGATCTCGATCAATTCTTGATAAAAGCCGGTTGGAACACTCGCAGGCTTGCTGCCAGATAAAACAACAATGTCTTCGGGGGATAAATGACCCAATACTTTTTTTAGTTCATTCATTTCTTCCGCGGAAACTACTGGGCCTTGACCATTGATCTCTGTCTCGTCTTTGGCTTTTAATTTGATGTTGATCCGTGTGTCATCGCTAACAGGTGTGAAGTTTGTTTGGATGGTTTCTCGTTCCATCCATTCTTCGATGAAGCGTCCGGTAAAGCCGCCAAGAAATCCTAGCGCGGTCGAATCATTATCAATACGCTTCAAGATTCGGGAAACGTTGATCCCTTTTCCGCCGGGTAGCTTAAAATCAGTTTTCATTCGATTGACATCGCCAATCGTAAGTTTATCAACGTGAACGATATAGTCGATAGATGGGTTAAGTGTCACTGTATAGATCATACAGAAACCTCCTTCAGGGTAGTTTGTTCTGTGATTTGATCATGGATAACCAAAGGACAGGTATCTGTGAGGATTGAAGCCGCAGACAAGGGAGCGACACTGACAAAGCTCGTTTGGTTGAATTTACTATGGTCAACTAAAACAAAAGCTTCTTCAGATTGTTGAATGGCTGTCCGTTTAAGGATCGCTTCTTCAGGATCGGGCGTAGAAAATCCGCTATCGAGATGAATACCATTCATTCCCATGAAGGCCTTATTGAACCGGTATTGTTTCAACTGCTCTAAGGCTTGGGAACCAACAACGGCATCTGTTGTCAATTTTATCCGACCGCCTAAAACGATGGTTGCGATTTGCAATTCAACGAGCCGGGCAGCAAGACCAACGGAATTCGTGACAACAGTGATTGCTCGGTTTGTCAAATAGGGAATCATCTCAGAAGTCGTGGTGCCAGCATCCAAATAAATGACGTCGCCTTCAACGATACATTCTGCTGCTAACTGAGCAACAAGTTTTTTTTGTTGAACGTTTTTGGATGATTTTTCAAAAATCCCCAATTCTTGTTCCAAATGTTGAGGTCGCTTTGCGCCGCCATGAACGCGCTCCAAAGTTCCCAAATCTTCCAACTCTTGCAAATCACGTCGTATAGTTGATTCAGAAGCGTCTAAATACTGGATCAACTCTTGTGATTTCACTAATCCATCACGTTCAAGCCATTCGATTATTTTACGGTGTCGTTCTTCTGTAAGCATTTTCAATCCTCCTTCACCTGAAATACTATCACAATTATTTTCTTTTTTCAACCATAAACAGCCACAAACATTCAAAAACATTTAAAACCGGTATTTAGGGCGTCATATTTTGAAGGATCTTTCACTTTCGGTATGATAGATATGGAGGTGAAGGTTATGAGAAAACAAACAATTTTACAAGGATTTGAATGGTATCTTCCTGCGGATGGAAATCACTGGAAAACACTGGCTGAAAAAGCAGAAGAATTACGCAACTTTGGTATCAATGCGATCTGGATGCCCCCGGCTTACAAAGGCTCAGAAGGTGCTAATGATGTAGGGTATGGAACTTATGATCTTTATGACCTGGGCGAATTTGATCAAAAGGGAAGTATCGCCACGAAGTATGGAACAAAAGAAGACTATTTGAGCAGTATTGCTGCATTAAAAGAAGCTGGCTTAAAGACTTATGCGGACATTGTATTTGATCATTTTATGGGGGCCGACGAAACGGAGGTTATTTCGGCAGTATCTTACCACTTTGATGATCGAACCAAGCCAAGCTCTGGAGAAGAAGAAATCGAAGCGTGGACAAAGTTCACATTTCCTGGCCGCAAGGGGAAATACAATGATTACCAGTGGAATTGGAAAAATTTTTCTGGTGTTGATTACGACGCACGGGAAAAGGATCATGCAATCTTTAATTTTGCGGATAAGGGCTGGGAGCCAAAAGTAGATGATGAAAACGGCAACTTCGATTATTTGATGGGGTGCAACCTCGACATGGAAAATCCTGAGACCGTTGAGCAGTTGGACAAATGGGGAAAATGGTACCAAGAACTAACAGATATGGATGGGTATCGTTTAGACGCGGTCAAGCATATTCGTTTTGATTTATTTGTTGATTGGCTATTGCACCGCCGAGGGGAAAAGGGAGAAGACCTTTTCGTGGTAGGGGAATATTGGTCGGATGAATTGGATAAATTGCAGGATTATCTAGATTCATCAGGAAATTTGATTTCACTCTTTGATGTTCCGCTGCATTTTAATCTTTTTCAAGCATCGTCTACGATGGGAGAGTTTGATATGCGTCAGATTTTCTCAGGGACATTGATCGAGACGCGTCCAGACTGGGCGGTCACATTTGTTGATAACCATGATACTCAGCCCGGTCAAAGTTTAGAATCCTGGGTTGAAGGATGGTTCAAACTTCAGGCGTACAGCTTGATTTTGTTGAGAAATGAAGGAACGCCCGTAGTATTCTGGGGAGATTTGTATGGAACAGAAAAAACGGAAGCCGTTGGTAAAGGATTGAACCGCCTAATTAAATTACGCGACTTAGTGAATTTTGGAAACCAAGCGGATTATTTTGATGACTCGAATGTCATTGGCTGGACCTTGACAGGAGCGTTTGACGATGAGGATTCTGGTGCTGCGGTTATTATGACCAATGCGACAGGCGGAGAGAAAGAAATGACGATCAGTGCTATCCATGAAGGCAAGACCTTCGTAGACCTGTTAGGCAACAACGACGCACGGGTGACCTTGGATGAAAATGGACAAGGTGTATTCCCTGTCAATGATGGTCAAGTTTCTGTGTACATCAACGAAAACTTAGCCAAAAAGTTGCAGGATTGATACAAAAATAAGAAGATCCGTATTTACCTATAAAATACAATTGAAAAGTCAAACGATAATTTACTTAACAAATGAAAAGTAAAAAGTCGTTTGGCTTTTCATTTGTTAAGAATTTTATGGATTTACTTTCGATTCAATCGCTGATTGCTTTGTCTTGTTTCTTGGCAATTGCTGCATCGGATCGCTCACGAATTTGTTTCTTGATTTTCTGGGTATATCCTTCATCCGTTAAAATCATAAGCAGGTCACCGACTTTCATCACTGTATCTCCATGAGTGAGGATTTCAGAAGAGCCTCGCCGAATCGAGATCAATAGCATTTCTTTCGGCCAGTTGAAATCTCTTACCATGGTGCCATCTAAGGTGCTTTCTGCCGTTACGGGAAATTCAATGATCGTCTTGTTTCCTGTGATGCTTGGAAGGTACCCTTTTAACAGCCGTTCAAGTAAAGATTCATAAATCGGATTTCCGCCTAACAAATCATTCACTACATATGCAGTAAGGGAACACACAGCTAAAGGCATCAGATGAGTGATGTTTCCAACCATTTCTGTCACTAAAATAATTGCCGTCAGCGGAGCTTTCCCAATCGCTGTAAAATACCCAGCCATTGCAAAGATCGCGAAGTCCCGAATAAATTGGGCATCTAGTCCGGCCCACTGATGAAGCATTGTTCCATAAATTCCGCCAATCAATGCGCCTAATGTCAAAATGGGAAGAAAAATACCCCCAGGAAGATTCGCACCATAGGACACCATTGAAAAAATGAAGCGCAATAAAAATAGAAAAATCAATAAATTCAATGAAAGATTGCGTTCACCAAGTGCTAGAACAATTTGATTCCCGCCGCCCAAATAATGCGGAAAAAAGAAGGCGATAGGAACGATCAATAAGAAAGGAACGATCCCATAAAGGTATTCTGGAAGATGGGTATGTTTATACCAACGCGGCAGAGACAACAAAACTAGTTGATAGACATAACCTAAAAGTCCCATGAGAACACCCAGTCCAATTAACCAACCATATTCCTTCAACGGCAAAGACGGGACATTTGCGATAAACAGGACAGGTCTTAATCCAAAAAAGTTCAATGAAATTAAATTCGCTGTTAAGGCGGCAGTCAGAGACGTCAGCCAAATCAAAGGAGAGAAATGATGGTGGACTTCTTCAATTACGAAAAGCAATCCAGCAATTGGCGCGTTAAAGGCCGCACCTAGTCCAGCCGCAGCGCCGCTAGATATGAAAATCTTTTTTTCAGAAGTAGAGGCCTGCGTAATTTCGCTAAACCCTTGCCCAACCATCGCACCCAGTTGGATCGAAGGCCCTTCTCGACCTAAAAAGAGGCCTGAACCCACAGATAAGATCCCTCCGATAAATTTTTTCCACAAGACCGAAAACCAGCGCAACGAAATTTCTCCTTGAAGCGTTCCTTCTACTTGGGGGATACCGCTGCCTTTAATATCGGGTTCTGATTTGATCAAAAGCCCAACGATACACGCGAAGCTCAGCATTACGAGAATCCATGGGATCAGCCATAAAGGGTTTTCTCGGAACCATAGATAAAAGGTCACTATATGAGCCATCATTTTCTCGATTGCGAGACGAAAGAGGCTGACGATAATACCGGCAATCCCTCCGATAAGAATGCCTTTCAAGATAAAAATAACTTTCGTGCTATCTAAACGTTTGATTTCATGTTCTTTTTTCATGCTGTACCTTCTTAAGATGATTGTTTTTTTATGCTATAAAAAGTATAATTTCTGTTTACACCATTAATTAATTTAGCGCGATTTCACATGAAAAACAAGTATGAATAAATGAATCCGTTTTTTTAAATTGTTGCTAGTGTCGCGAAACTTTCCGAGATGCTATAATAAAAAAGATTGAATAGAGAAAGGACGTTTTGCATGCCAAACAAACTGGACTTGTTAGCAGGACTAAACCCTAAACAAAAAGACGCGGTTCTTCATACAGAAGGCCCGCTATTGATCATGGCGGGAGCAGGAAGTGGAAAGACACGGGTCTTGACGCATCGCATCGCTTATTTAATAGAAGAAAAAAACGTGAACCCTTGGAATATTTTGGCGATCACCTTTACAAATAAGGCAGCTCGAGAGATGAAAGAGCGGGTCAATGGTATTCTTGGCAAAGGCGGCGAAGATGTCTGGGTATCAACGTTTCACTCAATGTGCGTGCGCATTTTGCGACGTGACGTGGATGCGATCGGTTATGATCGGAATTTTACGATTTTAGATGGTTCAGACCAGCAAACCTTAATGAAAAGAATCTTAAAAGAATTAAATATTGATCCAAAAAAATATGATCCTCGATCCATCTTAGGTGCGATCAGCAATGCCAAAAATGAGTTGTTGACACCTGAAACCTATGCAGAACGCCAAGGCTCATTTTTCGAGGAAATTGTTGCGCGTTGTTATGATGCGTATCAGAAAGCGTTGCGGAACAATCAAAGCATGGACTTTGACGATTTGATCATGAACACGATCCGATTGTTTGAAGACAACGCAGAAGTATTGACATACTATCAAAACAAATTTCATTATTTGCATGTGGACGAGTATCAAGATACCAACCATGCACAATATACGCTAGTAAATATGCTGGCTGCTCGTTTCCGAAATTTATGTGTCGTGGGAGACGCGGATCAAAGTATTTATGGCTGGCGCGGCGCGGACATGCAGAACATTTTAGACTTTGAAAAAGACTATAACGATGCGACAGTTATTTTATTGGAACAAAATTACCGGTCAACAAAGAGTATTCTGGATGCGGCCAACCAGGTGATTCAAAATAACAGCAATCGCCGTGACAAAAACTTGTGGACGGACAATCAAGCAGGGGAACAAATCACGTATTATCGTGCGGATAGCGAGAGAGATGAAGCACAATTTATCGTGAGTAAGATCAAAGAGGAAATCCAATCCAACAACCGCAGCTATAACGATTTTGCTGTATTGTATCGGACAAATGCGCAATCCCGTGTAATCGAGGATACCCTCGTGAAATCAAATGTGCCCTATACCATGGTTGGAGGTCATAAATTCTATGATCGTAAAGAAATCAAGGATATCATCGCCTATTTGAATATCATCAATAATCCTCGAGATGGCGTCAGCTTTGAACGAGTGATCAATACACCAAAGCGTGGGATCGGTGCAGCTTCTGTTGAGAAATTACGTAATTTTGCAGCGATGCATGATTGGTCAATGGTGGAAGCCTCGCAAAATGTCGATTTAGCCAATATTTCTGGAAAAGCTGGTCGAATGATCGGTGAATTCGGTACGATGATTTCGCAGTTTCAAGAAATGATCGCCTATTTACCTGTAACAGATCTTGTCGATCAAGTTTTAGAACGAACTGGCTACTTGGATGAATTGAAAAACCAGCGAACGCTTGAAGCAGAATCCCGTTTAGAAAACTTAGAGGAATTCCGTACTGTAACGAAAGAATTTGATAAGCGGAATGAGACGCAAGAAGACGATGCAGCAAATGCACCAGAAGAAAAATTGGCGATTTTCTTAAACGATTTGGCGTTAGTCTCCGATTTAGACGATTACCAAGAGGATAGCGCACAAGTAACATTGATGACCTTACACGCGGCTAAAGGCTTGGAGTTTCCAATTGTCTTTCTAATTGGGATGGAGGAAAAAATCTTCCCATTGTCTCGGTCTTTAATGGAAGAATCTGAATTAGAAGAAGAGCGTCGATTGGCTTATGTCGGAATCACCCGTGCGGAAGAAAGCCTGTATCTGACCAATGCATTTTCTCGGACGCTTTATGGGAAGACGCAATACAATCAGCCTTCTCGTTTTGTGGCAGAGATTGATGACAGCTTGTTAAATGCTGTGGGGATGCAGCCGCAGCCTAAAGCGACGTTTAGTAATCCTTTCAGTACAGCTACCACTCCTATGAAGCCTAAGTATCAGCATGCTACCCGAGAACCCAAAATGGATAAAACTGCCTCTGGCGGGGAGAACGAAAGCTGGAACCCTGGAGACAAAGTTCAACACAAAAAATGGGGTGTCGGTACTGTGGTGAAGGTCAGTGGGAATGCAAAAGATGTGGAGTTAGATATCGCGTTTCCTCAACAAGGGGTCAAACGATTGCTTGCCGCTTTTGCACCAATTGAAAAAATACAAAAATAATGATAGAAACCAATTTTAGGAGGGATATTCTTGGAAGCTATGACTTTTCAAGCAGCGGAAAAACGTTCAGCCGAACTTCGAGATGAACTAAATCAGTATTCCTATGAATATTATGTACAAGATCAACCCTCAGTGGAGGATTTTGTTTACGATAAGAAATATCAAGAACTTGTTGAAATCGAGACTGAATATCCTGATCTTATTACCCCGGAATCCCCTACACAACGCGTGGGTGGGAAAATTTTAGAGGGATTTGAAAAAGTGGTGCACGATATTCCTCTATACAGTTTGAATGATGTTTTTAACAAGGAAGAATTGATCGCTTTTGATGAACGTGTGAAAAAAGCAGTGGGACATACGGTTTCTTATTGTGTGGAATTAAAAATAGACGGGTTATCGATCTCATTGAAATATGAGAATGGCGTGTTTGTTCAAGGGGCTACTCGTGGTGATGGCACTGTGGGCGAGAATATCACTGAAAATTTAAAAACGGTCAAGTCCATTCCTTTACGTCTGAAAGAACCCTTGTCCATTGAGGTTCGTGGGGAATGTTATATGCCTAAAGCCTCTTTTGTCAAACTCAATCAGCAACGAGAAGAGGAAGGAAAAGAAGTATTTGCCAATCCTCGAAACGCTGCTGCTGGAAGCTTACGGCAATTAGACACTCGTGTCGCAGCCAAAAGAAATTTGAGTACCTTTTTATACACACTAGCAGATTTTGGTCCTTTAGAATCAACAACACAGGATCATGCGCTCAATGAGATGTCTCGCTTAGGATTCCGAACAAATCCTGAGCACCGTGTCTGTGAGACTATTGATGAGGTTTGGGAATACATTGAGAATTTCCACGAAATAAGAGAGCAGCTGGATTATGAAATTGACGGTATCGTCATAAAAGTGAACGATTTTAGCATTCAAGATGATCTAGGTTTTACGGTGAAGGCACCACGTTGGGCAACGGCCTACAAGTTTCCGCCAGAGGAAGCACAGACAACATTGTTGGACATTGATTGGACGATTGGCCGGACGGGTGTGCTGACACCTACAGCAATTATGGCGCCGGTCCGTCTAGCTGGCACCACTGTTGGCCGGGCCAGTCTTCATAATAGTGATTATATCGAGAAGAAAGATATACGATTAAAGGACACTATTTTAGTATACAAAGCAGGGGATATTATCCCTGAGGTTTCTCGGGTGATTCTGGAGAAACGGCCATCTGACAGTGAACCCTACCCGATTCCGACGCACTGTCCGATCTGCGGCAGTGAACTGGTTCATTTAGATGAGGAAGTTGCTCTACGATGTATCAATCCAAAATGTCCCGCACAAATCAAAGAGGGGCTCAGCCATTTTGTGTCTCGGAATGCGATGAATATTGAAGGATTAGGGCCTCGCGTGTTAGCACAAATGTTTGATAAAGGGTTGGTTTCAGACGTCGCCGACCTCTATTCTTTAGAGAAAGAGCAGTTACTCACATTAGAGAAGATCAAAGATAAATCTGCAGAGAATATCCTACAGGCCATTGACGCCAGCCGTGAAAATTCAGTGGAACGTTTAATTTTTGGCTTAGGAATTCGCCATGTTGGCGCAAAAGCCGCGGGCATATTGGCAGAGCATTTTGGCAGTCTTGAAGGTGTCAGTCAAGCGACGAAAGAAGAAATTGTAGGACTGAATACGATTGGAGAAACGATCGCGGACAGTTTAGTGACTTACTTTGAGAACGAAGAAGTACATGAATTGATGCAAGAGCTGAAAGATCGGCATGTAAACCTTGACTACAAAGGCATCCGTGCCAGCCAATTAGCAGAAGTGGAGTCGCCATTTAAAGACAAAACGATCGTGCTGACAGGAAAACTCGTAGACTACACAAGGGAAGATGCAAAGGAAAAGATTCAACTGCTCGGTGGAAAAGTTACTGGTAGTGTATCTAAAAAAACAGATATCGTGGTAGCAGGAGAAGAAGCCGGAAGCAAGCTGACGAAAGCGCAAAATCTTGGAATTGACATTTGGGATGAGAAACAAATGATTCAAGCAATCGAAGAAAGTCATACAGATTAAGTGTTTTTGTCTAAATGACGATTGACGATTGGATTCACGAACGGGTATTATAAAAAGCGTTACATCTATTAGAAGCTGTTTTATTTGTGTTTTATTGATAAGAGCGATTTTTCAAAAAATTTCAGGAAAAAAACGTGAATTCTAATAGAGTTATGATAAAATGATTGAAAATTGACAAAAGAAAGAGGGATATTATGGCAATCAATGAAGAACAAGTGAAACATGTCGCGAAACTTGCGAAGCTTTCTTTTTCAGAAGATGAATTGACCGGTTTTACGGATCAATTAGGCAAAATAATCAACATGGTCGAACAACTTGGGGAAGTTGATACAGAAGGCGTGCCATTTACTTCCAATGTATTAGAAACGATCAACGTCATGCGCGAGGATGTAGCTGATCAAGGCTGGTCGCGTGATGAGTTAATGAAAAACGTTCCGGAACACGAAGATGGCTTTATCAAGGTTCCGGCGATCATTGACAATGGAGAGGCTGGTGCATAATGGAAAAATTATACGATAAATCAATCGAAGAATTACACACTCTTTTGGTTTCAAAAGAAATCACGGCAACGGACTTAACAAACGAAACATTCGACCGGATCAAAGAGACTGAAGAGAAAGTCGATGCGTTCATTACTTTAAATGAAGAAAAAGCATTAGAAATGGCTAAAGCGATCGATGCAAAAGGGATCTCTGATGAGAATGCCTTAGCGGGTATCCCAATCGGTATCAAAGATAACATCGTGACAAAAGGACTCTTGACGACCGCTGCATCGAAAATTTTATCTAATTTTGATCCTATTTATGATGCAACAGTCATGGAGAAGGTTTACAGCTCTGACTTGATCCCAGTAGGTAAACTCAACATGGATGAGTTTGCGATGGGAAGTTCGAGCGAAACATCTTACTTTAAGAAAACGAAAAATGCTTGGGATCAAACAAAGGTTCCCGGCGGTTCTTCAGGTGGTTCTGCTGCAGCAGTGGCTGCTGGAGAAGTCCCTGTTTCTTTAGGGAGTGATACGGGTGGTAGTATTCGCCAACCGGCAGCATTTAATGGGGTTGTCGGATTAAAACCAACTTATGGACGTGTCTCTCGTTTTGGTCTGATTGCATTTGCTTCATCGTTGGATCAAATTGGACCCTTTACCCGCACCGTGAAGGATAATGCGTTAGCGTTAAACGCGATTAGCGGCTACGACCCTAAAGATGGGACTTCCGCCGGTGTCTCTGTTCCTGATTTTGCTGCTGGTTTAACAGGAGATATTAAAGGAATGAAGATCGCTTTGCCAAAAGAATTTATGGCAGAGGGAATCGAACCGGGCGTCAAAGCAGCAATTACGAAAGCAGTAGAAACCTTTAAAGCATTAGGGGCAACTGTTGAAGAAGTTAGCCTGCCGCATTCAAAATATGGGGTAGAAGTCTATTACATCATCGCTTCATCCGAAGCAAGCTCTAATTTGCAACGCTTTGATGGTATTCGCTATGGATTCCGTTCTGAAGACGTTCAAAACTTAGAAGATGTGTATGTCAACACTCGGACTGAAGGTTTTGGTGATGAAGTGAAGCGTCGGATCATGCTAGGAACATTCTCACTTTCTGCTGGATATTATGATGCATACTTTAAGAAAGCTGGACAAGTTCGGACATTGATCAAACAAGACTTTGATAAGGTCTTTGCAGATTACGATCTGATCATTGGCCCAACCTCACCAACTGTGGCATTTGGCATTGGTGAAAATATCAATGATCCAATCACGATGTATTTGAACGATATTTTGACGATCCCTGTGAACTTGGCAGGATTGCCAGGTATGTCTGTTCCTGCCGGATTCTCTGAAGGATTGCCGGTCGGCCTGCAAATCATTGGCAAACATTTTGATGAGTCAACGATGTACAAAGCTGCCTATGCCTTTGAACAGGCAACGGATTTCCATAAGCAAAAACCAGTGATTTTAGGGGGGGACAAATAATGAACTTAGAGACAGTCATTGGACTTGAAGTCCATGTAGAATTAAAAACAAACTCTAAAATCTTTTCACCTGCGCCCGCTCATTTTGGTGCGGAAGCAAATACAAATACAAGTATCATCGATTGGGGCTATCCAGGTGTGCTGCCAGTTATGAATAAAGCAGCAATCGAATTTGGGATGAAAGCGGCCCTGGCGTTAAACTGTGAAATTTCAAAAAATATGCATTTTGACCGTAAAAACTATTTTTACCCAGATAATCCGAAGGCCTACCAAATTTCTCAATTTGATGAGCCGATTGGCCATGATGGCTGGATCGAGATCGATGTCAACGGGAAAAAGAAAAAGATTCGTATCGAACGCGTCCATTTAGAAGAAGATGCAGGTAAAAATATGCATGGTATCGGCGGCTATTCCTTTGTCGATCTAAACCGTCAAGGCACGCCGTTGATCGAAATCGTATCTGAAGCAGATATGCGTTCACCGGAAGAAGCAAATGCTTATTTAGAAGCATTACGTTCAATCATCCAATTCACTGGCGTTAGTGATGTGAAGATGGAAGAGGGTTCTATGCGTTGTGATGCCAATATCTCTCTACGCCCCTACGGACAAGAAGAATTTGGTATAAAAACAGAGTTGAAAAACTTGAACTCTATCAGTTTTGTTAAAAAAGGCTTGACCTTTGAAGTGCAACGCCAAACAAAAGTATTGTTATCTGGCGGAACGATCCAACAAGAAACACGCCGCTATGACGAAGGAACGAACAAGACCATCTTGATGCGTGTCAAGGAGGGCTCTAGTGATTATCGTTATTTCCCTGAGCCAGATATTCCTCGCTTTGAAATCGATGACGAATGGATTGAAAAAGTTGGGAAAACATTGCCTGAAATGCCTGCTTCGCGTCGCAAACGCTATGTGGAAGAACTTGGGTTGCCTGAATACGATTCTATGGTCTTAACGTTAAGTCGCGAGATGTCTGATTTCTTTGAAGAAACATTAGCAGAAGGCGCAGATGCGAAACAAGCATCCAACTGGTTAATGGGTGAAGTGTCAGCTTACTTGAATAGTGAAAAGCTGGAATTAGCGGATACTAAATTAACACCAAATAATTTAGCAGGCATGATCACGTTGATCTCTGATGGAACAATCAGTTCTAAGATCGCGAAGAAAGTCTTCCGTGAATTGATCCAAAACGGCGGCGAGGCCAAAGAAGTCGTTGAGGCGAAAGGACTTGTCCAATTATCTGATCCTGCACAATTACTTCCGATGATCAATGAAGTGCTTGATAACAACGAACAATCAGTTGAAGACTTTAAAAATGGGAAAGACCGAGCTGTTGGTTTCCTTGTTGGACAAATCATGAAAGCAACTAAAGGGAAAGCAAACCCTGGTGTTGTAAATAAATTACTTCAAGAGGAATTAGCGAAACGGTAAGGGGCTTGAACATGAGAAAAGCACGACTGATTTATAATCCAGTATCTGGAAAAGAGATCATGCGCAATAATTTGGCAGATATTTTGGATGCCATTGAAAAAGCAGGTTATGAAGCAAGTGCCTTTGCGACGACCCCTGAACCGAATTCAGCGAAAAATGAAGCGACTCGTGCCGCAAAAGCTGGTTTCGAACTAGTGGTTGCGGCAGGGGGCGACGGAACGATCAATGAGGTAGTCAATGGGATTGCCGGGTTAAAAAAACGGCCTAAAATGGCGATTATTCCTGCCGGAACAACAAATGATTATGCGCGCGCGTTAAAAGTGCCTCGCAACAATGTTAAGGCAGCTGCAGAAGTTATTCAAAAACAGCAAACAGTCAAGATGGATATTGGGAAAGCCGCGGAGACGTATTTTATCAATATCGCTGCTGGCGGCTCTCTGACGGAATTGACCTACGAGGTGCCATCTGAATTAAAAAGCATTTTCGGTTATTTAGCTTATTTGGCTAAAGGAGCTGAAATGCTTCCCCGTATTAAGCCAACAAAGATGCGCTTAGTCTATGAAGGCGGCGAATACGAAGGAAATGCATCAATGTTTTTCCTTGGGTTGACCAATTCTATCGGTGGCTTTGAGACGATTGCCCCCGACGCAAAATTGGATGACGGGAAATTCTCGTTGATCGTAGTGAAAACGGCGAATCTATTTGAAATCGTTCGTTTAATTACGCTTGTTTTGAATGGTGGAAAGCACGTCAATGACTCAAAAGTACTGTATGTTAAAACGAGTTTTTTAGATGCTAGTCTAATTGATACGGATAAAAAAATGATGATCAATTTAGATGGTGAATACGGCGGCGATGCGCCAATGCGTTTTGAAAATCTTCATCAGCACATTGAATTTTATGCCAACACGGATGAAATCAATGATGACGCAATTTTAGGTACGGGTGACCAAGACGATCAAAAACGCGAAGCAGGCATCGAGCTCGTGAAAGAATATGAAAAGATCCAAGACGAAGATCTAGAGAAATAAGACAAAAACGTTTCTGTCAAAATGGATAGAAACGTTTTTTGTTTGCAAGAGTATTCACTGTAAGAAAGTTATTAGTAGCTTATGCAACTCTTAAGATTATAACTCTCGGTGTTACCTTGCTTTTTCTAGTAGAATTCATTAGAATAGGTGAATCAGCCTTGAAGGAGAATATAATGACCACAGTAGAAAAAAATAAAACATATACGGTCTCAATCGACGATTTGTCCCATGAAGGACTCGGTGTCGCTCATATTGATGGCTATCCCCTGTTTATCGAAAATGCTTTACCAGATGAAGAAATGACAGTTAAAGCAGTTAAAGTTGGAAAGAAATTTGGTTACGGAAAAGTAATCGAACGATTCACTGCAAATCCTGAGCGTCAAGATGTAAAAGATTTAGACTTGTTGAGAAGCGGAATTGCACCGTTAAGTCACATGACTTATGACTATCAATTACGATTCAAGCAACAGCAAGTTGAAAAAGTATTGAAAACAATTGCAAAGTTGCCGGATTTGTCCGTTGCTCAAACGTTAGGAATGGATAACCCCTTTGAGTACCGCAATAAAGCACAGATTCCTGTACAAAAAGTCGACAATCAATTAATGACGGGTTTTTACCGTAAAAATTCACATAACTTACTACCGATTGAAGATTACTTGATCCAAGATCCGAAAATTGATCAAGCGATTCTAGCTGTTCGTGATATCTTACGACGTTTCAATGTGAAAGCTTATAATGAACGTGAAAATACGGGCTTTATCCGCCACATTATTATCCGTCGTGGGCACTACAGTCATGAAATGATGGTCATTCTGGTAACAAGAACCGAACGTTTCTTTAAAGGAATGGAAATCGCCGAAACGATCAAAAAAGAGTTGCCTGAAGTAGTTTCAGTGATCCAAAATGTAAATCCAGAAAAAACCAACGTGATCATGGGACGAGAAGAGAAGGTATTGTTTGGGAAGTCGACGATCAACGATACATTGTTAGGCAAGACATACCGCATCTCTCCTCAATCATTTTATCAAGTAAATACGCAGCAAACAGAAGTACTCTATCAAACAGCAATTGATTTTGCGGAGTTAAGTTCAGAAGATATCGTAGTAGATGCATACTGCGGAATTGGAACAATCGGTCTGTCACTAGCAGAAAAGGTGAAGCATGTTTATGGCGTTGAGGTTGTCCCTCAAGCAGTTGAAGATGCAAAAGCCAATGCAAAAATGAATGGTATCGAAAATGCGAACTATGAAATCGGAAAAGCTGAAAAAATTATGTCTCGCTGGGCACGAGAAGGGATCGAACCTTCTGTAATTTTTGTTGATCCGCCAAGAAAGGGACTAGATGAAAAATTCATTGAAGCATCTGTTGCGGTAAATCCTGAAAAAATCGTCTATATTTCTTGTAATCCAGCCACATTAGCTAGAGATTTGAGACGATATGAGGATCTTGGCTATCATGCTGTGAAAGTTCAGCCAGTGGACATATTCCCACAAACTTATCATGTGGAATCAGTGACTCTACTGGTAAAGGCGGTGTAAAAATGAATCAAAAAGAAAAAATGCTAGAATTAATAAAGAAGAAACAAGGCGGCGGTCGTTCGGAAAAAATGGAAAAACCGAAAAACGATCGTAAAAATATGCGTAAGGGACCAAAGATCTACAACAAGTAATTTTTTAGAAGGGAGCTTCTCCATTGGGAAATATCTGGATGCAGCGAGTAACGAAGCTTTATCAAAAATATGCACATTTAATGCGTGGGCGCTACGGTCGTTTCGATCAAATCAATAAAGCATTGTTGGTTTTATGGGCTATAATGATGATTTTAGATCGTTGGATCCCGTATTATATTGGAAACATTTTGGCAGTCGCGGCATTTGCACTCGTACTTTATCGATTTCTTTCAAAGAAAATCTATCCACGAAGCAATGAGAATCAGAAATTTATTCAATGGATTGCTCAAATGAAAGATGTTTTTAAAGTAAAAAAAGCTACCTATAGCTATTTTAAGTGTCCAGAGTGCAAACAGAAAATGCGTGCTCCAAAAGGACGAGGAAAAATCAAAGTGACATGTAAAAATTGTCATACGCAATTCACGAAAAAGGTCTAGTTTTTAAAACTAGGCTTTTTCTGATATCCTTACAACAAGAGGGTGAGAGAATGAAGTTGATTTTAGTTCGTCACGGAGAGAGTGAAGCCAATTTTCAAAATTACTGGACAGGTTGGTTAGATGTAGATTTGACCGAGAAGGGCATCGAACAAGCAAAAAATGCTGGCAAAAAAATAAAAGATGCAGACCTGTTCATTGATGTTGCGTACGAGTCCGTATTAAAACGTTCGATCAAAACAGCAAAAATGATCTTGCAGCAAGCGGATGCAAGTTTTGTTCCTGAATTTAAGACATGGCGCCTAAATGAGCGTCACTATGGTGCATTAGTTGGGAAAAATAAAGAGACTATCGCTCAGCATTTTGGAAAAGAACAAGTAAAAAAATGGCGAAGAGGGTTTGATGAAGTGCCGCCATTGACTAAGGACAATCATTTTGATCGCCGCTACGACCAATTAGATCCTCGACTGATACCGACAGGAGAAAGTCTGCATATGACGTTGAAGCGTGTAATCCCTCTCTGGCAGGAGTGTATCGCTCCAGATTTGCTGGATAATAAGACTGTTTTAGTTTGTGGTCACGGCAATAGCTTGCGTGCATTGGTTCAGTTTTTAGAAAATGTGCCAACAGATCAAGTGGATCAAATTGACATTCCTAACGCCGCTCCAATGGTTTACACGATGGACGCACAATTAAGAATTGTAAAAAAAGATATTTTATAAAATTATTATGTTTACTTAGAAAGGTTTACGATGAATTATATTTGGGATTTTGATGGGACACTGTATGATACATACCCGATTATGTTGAAGGCATTGATGAAAACTTTTAACGATTTTGATCTTCAAAAAGAACAAAAGCTTGTATACAAGAAAATAAAGGAAGAGTCTATTCGCCAAATGATTCTTGATTGGAAGTTGCCTGCACCGGAATTTGATAGAGTCTATCATGCTTATGAGGCGCAGGACAATAAAGATTCCTATCCTTTTGAAGAAACGAAAGACATGCTAAAAGAATTACAAGAAAAGGGCGGGCAACATTTCATTTTGACACACCGAACCGTGGACCCCACTTGGGATTTGTTGAAACGCGATGGGCTGGATTCTTTTATTGTGGATATTATTGGGAGTGACTCCGACTTTCCTAGAAAACCGGACCCGTCTTCCATTAAATATTTTTTAGATACTTACCAGCTATCCCCGGAAGAAACGGTAATGATCGGGGATCGAAAATTAGACGTAGAGGCTGGAAACAACGCAGGTGTACAAACCGTTTTCTTTGATATCGATCACTTCGATCAAGCAATTCATGCCACTTATTTTATAAATAATTTAAAAGAAATGGTACAAAAATTCTAAGCAAAAAGCTATAATTAAGATAAGCAAAAGAAATTTATTTGAGAATCATGCAGACATTAATAAATATTTGAAAATTGATGGATTATTTCTTATGAATGAGGAGTTATGAAATGGAATTACAGCGTGATCCGGAAGTCGTAGAGTCATTTAATTATGGACTTCCTCCAAAAGACCAAGTGGTCAAACAAAAATTATTGATTAATTTCAGTCCGTTGGAAGCAGTTGATCCAGGGTATCCGGCTGGAAATAGCATCATGGGTGTACGAATTGAATTCGTTATTCCCTTTGAGAAGTTCATTATCGGTGGGGTGTTTTCGCAGGTGATCCACGTCATTGGACGAGAAGTCAAACAGCAAAGCGACCTAACTGAAGCAGAAGCGAACGAGATGATCCGACCAATCTTGCGTTTAATCGAACGAATGGTTTACGAAATAACCGAGATTGCCTTAGATCAACCTGGTGTAAAAATAAACTTCTCCTCCAACACCATTTAACTGTTAAAAACCTCCATTTTAAAAATGGAGGTTTTTTTATGAATATCATTATGAAAATTTCTATGGAACAGTGCAAATCATAAGACAGATTATTTTTTCTAAGTTATAATTTAAAGGTCACTAAAATTTAGGAGTCGCGCAGCTATATTTTAGGGTAGGTCGCTGAAGAGCGGATACCGGGAACCTTTACTTCCTTTGACAGACTTGTCATTATAGAAAGTTATTTTAAGGAGGAATACAATGACAACTCTGTTCACTGTATTAGTGATCTTAGCTTTCGTTGCCTTGCTTGTAGTTTTCTACCAAATGCAAAAGAAACATGTGAAATTTTCTAATCGTGTATTTGCAGGATTAGGAGCCGGTATTCTTTTTGGCGGTATTTTACAGCTTCTTTTAGGAAATGGTAGCAAAGTTATTTCTCAAGCGATGGAATGGATCGGGATCGTTGGTAATGGTTATATTTCATTATTACAAATGTTGGTTATGCCGTTAGTTTTTATTTCAATCGTCGGTGCATTCACCAAGATGAAATCAAGTAAAAAATTAGGGAAGATCAGCGCCAATGTATTAGTTACTTTATTAGCAACAACAGCAATTGCTGCGTTGATCGGAATCGTTGCAGTGATGGTCTTTGGCCTTGATGGTGCAACATTCACCAAGGGTGCGGCTGAAACTGCTCGAATCAACGAGTTGGCGGAACGTCAATCAATGGTTCAAAACTTTTCGATTCCGCAACAAATCTTATCGTTTATTCCAACAAACGTTTTTGCTGATTTTGCTGGAACACGCCCAACAAGTACAATCGGCGTGGTAATTTTTGCGGCCTTTGTCGGCATCGCCTTCTTGGGTGTACGCCGGAAAGCACCAAAAGAAGCAGAATTCTTTTCTAATTTAATTGAAAGTCTTTATAAAGTTATTATGCGTATCGTGACTTTGGTCTTGCGTCTAACACCTTATGGCGTGTTTGCTCTGATGACCAATGTTCTAGCAACAAGTGATTTCGAAGCAATCGTTAACTTAGGTAAATTTATTCTGGCTTCTTATAGTGCGTTGATCGTTGTACTATTGGTTCATTCGTTGATATTGCTCGGCGTCAAAGTAAATCCAGTTACTTTCTTCAAAAAAGCTTTTCCAGCTTTAAGTTTTGCCTTTACTTCTCGTTCAAGTGCCGGAACATTGCCAATGAATATTGAAACGCAAACAAAAGCATTAGGCGTTGATGAAGCAACAGCGAACTTTGCGGGAAGCTTCGGTATTTCAATTGGTCAAAACGGCTGTGCGGGTGTTTATCCAGCGATGCTTGCAACGATCGTGGCGCCAACAGTCGGGGTAAACGTATTTGATTTGAAATTTATCATCATGTTGATCGCAATTGTGACTATCAGTTCCTTTGGTGTTGCAGGTGTCGGCGGTGGGGCAACCTTTGCTTCATTGATCGTCCTTGGTGCTATGAACTTGCCGGTTGCTATCGTAGGATTGGTCATTTCAGTTGAACCTTTGATCGATATGGCACGTACCGCGGTTAATGTTAGCGGCAGTATGGTCGCTGGTGTTGTAACGAGCGAACGTATTCATGAATTGGATCGAGAGATGTTAAAAGACGAGAATGCTTCAATCGAAGTGAATTCTTAATCATAGAAAAGACTTGGCTAGCGCGACCAAGTCTTTTTTTGTTACACTCACTATAGCAAGCGCAACTTTGTGCAGATTGTTTTTAAGGCTATGAATTAACAGTCGCTTCAAAAGCTTCTTTTTGTTATATTAACTATATATTTTTAGAAATTTTTCGAGGAGTGGATACCGTGTTCAATGAACAAGTAAAAGTGATTTTGTATGCAAATGATGTAAAAAAAGCGAGCGCATTTTGGCAAAGTCTTGGTTTTGTCGAGATTAGTTTTGAAGAATTAGATGGCTCGCAGGTTGCGGAAGTAGCGATGAGTAAGGAGAGTACGACGCATTTAGTTATTTATGATCGCGCGTTTATTGAAAATAATGACGACGAACTATCTGAACCAGCCCCTGCACTGATTTTCGGAAGTGACGATGTTGTTTCACTATATAAAAAATTGCAAGAAGTGAATGTTCAGTTGGGAGATCTAGCGCAAATCGGTGAAGAATATGTCTTCAATTTTGTCGACACCGATGGAAATTATTTTGTCGTTTCTGGAAGGTAAGATAGTCCTTGGTTGAAGGGGGCAAATAAAATGGATCAAGTTTTTGTAATTGGTGATATTCATGGTGAGTATGAAATGTTTCAACAAGTATTGAAATATTTTCAACCTGAGAAGCAGCAGCTCGTGCTGATTGGGGATTTGAATGATCGTGGACCTAAGAGTAAAGACTGCTGGCTTTTAGGTATGGAACTGGTTGAAAAGTATCAAGCGGTCTACTTAAGGGGAAACCATGAACAATACTTTTTAGAGTTTATGGAAAAACCGGAAGATTGGTTTCCTAGTTATCTTTATAATGGTGGAAAAGAGACCATCGAGAGCTTGCTTCATAAAGGGGCGACAGATGAGTATTCCCCGACTGAAATCGCGATGATGATCCGCAGCCGCTATCGATCATTGGTTTCTTTTTTATCCGAAAGGCCTTTTTATTACGAATGGGGCGACTACCTTTTTGTACATGCGGGAATAGACTTGACGAAGAACTGGAAAGAAACTTCGGAATTTGATTTTCTATGGATTCGTGAGCCTTTTCATGAAGGAAAAAATCGCACGGGAAAAACAATTGTGTTCGGACACACGATTACTCCTATGCTTTACGACGACATGCAAACGACTTCTCTGTGGGAATCAGATGGAAAGATCGGTATTGACGGAGGGGCTGTTTTTGGAGGAAGCTTGCATGGTGTAGTTTTTGACACTAAAGGCATTGTTCAAGATTATGAGCTTCCAAATGAGCATGGCCCGTGGCAGCCTGATTTTTAGCAGCTAAGTGAGATTCGACTAGAATCTCACTTTTTTTTGAATTTTCTTGCATGGTCATTTCTTAAATGGCATAGTGGTTAAGTATACAGAGATCAAATGAATTAAAATTTTACAACTGATTGAAAAGAAGGAGGGAAAGAATGTCAGAGACGGTCAAAGGACATTTATCCGCAAGTGTAACGGTCATGATTTGGGCATTAACATTTATCTCTACGAAAGTATTGTTAAAGGACTTTTTACCTATTGAAATTCTTTTTATTCGTTTTTTGATCGGTTTTTTAGTTCTGACGGTTGTTTCGCGTAGGCGACTTTCATTCAATGGATGGTCAAAGGAAAAGTATTCTATGATCGCTGGTTTATTCGGTGTTTTCTTGTACTACTATTTGGAAAATGTCGCGTTGACCTATACGTTAGCAATGAATGTGGGGATCATAGGTTCGGTCAGTCCCTTCATGACTGCGCTGATTAGCCGATTTGTGCTGAAACAAGGAACGATTCCAAAGATTTTTGTTTTAGGATTTATTTGTTCCATGATCGGCATTTCTTTGATCAGCTTATCGGGGACACTAAATGTTGATCCCATTGGCGATGGGCTGGCTTTAATTGCAACAGTTTGCTGGGCGTCCTACTCGCTAATCGTTAAAAAGATCAGTACTTTTGGTGAAGGAACGATTGCAGCAACGCAGCGAATATTCTTTTATGGACTGTTATTCATGCTTCCTGTTCTATTCTTGTCGATAGATTCTTTTGATGTTTCTAGATTTGCTCAACTAGGAAACCTTAGCAATTTATTATTTTTAGGCGTGGGTGCATCTGCGTTGTGTTTTGTCACTTGGAACTTTTCAGTCAAACCCTCGGCGCCGTTCGAGCAACAGTTTATATTTATACGATTCCTATGTTAACAACGATCGCGTCCGTAGCTATATTAGGCGAAACGATCACGATTAAAACAGTTTTTGGTATTTTATTAACTTTAACCGGACTGATTTTATCAGAATTACCAAACCTGTTGAGGCAACGTAAGAATATCATTTCTAAATGACCCTTCACTGCGGATGAACGTGAAGGTTTTTCTATGGATGGATAGAAGCAAAGTTCGCTGAACTATGATAAAATAGATAAGATTTTGGATGAAAAGAGGAATGGAAATGGCAGAAGGTTTAAACCAAGAAATCATTCAATTACTGAATAAAGAATTAACGGATTACCGTCCACAGCAAATTACTGTTGTTTTAACTTTATTGACAGACGGAAATACGGTGCCTTTTATCGCCCGTTACCGAAAAGAAATGACAGGCAGTTTGGATGAAGTCCAGATTCGCGAAATCGAAGAACGTTATAATTATTTAGAGAACCTAGAGAAGCGCAAACTGGAAGTGCTGCGTTTAATTGATGAACAAGGAAAATTGACGGAAGAACTAGCACAAAAAATCCAAAAAGCAGTCAAAGTACAAAAAGTAGAAGATTTATATCGTCCGTATAAACAAAAACGTCGGACAAAAGCAACGATCGCCAAGGAAAATGGATTGGAACCTTTGGCTGAGTATTTAGTAAGCTTTCCGCAAAACGGGGATGTTTATGCAAAAGCAGAAGAATTTATCAATGAGAATATCGCCAATGCAGATGAAGCCTTGCAAGGCGCGCATGAGATCGTAGCCGAACAAATCAGTGACAATCCGGATTTTCGTACATGGATTCGCACCTTCACGAAAAATAAGGGCGTCTATCAAAGCAAAGTCAAAGATGCCGAGAAGGATGAAAAGGGCGTCTATGAAATGTATTATGATTTCGCTGAGCCTATTAATAAAATGGTCTCCCACCGTGTATTAGCATCTAATCGTGGGGAAAAAGAAGAGGTTCTAAAGGTTTCGATCGTCGTTGAAGAGGACAAAGTCTTTGACTACTTGGAACGCCAACTAGTACAAAATAGTCGTTCAATCACCGCAGAATTTGTTCGAGAAGCCTATAAAGACAGCTACAAACGGTTTATTGGTCCTGCTATTGAGCGAGAGATTCGAAACGAATTGACCGAAGATGCCGATGAACAAGCGATCAATATCTTTGGCGAGAATTTACGCAACTTGCTTTTGCAACCTCCTTTAAAAGGAAAAGTCGTGTTGGGCTTTGACCCCGCGTACCGTACTGGCTGCAAATTAGCAGTCGTAGATGAAACGGGGAAAGTGTTGGCCATCGAAGTGATCTATCCCCATAAGCCAGCACCTCAAGCCAAACGCCAAGCAGCCGGCCCAGCCTTTCAAGCGTTGATCAAAAAGCACGGCGTCGAAATGGTTGCTATTGGGAACGGGACAGCAAGTCGTGAATCTGAATTGTTTGTTTCAGAGCAGTTGAAACAAGTACAACAAGAAGTGTTTTACGTCATCGTGAATGAAGCAGGGGCTTCCGTGTATTCTGCCAGCGATGTAGCACGCGCAGAGTTTCCAGAATTACAAGTAGAAGAGCGCAGTGCCGTCAGCATCGCGCGACGCTTGCAGGACCCTTTATCGGAATTAGTGAAGATCGATCCAAAAGCGGTAGGTGTAGGGCAATACCAACACGATGTATCGCAAAAACGGTTATCTGAACGACTAGATTTTGTCGTTGAAACAGCCGTTAACCAAGTGGGTGTCAATGTCAATACAGCGAGTCCGCAGTTGCTGCAATATGCTTCTGGACTAAATAAGACCACTGCGCAAAATATTATGACGTATCGTGAAGAAAATGGGGCGTTTACATCACGTCCGCAATTAAAAAAAGTACCGCGCTTAGGACCGAAGGCTTATGAGCAAGCCATTGGATTTTTACGGATTCCCGATGCAAAAAATATTTTGGATACAACAGCGATCCATCCGGAGAGTTATGCTAGTGCGAAAGAGATTTTGGCTCTAGCAAATGTGGAGCTTAAATCTTTAGGCTCTGAAGAAGCAACAGAGAAAATCAAAGGGTTGCAGTTAAGCCAATTGCAACAAGCGCTGGAGATCGGAAAAGAAACGATCAAAGATATTCTTCAAGCGCTGCTTCAGCCTGGTCGTGACATGCGCGATGAAATGCCCGCACCGTTATTACGCCAAGATGTTTTGACAATGGAAGATTTACAAGCTGGGATGGAACTGCAAGGAACCGTCCGCAACGTAATTGATTTCGGTGCATTTGTCGATATCGGCGTAAAACAGGACGGGTTGGTCCATATTTCTAAATTGAGCAAAAAATTTGTTAAACACCCAACGGACGTTGTATCGGTCGGAGATGTGGTAACTGTCTGGGTTGAAGCTGTGGACATCAAAAAAGGCAGAATCAGTTTGACAATGGTTCAAAGTGACAATCATGACTAATCAAGAGTTACAGGTTCTCGTCGAAAAGATTTCTCAGGAATTTTTTCGACGTCCCTTTTGTCATCGAGCAACATTTAACAAGCGATTAAAAACAACAGGTGGTCGTTACCATCTAAATAGCCATGATTTGGATTTCAATCAGTTGGTCTTTCAAAAATACGGGGAAGAAGAATTGATCAAAATCATCAAGCATGAACTCTGTCATTATCATTTGCATATAGCTGGACGAGGGTATCAGCATAAGGATAGAGAATTCAAACAACTGTTGAAGCAGACAGGAGGTTCACGGTTTACACCGCCGCTAGCTGTGAAAACGTATCAAGTGTACCAGTGCTTAAAGTGCCAACAAGAAGTCATTCGTCGTCGAAAACTCGACACGAAAAGGTATGTATGCGGAAGATGCCAAGGAGAACTAAAATTTTTGAAGATGATTGAAAAATAAGGAAATAAAAACAGCTTGAAGAATAAAAGATTGCTATTTTTACGGATTTATATGATAATGTGAACCGCAAACAATTTTGTACATATAAGGAAGAGGATTAAATGAATAATAAAGATACACTTTATCATTTTGTTGGAATCAAGGGTTCTGGAATGAGCTCATTAGCTTTAGTTTTACATGAAAAGGGCTATCGTGTACAAGGTTCCGACGTTGAAAACTATTTCTTCACTCAACGTGATTTAGAAAAAGCTGGCATTACTATTTTGCCATTTAGTAAAGACAACATTAAAGCGGGTATGAAAATCATTCAAGGAAATGCGTTTCCTGATACCCATGAAGAAATTGCCCGAGCGAAAGAACTAGGTCTGGAAATCGTTCGTTACCATGACTTTATTGGAGAATTTATCCAGCCTTACACGAGTATCGCAGTAACAGGGTCACACGGAAAGACGAGTACAACAGGCTTGCTTGCCCATGTGTTAAATGGATTGGCGCCTACGAGCTATCTAATCGGTGATGGGACTGGTCACGGTGTACCAGATGCGACCTTCTTTGCATTTGAAGCCTGCGAATACCAACGCCATTTCTTGGCCTATGCACCAGATTACTCCATCATGACGAATATTGACTTTGATCATCCTGATTACTTCAAGAGTATCGGTGATGTGTTTGAAGCTTTCCAAACATTGGCTTCACAAGTTAAAAAAGGTATCTTTGCTTATGGTGATGATGAATACCTGCGCAAACTAGAAGCGGATGTTCCTATTTATTATTATGGACTGTCAGAAAATGACGACATCCAAGCACGGAATATCGTTCGTACAACGAATGGTTCTGCATTTGATGTGTACCATAAAGAAAAATTTATCGGACGTTTCTCCGTTCCGTCATTTGGAAAACACAACATTCTAAATGCTTTGTCAGTAATCGCTGTTGCCTATTTCGAAGGACTAAACATGGACAAGGTGAGAGATGAGATGCTGACTTTCTCTGGTGTGAAACGCCGCTTTACTGAAAAGAAAGTTGCGGATATGATCATTGTTGATGATTACGCGCATCATCCTGCTGAAATCAAAGCGACGATTGATGCCGCTCGTCAAAAATACCCTGAAAAAGAATTGATCGCCGTGTTCCAACCACATACATTCACACGGACGATTGCCTTAATGGACGATTTTGCTGAAGCGCTGGATCGTGCGGATAAAGTATATCTATGTGATATTTTCTCATCTGCCCGCGAAGTTGCTGGAGATGTAAAAATTGAAGATCTAGGTGCAAAAATTCAAAAGGGCGGACAAGTAATCAAAGAAGAAAACATGTCGCCGCTTCTAGACCATGAAAATGCAGTAGTTATATTTATGGGTGCGGGGGATGTACAGAAATTTGAACGTGCTTATGAAAACCTATTAAGTAATACGACACGCAACGTGTTATAGTAAGCGGCCCTCGGCAAACCATTGTCGAGGGTCCTCTTCTTTTTTTAATCTTCGCAAAAAATTAATACAAAAAAGGTACAAGCTTGTGTTTTACTTGCTTTCTGATAAAATAATGAGTAGAACAATACACGGAGGGAATGAATTTGTATACTATGAAAGCTCGGAAAATAGGCAAATCGATTGATGAAATTGAGGAAGGTGACTCGTTATCGTTAACGGAATCAATCGAAGATAATCAGATTCTTTTATATTTAGGATTAACAAACGATGCCAATCCTTTGTATATCCAACATGATTACGCAAAAGAAACTGAATATGAACAACCACTTGTCCCATCGGTTATGTTAATGGGGATCATAACAAGTGCGATTTCAAAACATTTACCAGGACCGGGTTCTCATGTCGTGAATTTTTCTATCAATTTTATTGATCCAGTTTTCCATTATGAAACGTTGACCTTTGAGTTTGAAGTGATCAAAGTGGATAAAATGAAAGATGTTGTTACGATCTCTGTTGAAGCGGTGGAGTCCACCGACAATGAAGAGAAACGCATTTTAGATGCAGTGGTAATGGTGAAACCGCCACAGGCACATATAGGAGATGATTTGAATGAATAATCAAGAAACACAAGTTTATGGCTTGAATCGTTTTTATGGAAAGATTTACGCCTTTCTAGCGATGGGAATCGGTATTAGTGCAGTGATTTCATATATGACATTGAATGTTTGGAGCAGTCAAGTCGAACACTTTATCAATAATTTTCCGCTAGGTTTTTGGGGAATCTGGATCGCTGAGATCGCCTTAGTTATCTTTTTAGGTGTGAAAGCACAGAAAAATCCCACGTTAGCAATTGGTGGATTTATCGTTTATTCTGCGTTGAATGGATTGACGCTGGCAGTTACTTTGGCAATGTATGATATTGGTACCGTCACTCAGGCATTCGTTACAGCATCTGCTACATTCCTAGTGATGTCACTGATAGGTTCATTTACTAAACGTAATTTATCGGGCGTTGGACGAGCAGCATTGAGTTGTCTGTTCGGGATTATTATTGCCATGCTGCTAAATGTGTTTGTATTACGTAGTGGTGCGGTAGATTTCTTCATTTCCATTTTAATGGTAGTGGTTATGTCAGGGATAACGGCGTATGACAATCAAATGATTCGAAAGATTTATCAAGGGACGAACGGTGAGGCAGGAAATGGTGTGGCCGTCTTTATGGCGCTGCAGCTTTACTTAGATTTCATTAATCTGTTCATTTCATTCTTAAGAATTTTTGGAAGTAGTAAATAGAAAGAGACGAGCGATCGTCTCTTTTTTTTGCATTAAAGAAAGAATCCGAGAAAAAATGGCTCCATTCTTTTCATTTCATAGATTACTTTGTTAAAATGAGGGGTGGAAGATCATAGCCATAGAAAAATGGCTGGAACATGATGACTGATGTGCTGAAAAACGCATTTATTTTGTAAAAATCAACTACATTAATAGAAATTAGGGGTCGAGTATATGAGTGAAAAGAAATTATTATTAGTAGATGGCAATAGTGTTGCGTTTCGTGCCTTCTTTGCTTTACACAATTCTTTGGAGCGTTTTAAAAACAAGAATGGGTTGCACACGAATGCGATCTACGCGTTTAACAACATGTTTGAAAATGTAATGGATCGAGAAAAACCGACACATGTATTAGTAGCTTTTGATGCGGGAAACACGACGTTCCGTACAGCCATGTACTCTGACTACAAGGGTGGGCGATCAAAAACACCGGGAGAATTCCGAGAACAGATGCCCTATTTACGTGAATTACTAGTAGGCTTAGGAGTAAAGCACTACGAGCTCGATAATTATGAAGCGGACGATATTATTGGCACACTCGCACATCGCGCAGCCGAAGAGGGATTTGACGTAGTTGTCTTATCTGGTGACCGCGACTTGACTCAGTTAACGACGGATAAGATCAAAGTGGACATCACTGTTAAAGGGGTAAGTGAGATCGAATCCTACACGCCTGAGCATGTAGCTGAAAAATATGATGGATTAACGCCTCATCAAATTATCGATATGAAGGGCTTAGCGGGAGATACTTCCGATAATTACCCTGGTGTAACGAAGGTTGGAGAAAAGACAGCGATCAAGTTGTTGAAGCAGTTCGGTAGTGTTGAAGGCGTTTATGAAAATATTGACGAATTGAAGAAAAGTAAGATGAAAGAAAATTTGATCAATGACAAGGATCAGGCGTTTCTTTCTAAAGAATTAGCGACCATCAAACTAGATGCACCTGTGGATGTTTCGATTGATGATTTAGCGTACAACGGGAAAGATTTAGACAAGTTGATCCCATTCTTCAAGGAAATGGATTTTAAAGGCTTTTTGAGCAAATTAAATGTTGAAGAAGAAGAAGTTGAATTAGAGGACATAAAGTTTGAAGTGGTTGATGAATTTACAGAAGAGATGTTCACTGCTGATTCAGCTTTGTATGTAGAAATGTTAGAAGACAATTATCATCTATCGGATATTGTAGGTGTTGCTTGGGGAACCAAAGAAAAAATATATGTGACCGACGAGTTGGCGCTTTTTGAGAGCGATGTGTTTAAAAAATGGCTGGAAACTGCAAACGGTAAAAAAGTTTATGACGCAAAACGCACGTATGTTGCATTAAATCGTTACATTACTAAAACAGAAGGAATCAATTTTGATGTTTTACTAGCGGCGTATCTTTTAGATACCAACGATAATAGCAATGACATCGCAGGAGTCGCTCAATATTATGGCTATACTGAGATCCAAACAGACGAACAGATATACGGAAAAGGCGCTAAAAAAGGTCTCCCTGAAGATCGTGAAGTCTTCTTTGGACATTTGGCACGGAAAATCAAAGCGATCCATTTCTTAAATGATAAATTGGAAAAAGAATTGGAAGAAAAGAAACAGGATGATCTGTTTTATCAAATGGAACTGCCGCTTTCACGTATTTTGGCTGAAATGGAAATTACAGGAATCACTGTTGATGCGCAACGGCTGCAATCGATGCGTGGGGAGTTCTCCAAACGTTTGCAAGAGATCGAAAAGAAGATTTATCAAGATGCGGGAGAAGAATTCAATATTAATTCACCGAAACAGTTGGGCGTTATTTTGTTCGAAAAAATGAATCTGCCAGTAATCAAAAAAACGAAGACCGGTTATTCCACAGCAGTCGATGTGTTGGAAGAATTACGGGAGCAAGCGCCAATTGTGGAGCATATTTTAAACTATCGTCAGATTGCTAAGATTCAATCAACTTATGTAGAGGGTCTTTTGAAAGTGATTCAAAGCGATAACAAGATCCATACTCGTTATATTCAGACATTAACGCAAACGGGACGATTGAGTTCAGTTGATCCGAACTTACAAAATATCCCGATCCGTTTAGAAGAAGGAAGAAAAATTCGTCAAGCGTTTGTGCCGCGAGATGAAAACTGGTTGATCTATTCTTCTGACTACTCTCAGATCGAGTTACGCGTTTTGGCACATATTTCTGGAGATGAACATTTGAAGCAAGCCTTCCGTGACGGAATGGATATTCACACGAGTACCGCGATGCGTGTCTTCAATGTTTCTGAAGACGAGGTAACACCGAATATGCGCCGCAATGCAAAAGCAGTGAACTTCGGTATCGTTTATGGGATCTCTGATTACGGCTTGTCACAAAATTTAGGAATCACCAGAAAAGCAGCTCAAGAATATATCGATACGTATTTCGAAAATTATCCAGATGTAAAACGGTACATGGAAGAAAGTGTTCGAGAAGCAAAAGATAAAGGCTATGCGGCTACCTTATATAATCGTCGACGGTATTTACCAGACATTAATGCCCGCAACTTCAATCTTAGGTCCTTCGCTGAGCGAACGGCGATCAATACACCGATCCAAGGAAGTGCTGCAGATATTTTGAAGTTGGCAATGATCGAAATGGCAAAACGTTTGAAAGAAGAAAAATTACAAGCAACGATGCTGTTGCAAGTGCACGATGAATTGGTATTTGAAGTCCCTGAGAGTGAATTAGAGCAGTTAGACGCACTCGTAAAAGAAGTGATGGAAAATACTGTCCAATTAGATGTGCCGCTTTTGACGGACAGCAATTGGGGCAAAACATGGTATGAAGCAAAATAGTGAGAAGCTGGAAGAAATTCCAGCTTTTTTACTTCATTTAAATTGCTGCGGGCATGTTAGAATAAGAATGATTGCTTGTTCTTTCTAGAGAAAACAAATTATTTTTCGCTTTTTTAGAAAAATGGTAACGTTAATACGAACTTGCGCCTTTTTTGCGAGATAAAGATACGTACCGCTTCACTGTTAATATATCCAGAGATGTGGAGGGCGTACCTGGCTCAAGCAAGTTCATAAAATCGAATAAAAGAATAGAGTAAGGATGATAGATATGCCAGAATTGCCAGAAGTTGAAACAGTAAGGAAGGGGCTAGTTTCTTTAGTCAAAGGAAAGACGATCGCAAAGGTCGATGTTTATTGGCCAAGAATCGTTGAATTCCCAGAAGTAGAAATTTTCCAGCAGCAGTTGGTCGGGGAGACCATTGAAACTGTCGAACGTCGGGGGAAGTATTTAATTTTTCAGTTTACTCATTATGAAATGGTTTCCCATTTAAGAATGGAAGGCAAATATGAATACTTTAAACAACCGACACCACTAGATAAGCACAGCCATGTTCGTTTTATTTTTTCAGATGGTTCAGAACTAGTCTATCATGACGTTCGAAAATTTGGCCGAATGGCGCTGCTAAAAAAAGGGACAGCCAAGGAGTACAAAGGTTTGGCCCAATTGGGACCGGAGCCGACAGATGAAGACTTCGATCTAGCGCTTTTTAAACAGCAGTTAAAAAAATCGTCAACCATGATCAAGCCATTATTATTAAATCAAAAAGTGGTGGCAGGTTTGGGGAATATTTATGTGGATGAAGTGTTATGGCTGGCAAAGATTCATCCAGAGCAGCCTGCTAATACATTAAGTGCGCAATCTGTTCGTCGTTTACGAGAAGCCAGCATTGAAGTGATTGGAAAAGCCAAAGAAGCAGGCGGCACCACTATTCGGACGTATTTGAATGCGTTGGGAGAAGCAGGTCATTTTCAACAAGAGCTGCATGTCTATGGACAAACGGGTATGCCTTGCTCTCGTTGCGGCACACCAATTATAAAGATCAAAGTTGCTCAGAGAGGAACGCATCTCTGCCCACATTGTCAAAAATTGAAGAAGGTGTAAAGATGAGCTTTGTTTTAGGCATTACTGGAGGAATCGCTAGTGGAAAATCGACGGTGGTAACTCTTTTTAAAGAGCAAGGATTCCCTGTTGTCGACGGGGATATTGTTGCTAGAAAAGTGGTTGAACCGGATACGGAAGGACTTCATGCTCTAAAAAAAGTTTTCGGCTCGGAAATCATCAAAGAAAATGGCACGCTAGATCGAAAAAGATTAGGAACGATTGTTTTTCAAGATGAAGAACAGAGAAACCTGTTGAATCGAACATTAGATTCCTTTATTCGGAAGGAAATTACGAAACAAACAGAAGTGGCTAAGCGCGTAAGCCCTCTTGTGATCGTGGACATTCCTTTATTATATGAAGGAAAGTATGAAGCGATGATGGATCAGGTCGCGGTAGTTTATGTCACTCCAGAAATACAATTGCAACGGTTGATGATGAGAAATGATTTTTCAGAAAAAGAAGCCTTGGAACGAATCAACAGTCAGCTTTCTTTAGAAGAAAAGAGAAAACGAGCAGATGTAATCATTGATAATTGTTCCTCGAAAGAAACAACGCAGCGGCAAGTCCTTGATTGGCTAAAAAAAAATAAATTTGTTTCTTAAAGAATTCGGCGTCGTAGCAGTACGACGCTTTTTTTAGCGCGCTGGTTATGGTAAACTCATGTTATATAAACAAATAAATTTAATGTCACAGCGAATCGTTGTTTTTAAAAAATTGTTCTATATAACAAAATATATTTCACAAAATCAGTGAATTTAACTAAACGTAAGAAAGTGTGGGTGAAGCAATGCGTTGTCCAAGATGTAATCATAATAATTCTCGAGTGATCGATAGTCGACAAACTGATGACGGACGAGCGATTCGCCGGAGAAGAGAGTGCGAAAGCTGTGGGTTTCGGTTTACAACCTTTGAGCGGATCGAAGCAGCTCCTTTATTAGTTGTTAAGCGAAACGGGGATCGTGAAGAGTTCAGCCGTGATAAAATTTTACGCGGATTGATCCGTTCGGCGGAAAAACGCCCAGTCGCGATGGAGCAAATGGAACAAATCGTTGATCACGTGGAAAATCGCGTCCGCAGCATGGGAGAAAATGAAGTTCCAACGAGTCAGGTTGGCGAATTTGTCATGGAAGATTTGATGGAAGTGGATGAAATTGCGTATATACGTTTTGCAAGTGTGTATCGACAATTTAAAGATATGTCTGTGTTCTTGAAGGAATTACAGGAGATCGTTGATAAAGCGAAATCAACGGATGAAGAGTAGGAGGCTTTTTAGTGGCAGAAGAACTAAAACCCAGCACCTTTTACACGGTCTTTGGAGAGCCACAGCTTGATCAAAGTAAGCAAGAGGCGTTGCTTTATTTGTATCAGCCGATCATTGGCAGCGCCGCATTAAGTCTCTATTTAACCTTAGCAAGTGACATTACCATCGAAGGAAAAAGTCCTAGTTTAATGCATACAGACTTGCTGGCTGCTGTCGATACTGGACTGATGAATTTGATCAAGGCACGAGAACAGCTTGAAGGAATAGGTCTGTTAGACACGTACCAGCAAACGGATGATGAGATAGGCTTGAGCCTGCTGTATCATTTACGGACCCCGATGTACCCAGTTAAATTTTTCCAAGATCCATTAATGGGTTATTTATTATTAGAAAAAATTGGCACGCGACGGTATGAACGGTTGGTGAAGCGTTTCAAGCCAAAGGATTTTGACACGACCGCTGCTAAAAATATCACGAAGCGTTTTCGCGATGTTTACCGTTTTGATGAGAAAATCTTTGACAGCCAGAGTGAGCTGCTGGAAAAAACACAGGATGATTTTTCAGATTCCAGAGACTTTGATTGGTCATTGTTTAGCCAACAATTGAAACGATTCAATCTTATTTTATCTGTTGATGAACGTGAAAAATTACAGACCTTCCAGACGCTTTATGGTTTGGGGGAACTGGACCTTGCAGAATATGTTGCCAAAGCTGCGGCGGGTGAGAAGACAGGCGTTAATTTTACTTATTTGCGACAATTGATCAATAAAGAGAAGCGGCCGATTATTCCGACTGCTTCACCGGAAGCTGTTACTGAAAATAAAGAGACGACGGGGACTTTCTCACCGCAAGAGTTAGAAATTATTACACAAAGCAAAAAAATCGCGCCGGTCACTTTCTTAAGAGCGATAAAAAGAGAAAAAGGCGGATTTGAAACAAATACGGAAGTTCGATTGCTAGAGGAATTGATCGGTAGAAATTTACTCCCTAAGAGCGTCATCAATATCATCATCAATTATATCTTGGTGATCCAAAATCAAGCTGTAATCAATGCGAATTATTTAAATGCGATCGCCAACGATTGGGCGCAAAAGAAGATCACAACGCCGGAAGCAGCAATCGCGCATGTCCGACAGAACAATCAAAAATTGGTTCGTAAGACTCAACCCACGCGTTCAAATTACCAAAAGCGTGGAGCGGGTCGTAAAGAGGCGTTGCCGGAACATATCAAGCAACCGCCAAAAGAAACAAAATTGACGCCAGAAAAAGAAGCGGAATTGAACCGTAAATTAGCAGAATATTTGAGTAAAGAAGGTGACGATTGATGGAAGATGTAGGAAAAGAATTGAATCGCATCATTAGAAGCCGCGGAGTTGATGGCCGTTACCGTCAAATGATGGAAGAAGTTTTGGCTGATCCGGATGTTCGTCAATTTATTGAAGAACACAAAGAAAAATTAACGCAAGAGGACATTGAAAAATCTTTTGCGAAGCTTTACGAGTTTGTGCAAGAAAAGAAAAAATTCTTGGCCTCTGATCCAACCATGATCGCACCAGGGTACGAACCGCAATTAAGCTTGAATTTTCATTTTATTGACGTTACTTATGTACCTACCGATGAATTGTTGCGTTTGAAGCGCGAGGAGGAAATCCGTAATCGAGTGAATTCTTTGGATATGCCTAAAGATATTCGTAAAGCCTCTATCCGTACTTTTGAAGTCACTTCAGGACGAAGCGAAGCGCTGGAGGCTTCCTTAGATTTTATAAATCAGTATGAGGGCAGCCCTAAGTCGTTTCATAAAGCGTTGTATTTAGTGGGGACATTTGGTGTAGGGAAAACCTACTTGTTAGGAGCCGTGGCCCATGAACTGGCTGTCAAAGGATTTGAAACCACGCTGTTACATTTTCCAACCTTTGCTGGAGAAATGAAACAAGCCATTTCAAACGATAAAGTGGGCCCTAAATTGAATGAAGTGAAGCGTGCGCCAATTTTGATGATTGATGACATTGGTGCCGATTCTATGAGTGCTTGGATTCGTGACGAAGTTCTAGGTGTTATTTTGCAGCACCGTATGCAAGAAGAGCTCCCAACATTCTTTTCTTCAAATTTCAATATGGATGAGTTGGAAGAACATTTGTCTGTCACACAACGCGGGGATGAAGAGCCGTTAAAGGCCAAAAGAATCATGGAACGTATTCGTTATTTGAGTAAAGAAATATTCGTGATTGGTGAAAACCGTCGAAATGGTTAAAAAGCGAAAAGTTTCTTAGAAAAAGAGAAACGCCCTATTAAAAAGCGCTATCATTTAGCTCTTTTTAAGGGCGCTTTTTTTAAGGAGTGTTATAATTATTTTTAGGATGTGAAAAAATGAACGCGAAAGATTTATCCCTTCGTTTACAAAAAGCGGCGGAATTTGTTCCGCAAAATGCCCGATTAGCCGATATTGGCTCGGACCATGCCTATCTTCCAGTGGCACTGATGCTTCAAAATAAGATTTCTTATGGTATCGCTGGGGAAGTGGTTGTAGGTCCCTATAAATCCGCTCAGAAGCAAGTAGCAAAAAACGGATTAGAAAATAAAATTGATGTCCGACTTGCAGATGGACTGGAAGCCGTAAAACTGGAAGACCATGTTTCAGCTATTACTATCTGCGGTATGGGCGGTGTATTGATCCGCGATATTTTACAACGGGGAAAAGAAAAAAATCGTCTATCTGGAGAAGAACGACTGATCTTGCAGCCAAATGTTGGTGAACGGCAATTACGAAAATGGTTAGTAGATGAGGAATATACGATTACTGACGAGTCGATCCTCGAGGAAAATCAGAAGGTCTATGAGATAATCGTTGCAGAAAAGAAAGAAACCATTACAGAGTACACGGAAAAAGAGCTGTTCTTTGGGCCGATTTTGTTGAGAGAAGAAAATGAAGTATTTCTAGAAAAATGGCAATATAAATTATCTAAGAGTGAGAGAATTTTGAACAGCTTACATCAAAGTGATCAAGATGTAGCGGAGAAAATCCGTGAAGTCGCACAAGAAATCGAATGGATCAAGGAGGTACTTGCACATGCAGGGAAATAAATTTATTCAACGATTCAACGAGTATTGTCCTGAGTGGTTAGCTGAAGATGGCGATCCTGTTGGCTTGCATATCGGCACCTTAGATAAAGAAGTCGATCGCATTATGATGAGTCTGGATGTTCGTCCAAATGTTGTTGAAGAGGCAATCGCTAAAAAAATTGATCTGTTGATCGTGAAGCACCCTCCGATATTTCGTCCAGTTTCTCGCTTGACGACGGATGAGGTGCAAACGAAGATGTATGCAGATTTACTTAAGCATGACATCGCAGTCTATGCGGCACATACCAATATGGATATTGTTTCTAATGGATTGAATGATTGGTTTTGCGAAGCCTTGGATGTTTTCAATACGAGTTATTTGGTCCAAACACACACGATCTCCATGAAAAAAATGGCTGTTTATGTTCCGCAAGAAAACGCAAAAGAAATGCGTCGATCATTAGCTGAAGCTGGTGCGGGGGAACAAGGGAATTATCAAGCAACCTCGTTTACAGTAAATGGGACAGGTCGTTTTACACCAACTGAGGAAGCGAACCCGGCAATTGGATCGAAAAACGTGCCGGAACAGGTTCAGGAAAGTAAAATCGAAGTTATTTTTCCTGAAACGAAACAAGCAACGGTTGAACAAGCAATGCTCGCTGCGCACCCCTACGAAGAACCGGCTTATGATATCTACTCGTTAGATAATCTCACCGAGAAATTTGGGATCGGCAGAATTGGTGAATTGAAAGAAGCACTGCCGACGGAAGATTTCATTGAGAAGGTAAAAGAAACATTTCAATTGGAAGGATTACGGGTCGTTTATCCTCACACGGAGAAGAAAACGATCAAGCGAGTGGCTATTTGTGGCGGAAGCGGTGAAAAATTTTATCGCGATGCTTTGGCTGCGAAAGCGGATGTTTACATTACTGGAGATGTCTATTACCATACCGCGCATGACATGCAGGAAACAGGGATGCTGGTGATTGATCCGGGGCATTATATTGAGTCATTGTGCAAAGAAAAGATGGTGGCTCTATTTGAACAATGGAAAAATGAAGAAGAATGGACAGTTGATTTCTTCGTGTCTGAGACGTCCACGAATCCTTTTTCATTTAAATAAATAAGCATTAAAGGAGAGAGTAAGATGTACGAAAATTTATTACCACGTTTTTTAGACTATGTGAAGACAGAAACTCGTTCTGATGCGACAAGCACCACAACACCCTCAACACAAACACAGGTAGCATTTGCCAAAGAGCTGATGAAAGAATTAGAAGAAATCGGCATGAAGGATGTTGCTTATAATGAAAATAACGGCTATGTGATTGCTACTTTGCCAAGCAATCTTGACAAAGAAGCGCGGACGATCGGCTTTATTTCTCACATGGATACCGCAGACTTTAATGCAGAAGGCGTCAATCCTCAAATCATTGAGAAGTATGATGGGGAATCAACGATCAAACTTGATGCTGAAGGCAAATATACATTAAACGTAAAAGATTTTCCTAATTTAAAAAATTACAAGGATCAAACCTTGATCACGACTGACGGATCGACGTTGCTTGGCTCTGACGACAAATCTGGGATCGCTGAAATTATGACAGCGATGGAATATTTGATCGCTCATCCTGAAATCAAACACGGTGAAGTTCGTGTTGGTTTTGGTCCGGATGAAGAAATCGGTATCGGTGCGGATAAATTTGATGTAAAACAATTCAATACGGACTTTGCTTACACGATGGATGGCGGGCCAATTGGTGAATTGCAATATGAAACCTTTAGTGCGGCTCAAGCTGAGATCACGATGCACGGAAAAAACGTGCACCCAGGAACAGCGAAAAATACCATGATCAACGCGTTGCAAATGGCGATCGATTTCCATAATCAATTACCAGAAAGTGCTCGTCCTGAAAAAACAGATGGACGTGAAGGGTTCTTCCATCTATTAGCATTAGACGGCAATGTGGAAGAAGCGAAAATGACCTACATCATTCGCGACCACGACCATGATAAATTTGAAGAACGCAAACAAATGATTACGGACATCCAATCAAAAATGAACAGCCAATTTGATCAAGAGCGTGTGGAAATCAACATGTACGATCAATATTACAATATGGGTGAAATCATCAAGAAAGACATGAGCATCATTGATCTAGCGAAGCAAGCGATGGAGGAAGTAGATGTAAAACCTGTCATTGAACCTATTCGCGGAGGAACAGACGGTTCGAAGATTTCTTTCCTAGGAATTCCTACACCAAACATCTTTGCCGGAGCAGAAAATATGCACGGGCGCTATGAATTTGTTTCATTACAAACAATGGAAAAAGCGGTCGATGTGATTGTGAAGATTATTGAGAATAACGCAAAATAATTTTTTTCAGAGAAAAGCTTTGAGGAAACTCGAGGCTTTTTCTTTTTTTGGTTACGTGCATGTGTTAGGGTAGAACAATAAAGATAAAAATGAGGCTAAAAAATGAACGTACCAATCAATCGTAAATTGATTTTAAATATCTTATTGTTTGTTGTGATGATCGGCATTATCATTTTTGTGATCCGTGATTCCTTAAGCGATATTTTTACTGAACTTGGAAAGACATCCTTGCCGGTACTTATCGGTGTAACAGGTCTAGGGATCGTCAGTCAGATCATTGAAGGCTACACAATCAAAAACATTGCTGGCGAATTCAATCCAGACTTTACTATCCGTGATGGGTTCTTTGCTTCCGCCTATTCGACGTTTTATCGTGTCATTACGTTTGGTACAGGTTCGATCGTCGCGGAGGTAATTTATTACCACAAAAAGGACTTGAAATATTCAGAGGGCACAGGGAGCAGTGCCTTACGCATGATCACTTATAAAATGGCATTGATCGTGTGGGGCGTCTTCTTTTTGATCGTTAAAAGCGATGCGATTCAAGATGTTATTGCAAACGGCATCTTTTGGGTATTAGCGGGTATGCTGGTCACGTTGCTGATTATGGCGATTTTGTTACTTTTAAGCTTGAATATCAACGCGCAAGTCGTATTGGTGCTGATTTGTAATCGCATATTTAAACGGCAAAAGCTTCGCGACATTGTTGATAAGGTGAACAATCAGGTCTATTCGTTAAGAGGCGCGATCCAAACATTTATTCGTGATCGAAAAGCAGTGATTCGTGTTTTTTTCTCAAACATGGCCAAGCTGGCAGCCTGGTATTTTCTGCCTTACTTTATTCTAGTTCAGGATTATCCGAATATTGATATTTGGTTAACTGTAGCGCTGATCAGCTTTACGGTGATACTCGGGGGGATCTTACCCGCTCCGGGAGGGATCGGAGGCATTGAATTTGTCTATGTGCTATTATTCAGAAATGTCGTAGGCAGAGTAGATGCTGTATCTTCATTGTTGCTGTACCGGTATGCCACCTATTTGCTGCCATTTCTGATCGGAATGGTTTATGTACTGTTTAATAAGCAAAAAGAAATTAATCATGAAATAAAAGAAGCAAAAAAAGAAGTAAACGATTGAATTCGTTCACTTCTTTTTTTTAGTAATGTACGACAAGTTTGCCGATCATATTGTTTTCTTCAACAAATTGATGCGCTTGATAAAAAACATCTGGTGAGAATCCTGGGATAATTTTGGTCAACGTGCTTTTGATTTTTTTCTCTTGAAGCAGGTGAATCATCAATGCTAAAATTTCACCTTGAGAAGCAATGTTGTAGTCGTAATCTGTCTTAGCGAACATGTACTCCCAATCAAAGCTGCCGGATTTATTTTTTAACTTAGCAATATTCAGATCCTTACTGGATTCTACGATGGAGCCTAAGTGTCCGAAGGGTTCAAGCAGGTCACTCATCTCATCAAAATAACGGTCTGTAGAATGAAGAATCATGATATAAGGCAAAGAATTGTAGTTGATTTTTTTTAATTGCTTTGTTAAATCCTTATGATGGTCGATGACATGATCAGCCCCCATTTTTTCGGACCACTCTTTGCTCTCTTTACGTGAGGCAGTAGTGATCACTGTCAATCCAGCCCATTTCGCTAATTGGGTCGCCATTGAGCCAACACCACCCGCGCCATTGATGATAAGAATGGCACCGTTGTTTTGGTTTTCTTCGGGAACCAACTTCATTTTTTCGAAAAGCAGTTCATACGCCGTCAAAAAGGTCAAAGGCATCGCGGCAGCTTCGTCCGTTGAAAAGCCGTTTGGTAATTTCGCAACGATTCTTGAATCGACCACCTGGCTTTCGCTGTAGCTGCCGAATCGTTTTGTTGTACCTGCGAATACCACGCGATCACCAATCTCGATAGATGAAACTTCGCTGCCGACCTGAGTCACAATGCCAACGCTATCAAAACCTAACACGTGAGGCTGTGGTGTGCCTTTTCCAGTTTGTCTGAGCTTTGTATCTACTGGATTGATGGAGACCGCCAGATTCTTTACGACAAGGTCAAATCTATTTAATTTAGGAAGCATTACTTCGTATGTTTCAAAATGGTTTCCGTTCGAAAGGGGGAACCCTTTTTCGAACCCGATGACACGAGAAATCATTGAATCACTCTCTTTCTGATAATGAGAAAATTGTAGCATTTTTTTGTTTTTCTTCATAATAATAAACGTTGATTTTGATGAGTATATCGTTTGACCTTTACTGACCAAAAGAATATACTAGTAGATGTAAATGAATAAATCTGTCGGAGGTATGACTATGAATATCGAAAAAATGACGACAACTTTACAAGAAGCAATTGCGGAAGCGCAACAAATCGCTGTGACAAGAAAACATCAGGAAATCGACATTGCGCATCTATGGAAAATATTTTTGCAACCCAATCACTTTGGGCGCAACTTTTATACGGATGCAGGAATCGATGTTGATCGATTCGAGCAAGAAGTAGACAAGGCATTAGATGACTACCCAACGGTTAGTGGTGGTAATGTCCAATATGGGCAAAACCTTAGTCAAAATTTATTTAACCTGCTGAATGAGGCAGACAAACTACGCGAGAACTTTCAAGATGATTTTCTATCAACGGAAATTGTCATATTAGCATTGATGCAATTGAAAAATTATTCCTTGACGAAATATTTGATTGCGCAGGGATTAAATGAAAAAGAAGTACGAAAAAACATTGAAGACATACGAGGAGGAGATCGAGTGACCTCACAAAATCAAGAAGAAACCTACAAAGCGTTAGAAAAATACGGTGTGGATCTAGTCCAGCAAGTAAAAAATGGAAAACAAGACCCTATCATTGGCCGAGACGAAGAAATACGAGATGTGATTCGGATTCTCTCACGTAAAACTAAGAACAATCCTGTCCTGATCGGCGAGCCAGGTGTCGGTAAAACGGCAATCGTTGAAGGTCTTGCCCAACGAATCGTAAGAAAGGACGTACCAGAGAATCTGAAAGATAAGACGGTCTTTTCTTTAGATATGGGTTCCTTGATTGCTGGAGCGAAATTCCGGGGAGAGTTTGAAGAACGTCTGAAAGCTGTATTGAAGGAAGTTAAAAAATCAGATGGGCGAATTTTATTGTTCATCGATGAGATTCATACGATTGTCGGCGCTGGAAAAACAGAAGGCAGTATGGATGCTGGAAACATATTGAAGCCTATGCTGGCTCGCGGTGAACTTCATTTGATCGGCGCTACAACATTGGATGAATACCGTCAATATATGGAAAAGGATAAAGCGTTGGAGCGTCGTTTCCAAAAAGTTCTTGTTAAGGAACCTACTGTTGAAGATACGATCAGTATTTTGCGTGGGTTGAAGGAACGCTTTGAGATCCATCACGGTGTAAACATCCATGACAATGCATTGGTGGCAGCCGCTACTTTGTCTGATCGGTATATTACGGATCGATTTTTACCGGATAAAGCAATCGACTTAGTGGATGAGGCAAGCGCAAGTATTCGTGTAGAAATGAACTCGATGCCAACGGAATTGGATCAGGTGACGCGTCGGCTGATGCAACTTGAAATCGAAGAAGCTGCTTTGAAAAAAGAAAGCGACGATGCAAGTAAGAAACGTTTGGCTAGCTTGCAAGAAGAGTTGGCAGATCTCCGTGAAGAGACCAATGCCATGAAGTTGCAATGGGAAACGGAGAAAGAGGAAGTAAATGTTGTTTCGAATAAACGGGCTGAAATTGATCAAGCCAAGCATGAATTAGAAGATGCTGAAAACAATTACGATCTCGAACGTGCAGCAGTACTCCGTCACGGCACCATTCCTAATTTAGAAAAAGAACTGGCCGATCTGGAAGAAAAAAATCAAAAGAATGACATCAGAATGGTTCAGGAAGCCGTGACCGAAAACGAAATCGCGCAAGTCGTCGGACGTTTGACTGGTATTCCTGTGACAAAATTAGTCGAAGGCGAGAGAGAAAAACTTCTAAGCTTGAATAGTACGCTCCATAAGCGTGTCGTCGGACAGGAAGAAGCAGTGGACGCAGTAAGTGATGCGGTCTTACGTTCACGTGCAGGCTTGCAAGATCCTAATCGCCCCCTAGGCTCGTTCCTATTTTTAGGACCAACAGGGGTCGGAAAAACAGAGCTGGCAAAAGCGTTGGCAGAAAACTTATTCGATTCAGAAGATCATATGGTACGAATCGATATGAGTGAGTACATGGAGAAGCATTCGGTGTCTCGTTTAGTAGGAGCGCCTCCAGGCTATGTCGGTTACGAGGAAGGCGGCCAATTGACAGAAGCGGTTCGTCGCAACCCGTACACGATTATCCTATTAGATGAAATCGAAAAAGCCCATCCAGATGTATTCAACATTTTGCTTCAAGTCTTAGACGATGGTCGTTTGACAGATTCTAAAGGACGTCTAGTGGACTTTAAGAATACTGTTTTGATCATGACCAGCAACATCGGGTCACAGGTATTGTTAGAGGGCGTGACGGCAGATGGAGAAATTCCAGAAGCGACGAAAGAGCAAGTACTAAGTCTATTACGCGGACATTTCAAACCAGAATTCTTGAATCGGATTGATGATACGATTCTCTTTACACCATTGAGCTTAGAGGACGTGAAAGGAATCGTTGAGAAAATCGTTCAGCATTTGTCTCAGCGATTGGAGGAACAAGACATTCAATTGGCTATTACAGAAGATGCGAAAAGCTGGATTGCTGAAAAGGCGTATGAACCGCAATACGGAGCGCGTCCTTTAAAACGGTTTATAACGCGTGAAGTAGAGACACCTTTAGCAAAAGAAATAATTGCGGGGCGTGTCATGCCGAAAACAAAGGTCTCCATCGAATTGTTCGATGACCAACTAGTCTTTCAAAATGAACCAATAAACGACTAAGCGTTTTACAAACGACGATTAAAAGAACAATAGGAGCGAATCATCGGGAAATGATATCTTGATGATTCGTTCTTTTTTTTATAACTAGACAGTTATAAAAAAAAGCAAGTGTATTCAAACAGAAATATAACAACTATTTCATTACGGATGTTACGAAGTAATGACAAATTAGTGAATTTATGGTGTTTAAATTGTTTGTTAATTGTGATTGCATTATACTTTTAAAGTAACCAAAAATGAGGAGCTCTGCAAAAGTTTCCTGGAGGTATATAATGAATCAATATAAAACACGTACCGAAAAGTATAATTATATAAGAACGCAGCAAAAGGAAAAACGGATAAAGACTGCCAAAAAAACAGTGCCGTTATTAGGAACAGCCATGATTCTTTCTCCCGCTGTTTTAACGATGAATACCGTGAAAGCAAATGCTGCTGAGATGGGTCAAGTACAAAACCAATCAGCATTCATCGAGCAACTCGGCGCTTCTGCGATGCAAGTGTCTGCATCCAGTGATCTCTATGCGTCGATCATGGTAGCACAGGCATTAGTCGAAACAGGCTTTGGTTCCTCTCAATTGTCTTCTGCGCCGTATTACAATTTGTTTGGCGTTAAGGAATATAGCGGCGGCCCTTCTGTTACCATGAGCACGAAGGAATATTTAAACGGCCAATGGGTCACAATGAATGAACCTTTTGCGGTATATAGCAGTTATGCGGAGTCTTTCCAAGCACATGCTAGTCTTTTAGCGAGTTCGTATTACGCTGGAGCGTGGAAAAGCCACACGAACAGCTATCAAGATGCCGCTGTCTACTTAACGGGTCGATATGCGACAGATCCAGGTTATGCAGGGAAATTAATTTCTTTGATTCAGACGTACAACCTGACTCGCTTTGACACACCAGGAGCAGGGACAGCAGTCCAAACGACCGATCAAACACAATCGGCAGCGACTCAAAATACGGCTCAATCAACAGAAACTGCGAGCACATCGCAAGCAAGTGGTCAATCCTACACGGTACAATCTGGAGATTCGATCTGGGGGATCGCAGAGAAATTTAATATCAGTGTAGATCAGTTATTAGCAGATAATGGTTGGAGCTCTGATTCAACGATTATGCCTGGTGACACGATCGTTATTTAATCAATTAGAGATGGAGCAGCTTGCTCCATCTTTTTCTTGCATCAATTTTGTCATAAAAATCAGTATGTTTTCTGTTAAGATTCAGAATAGCTCTTCTTTCTTTCTGAAAAGCGAAAAAATCGAAGGGATTCACAATTTTTAAAGGCGAAATTCTCGCTTCTTTGTCCATTATTCGTTAGTATAAACTTACATAAGGTAAGGAATGGAGCGAGGAAAAATGACAAAAATTTATAATTCAATTTTGGATACAATCGGTGAGACACCTATCGTAAAACTCAGAAATATGCCGACGGATGATATGGCGCAGGTTTATGTTAAACTGGAATCATTTAATCCTGGCGGAAGTGTGAAAGATCGTATTGCTCTGAGAATGATCGAAGACGCAGAAAAATCAGGGAAATTAACACCAGGTATGACGATTATCGAGCCCACGTCTGGAAACACAGGCATCGGGTTGGCGATGGTAGGTGCAGCTAAGGGCTATCCTGTTACACTTGTTATGCCCGAAACCATGAGTATTGAGCGTCGCAAATTGATGAAGGCTTATGGTGCTGATCTTGTCTTAACACCTGGTCCAGAAGGAATGAAGGGCGCAATCGCAAAAGCGTCGCAATTAGCAGAGGAAAATGGTTGGTTTGTGCCAGCTCAATTCGACAATCCTGCGAACCCAAAAGTGCACGAACAAACGACAGCAAGAGAAATCGCCAATGCATTTGAAAAAAATGGATTGGATGCTTTTGTGGCTGGTGTGGGCACAGGCGGAACAATTACAGGTGTCGGTAATGAACTAAAACGTATGTATTCAAACATCAAAATTTACGCGGTCGAACCTGAAGAATCTCCAGTTTTAGAAGGTGGCGCACCAGGTCCCCACAAGATTCAAGGAATCGGTGCAGGATTTGTTCCGAAAATTTTAAATACTGACATTTATGATGACGTGTTGCCGGTCAAAGCTAGCGATAGTATGGAAACGGCACGAGAGATCGCCAAAAAAGAAGGGATTCTTGTAGGGATTTCTTCAGGTGCAGCATTGTTTGCAGCGATCGAAGTAGCGAAGAAGATGGATCGTAATCAGAAAGTATTGGTTCTGTTGCCAGATAATGGCGAACGTTACTTGTCTACCGAGTTGTTTGAATAAAACCAATATGTTTATGAAAGTCATTAATTTTTGAATACAACTAGTATTTCCCCTCAGATAATAGTATCATTTTAATAGATAATCCAAACAGGAGGGGCTTATATGGTAAATGAGGCAGTAGATCAGGCGGTCAGAGAGTTAAAGACCGGCGGAGTTCGTATTACGCCACAACGTTATGCCATTTTGGAGTATTTAATCCAGTACCGTAATCATCCGACAGCTGATGAGATTTTCCGTTCGCTAGAAAGCCGCTTCCCAAATATGAGTGTGGCTACAGTGTACAACAACTTGAGAAAGTTCGTAGAGATCGGCATCGTTCAGGAAATGAATTACGGGGATGCAGCAAGTCGTTTTGATTTCACGAACAAGCAGCATTATCATGCAATTTGTACAGAATGTGGAAAGATTGTTGACTTTTTCTATCCTGGATTAGAAGATGTAGAAATGGCATCAAGTAAATTGACAGGTTATCAAATCAATAAGCATCGTTTAGAAGTTTATGGTTTGTGTCCAGATTGTCAAACAACGGCTGAGGAATAATTCCTCAGCCTTTTTTTTCATGCAAATGCACGATTCAAATGCTACGACAAATGAGAAAAATCACACAATAAAGTGCAAGCGATTGCACGTTTTTTTATTAAAAGAACTTTTTAAAGAGAATAAAAAAATACAAAATGAAAGTATTCTTATTTAAGAATGCTGATTTAACAGTGTTTTAAGAAAAAAATAGTCGGTAAAATGAACGGGGTTATTGAAAAAATGAGATATCAATAACACTTGAGTCATGTTTGTTGTTTAAAAAAGGCATTGTGATATATTAAACATGTTCTGAAGTTAAAGAACTTCAATAATAATTTTGTAGGAGTGATTTACTGTGAAAATCGGCGTAATCAAAGATCCAAAACAAGGTGAAGCTCGTGTAGGTATGACACCTGAAAATGTAAAAATTTTAGTAGAAGCAGGCAACGAAGTATTGGTCGATGACCATGCGGGTGCTGGATCAGGTTTTACTAATGAACAATATGTTGAAGCTGGCGGAAAGATCGTAGACACAGATACAGCGTGGACAGCGGATTTAATCGTAAAAGTAAAAGAACCAATGGAAAGTGAATATCACTATTTCAAAAAAGGTCAAATTATATGGGGCTTCTTGCATTTAGCTGCAAATAAAGCCTGTGTTGAGAAAATGATGGAAGTTGGCGTGACCGCTTTATCTGGTGAAAACATCTCAATCAACGGTGTATTAGAATTATTGAAACCAATGAGTGCGATCGCTGGACGACGTGCAGTAAACTTGGGTCAATATTATTTAGAAAAACAACACGGCGGAGAAGGCATCTTACTTCCTGGTATCGAAGGTGTTGAAGCAGGAACTGTTGTGATCTTAGGCGGCGGGAACGCTGCGGAAAACTCAGCAGATATGGCCGTTGGAATTGGCTGCCACGTCATCATTCTTGAAGTCAACGAAAACCGCATCAAACAATTGCAAGAGCGCTACAAAGATCATAATGTAGATGTACTTGTTTCAAATACTGAAAACTTGGAAGAAAAAATCAAAGAAGCAGATGTATTTATCTCAACAGTCTTGATTCCAGGAGCAAAACCACCAAAATTAGTGAAAGAATATATGGTTGAATCGATGAAACCAGGTTCTGTGATCGTGGATATCGCGATCGACCAAGGTGGTACAGTTGAAACGATCGACAAGCCAACGAACCATGCAGATCCAGTATTCACGAAACACGGAGTCATCCATTATGCAGTTCCAAATATGCCAGGTGCTACACCAAGAACAGCAACGATCGCATTAGCGAAAGGAAATATTTCTTTCCTTAAAGATGTTAGTGTGAAAGGCTTAGAAGAAGCATTGGAATCAGATGAATCATTAGTATCAGGATTAAGTGTTTATAATGGAAAAGTTGTTTCCAAAGCGTTAGCAGATTCAATTGACGTACCTTTTACTGAAATAGGAGATGTTTTATAATGACGGACACAATGACAAAGCTGCCTGTATCTATCGAAGATATTCATGAAGCAAAAAATGTCGTAAAACAATATGGACGTGTCACACCGTTGATTCAATCAATGTTCTTGACTGCAAACACTGGCGGACAAGTATTCATGAAATTAGAAAACATGCAATTAACAGGGTCCTTCAAATTCCGCGGGGCGTTTAACAAAATCGCACATTTGACACAAGCGGAAAAAGACAAAGGCGTTATCGCCGTTTCTGCTGGGAACCATGCACAAGGCGTAGCCTTGACTTCTAAATTATTAGGAATCGAAAGTACGATCGTTATGCCGGAAACTGCACCGAAAGCGAAAGTGGAAGCAACAGAAGGCTACGGCTCAAAAGTGATCCTTCACGGCTCTGGTTTCGACGATGCGAAAGCTTATTGCGAAAAAATCGTTGAAGAAACTGGCGTAACCTACATTCCTCCTTACGATGATGAATATGTCATGGCTGGTCAAGGAACGATTGGTCTTGAAATTTTGGATTCAATTTGGGATGTGGACACTGTTATCGTACCTGTCGGCGGTGGCGGCTTGATCTCTGGTATTGCAGTAGCAATGAAAACATTCAATCCAAACATCAATATCATTGGGGTCCAAGCAGACAATATCCATGGGATGACTGCTTCATTCCGAGCAGGGAAAAAAGTTGGCTATAAAAAAGCCGCAACGATCGCTGACGGCTGTGCAGTAGAATTTCCAGGAAACTTGACGTTTGAAGTTGTTGAAGAGTTAGTGGATGATATGGTTACTGTATCTGAACAAGAAATCGAAGTAGCGATGAAAGACTTGATCCAACGTACAAAAATTGTCGTTGAGGGCGCGGGCGCTTTAGCAACGGCAGCGATTCTTTCTGGAAAAGTAGACAAGTATGTAAACGGCAAAAAAGTGGTTGCTGTCGTATCCGGCGGGAACGTAGACTTGAACCGTATTACAGACGTTATCGGACACTTCTCAGTAGCGAACGAATTGAAATAGAAGAAACCATTAAAATTTAAGTGTAAAGTTTTTTAGAGAAATACTTTACAAATGTAAAGCCGATCGACGATTTACTATGTTTTTGAATAGTAAAATGCCGATCGGCTTTTTATTTGATTTTATAACGTAGGGATCAGTCAGGCGTCGTAATCTTTTTTGAACAGGTAAACGCCGCTGACAATGGAGACGATCAATGCTAAAAGGACGACCATGATTGAGCCTATTTCAGAATCATGCCATAGGAGTCCGCCTGTATTGATCCCCCATAGACTGAAGATAAGTGTGGGCAGTGCGAGAAGCAAGGAAGCCGTATTTAAAAACTTCATTAATTGGTTTAGCCGGTTGTCCATCATGCTGTCGATCAAGCCGCTGATCGAACTCAGCATTTCGCGGTAGATCTGCACAGAAGTGGTTGCTTGCTTTGTCTGCAATTCGATTTCGATCGCTAAATCTCTATCGGAAGAGACAAGACGTGAATCTAGTAGCTGGTTAATGGTTTTCCGCTGCTCTTTTAAGAGGTTGTCGATATAAACAAGATTTTTCTCAGTATGCGTCGTTAATTCGAGAATGTTTTTATTGGAGCCGTTGGAAGTTCCTTGGCTGATTTCTTCGATGGTTTTTCGTTGTTCCTTCAAAAATGTCAGATAGTGCTGGTTGATGGTTTGCAGCAAGTGAAGGATCAGCCCAGCCTTAGTAAAGATTTCCGATTGATAGGACTGCAATACTTCATCCATCAGCGATTGTTTACTCACGGTGATCAAGACATCCGAAGTGAGGAACACGGTAACGGTCGAAGAGAGGGATTCCGGTTCGTCGATAGACTCAATATTAACAAACAGCATCAAGCAGAGAGGGGTATCATTTTCTGTCTGGAATTTCTTGAAAAAGGACACATTGGAATACTTTTCACCCAATGAGAAAAAATTTCCAGGCAGGTTATAATCCTTCCGCAAACGGTTTTTTTCTTCGTCTGTAGGATTGGAGACAGATAACCAATTTTTTTCGGTGGTACTTTCTTGTATGCCTTTATTTGAAATGGAAAAGAAATTAATCAATGGAAAAGCCTCCTTGTCTCTTTCTGATAGTGATCTAATCATCTCAAATTGAGGAATGAATGCCAATTATTTTGAATCGATTCCTTGTTTCACACGTCTTTCTTCCATCAAAGAATAGGAAAATACTTTTTTTAAAGTGAGACAGTCATGGAATTCAACTATCAATCTTCTCATTTAAAGCAATTCCAGTTTACAGATCGTTTCAATCTGCTATAATATTTTCATATTTCATAAACTTCAGTGAAAATTTTCATTAGAAGTGAACTTATATATCGTCATAATATGGATGACAGTTTCTACCTTGTGCCGTAAACGCAAGACTATAAGTAAAAATCGTACGGTTACGTACCTTTTTTGCTTTGCAGATGAGGTGCGTTTTTTGTATTAATCAAAAAACGACAAGAAAAGGAGAAATAATAATGAGAGAATTGACAGATCGCATCAAGGAAAATGGCCGCGTTTTAGGTGAGGGCGTATTGAAAGTGGATGAGTTTGTGACACACCAAGTAGACCCTGAATTGATGGATGCCATGGGCAAACGTTTAGCAGAAGTGTTTGAAGAGAAAAACATCACTAAAGTAGTGACGATCGAAGCTTCAGGGATCGCACCTGCAGTATACGCCGCTCAAGCATTAAAGGTGCCAATGATCTTTGCTCGCAAATCGAAAAGCTTGACGATGGATGAAGAGCTGCTGACAGCCTCGGTTTATTCATTTACAAAACAAGTAACCAGCACGATTTCGATTTCTCGTAAATTCCTTTCTGCAGAGGACAATGTCTTATTAGTCGATGATTTTTTAGCCAACGGACAAGCCGCTAAAGGATTGATTGAACTGTGTCAACAAGCTGGAGCAACTGTTGCCGGAATTGGTATTTTGATTGAAAAATCCTTCCAAGACGGCCGTCAGCTGATTGAAGACATGGGCATCCCAGTTGTTTCCTTAGCGAGAATCGCTTCCTTACATGACGGTAAAGTAACGTTTATCGAGGAGGACGCATAGAGTGACAAGTGAAACAGGAAATGGAAAATCAGCAGTTTTAGGTTTGCAGCATCTTTTAGCCATGTATGCTGGCGCGGTCGCAGTACCCCTTTTGATCGGAACAGGTTTGGGATTCAATGAAGCTCAAATGACGTATTTGATTTCGATCGATATTTTTATGTGTGGCGTAGCAACGCTCTTACAATTAACAGTCAACAAGTTTTTTGGGATCGGCTTGCCAGTTGTTTTAGGATGTGCGATTCAAGCAGTTGCACCGTTGATCCTGATTGGTCAAACACATGGAGTAGGAACGGTTTACGGATCGATCATCGCCGCAGGGATATTCGTTGTTCTAATTTCCGGTTTCTTTTCAAAGGTAGAAAAATTATTTCCGCCAATCGTGACGGGTACGGTCATTACGACGATCGGGCTAACATTGATTCCCGTAGCAATCACTAAAATGGGCGGCGGCGATGCTGCGGCGAAAAGTTTTGGTGATCCGACAAATTTGATTTTGGCATTTGTAACGATCCTATTGATTTTAGCCGTGCAAGTCTTTGGTCGCGGATTTATCCGTTCGATCGCTGTATTGGTGGGATTAGTCGGAGGCAGTGTTTTAGCTGCGCTGTTAGGTCAAGTGGATCTGACCGCTATCGGACATGCGCCGATGTTCCATGTTCCGCAACCTTTTTATTTTGGCACACCCAAATTTGAGCCATTTTCTATTTTATTAATGATTATTATTTCAATCGTAAGCATGGTTGAATCAACTGGGGTGTACTTTGCATTAGGAGATATCGTCGGGAAAGAAGTAAAAGAAGACGATTTGAAACGCGGCTATCGTGCTGAAGGATTGGCTGTCATTTTAGGTGGGTTATTCAATACCTTCCCGTATACAGGCTTTTCACAAAATGTGGGATTGGTTCAATTGTCTGGCATCAAAACACGACGTCCCATTTATTTCTCCGCCATCTTTTTAATCATCTTGGGACTATTCCCGAAAGTCGGGGCATTAGCTCAAATCATCCCTGAGCCTGTTTTAGGCGGGGGGATGCTGGTCATGTTCGGTATGGTAGCTGTTCAAGGAATGAAAATGCTGTCGAAGGTCAATTATAATGATGAAAAAAATCTCTTGATCATCGCCATCTCCATTGGATTCGGCTTAGGCTTCAACGCTATGCCAATGCTGTTTTCAAAACTCCCTGAAACAGTTCAAATGTTTACTGGGAACGGCATCGTGATGAGCAGCGTATCTGCCATTGTTTTGAATTTGCTCTTTCATGGCTACAAAAGAGAGAAAAACGACTGAATAAAACACAGCTTCGGCTGTGTTTTATTTTATCCGATAAAAACACGAACAATATATTAAAAAAATCTATTAATATTCGAATTGTCTTTTGACTTCATACATTGGACTTGCTAGAATAAACGTGAATAATAAAAGAACAATTGCTCATCGAGTCTCTTATTTTGATCTGTCAGGAAAAGTGAATGACAGGAAGTGAAGTAAACAGCTCGGAGCAGGTAGTTAGTGACTAGAAGGGAGCAATTTATGAAGCCGGAAATTGCAGTTATTATGGGGAGTACCTCAGATTGGGAAACAATGAAGCACGCGTGTGACAGCTTGGATGAATTGGAGATCTCTTATGAGAAGCGTGTTGTTTCAGCGCATCGCACACCCGACTTAATGTTCGACTTTGCGGAAAAGGCACGAGAACGCGGCATCAAGGTGATTATAGCTGGAGCAGGGGGCGCCGCTCATTTGCCAGGAATGGTCGCTGCAAAAACAACCTTACCAGTGATCGGTGTGCCGGTTCAATCGAAGGCGCTGAACGGATTGGATTCCTTATTGTCTATTGTTCAAATGCCTGGAGGCGTCCCTGTGGCTACCACAGCGATCGGAAAAGCTGGTGCAACAAACGCAGGACTACTTGCGGCTCAGATGCTTTCAATGTATGATAAAAAAGTAGCTGATCGTTTAGAAAAAAAACGTCAGCAAATGACAGAAACTGTATTGGAAAGTAGTGAGCAACTTGGTTAAATCGTTAAAACCAGGCTCTACGATTGGTATCGTAGGCGGAGGACAATTAGGCCGAATGATGGCTATCAGCGCAAAGGAAATGGGCTTTCGCACAGGAGTGATCGATCCGACGGAGGATTGTCCGGCTGCGCAAGTATCCGATTGGCACATCGTGGCCGATTATGATGATCAGATGGCATTGGAAGAAATGGCCCGCAGATCACAGGTAATTACGTATGAATTTGAGAATGTGGATGTGGATACGATCAACCATATTCAACATTACGCAAACATTCCTCAAGGGACAGATTTGTTAGCGATCAGCCAAGATCGTTTAATGGAAAAATCCTTCTTGGAAAACAACAATATCGTTATCGCACCGTATGCAACAATTATTAGTCCGACAGATATTCAAGATGCCATCGAAGGGATCGGCTATCCTTGTGTCCTAAAAACGACGCGCGGCGGATATGACGGCCATGGACAATATGTCTTAAAAAGTACGGCTGATTTGGCTCCTTCAATGAACCTTTTGCGTCAAGGAACCTGCGTCTTGGAAGCGTGGATCCCTTTTGAAAAAGAATTGTCTGTCCAGGTAGCAGGAAATAATATTGGCGATTACGTCACATTTCCAGTAGTTGAAAATGTCCATCGAAACAATGTTCTCCATGAAACGATCGCACCGGCTGGGATCGATGCAGCCGTTGCAAAAGAGGCGAGCCGGATCGCGAAAGTAATCGCTCGTGGGGTAGATCTTGTAGGAACGCTTTGTGTGGAGTTTTTCTTGACCAAAGCAGGCGCGTTGTATGTAAATGAAATCGCCCCTCGTCCACACAATTCAGGACACTACACGATTGAAGCTTGTACCATTAGCCAATTTGATGCGCATATTCGCGGGATCTGTGGGTGGCCTTTAAGCGAACCAAAATTATTATCAAACGCTGTAATGGTCAATGTCTTAGGGGAGAATCTCTTGAAAACCTATGAATTGATCGATCTATGGCCAGACTGGCACTTTCATTATTATGGTAAAGCCATGCCGAAAAAGGGTCGTAAAATGGGGCATGTCACTATCTTGACTGAAAGTATCCAACGAACACTAGATGATATCAAGAAAACGGAAACGTGGGATTAAACCAGTTGTAAAAGGATTACGAACGTTACGTAAGAAAAGTATCGAAATAACAAGTATGTTAAAAGGGAGAATACAATGATAGATCGCTATACAAGAGCTGAAATGGGAAATATCTGGAGTGACGAAAATCGCTATAAAGCATGGCTGGAAGTTGAAATCTTAGCTGATGAGGCATGGGCAGAGCTTGGTGAGATCCCGAAAGAAGATGTTGAAAAGATTCGCGCAAACGCGGGGTTCGATATTGATCGTATCTTAGAGATCGAGCAATCGACAAAACATGATGTCGTTGCCTTCACACGTGCCGTTTCGGAAACATTGGGCGAAGAACGGAAATGGGTTCATTATGGATTGACCAGCACCGATGTCGTGGATACGGCATACGGTTACTTGTATAAACAAGCCAATGATATTTTACGCCAAGATTTGCAAGACTTTTTGACTATTGTCGGCGAAAAAGCGAAAGAGAACAAGAACACAGTAATGATGGGACGGACCCACGGCGTTCATGCTGAGCCAACTACGTTCGGTCTGAAATTAGCGACGTGGTATTCAGAGATGAAACGCAATATCGAGCGCTTTGAGCATGCGGCTAAAGGGGTAGAAGCTGGGAAAATTTCAGGGGCTGTAGGAACATTCGCGAACATCCCGCCTTTTGTTGAAGAATATGTCTGTGAAAAATTAGGGATTCGTCCGCAAGAAGTATCGACTCAGGTATTGCCTAGAGATTTACACGCGGAATACTTTTCAAGCTTAGCTTTGATCGCTACGTCAATTGAGCGCTTTGCGACAGAAATTCGTGGTCTGCAAAAATCTGAGACCCGTGAAGTGGAGGAATTTTTCGCAAAGGGACAAAAAGGTTCTTCTGCTATGCCTCACAAGCGCAATCCGATTGGTTCTGAAAACATGACTGGGTTGGCCCGTGTTGTAAGAGGTCACCTGATCACTGCCTTTGAAGACGTAGCTTTATGGCATGAACGCGATATTTCACATTCATCAGCAGAACGGATCATTACTCCAGATACAACGATTCTTGTGGATTATATGCTGCATCGCTTTGGTACGATCGTTAAAAATCTGACCGTGTTCCCAGAAAATATGAAGCGCAACATGCAGGCGACATTCGGGTTGATTTATAGCCAACGTGTGCTATTGAAATTGATCGATAAAGGAATGACTCGTGAAGAAGCCTATGATCTAGTACAGCCGAAAACAGCTTACGCATGGGATCATCAAGTGCAATTCCGTCCGTTGCTTGAAGAAGATGAGAAAATTACGAAGGTATTGTCTGAATCTGATTTAGACGATGCATTTGACTATAATTATCATTTGAAAAATGTCGATAGCGTATTTGAACGTGTAGGTCTTAAATAAAAAAAATCTCTTGCCGAAGGGCAAGAGATTTTTTTGTTTCACGCATAAGAGTAAACATCTACGAAACAACTTTCATGAAGTTCCTGTAATAAGCAATCCACCAACTGATACTCATAAGAATGGGTGTTTAATAGAATCTCGATCCGATAAGAATTCTTTAAAAACGAATGATCCTTAAATTGTTTGATCACTAAGGTATCTTTTGCTTGATTAGAGAAATTTAAACATTGCATCGCTTGAGATTGCTTTGGATGCAACATTTTTTTTAAATTTCGGTATGAGTAAAAACTGGTTCCTTGATTGAGATTGTGTGTAGTATCTAGTCCCAATAAGGCATTTAGCAATTGTTGTTTTTCTGTTTCTTCCATTGAATTAAGAAATGTATGAGCTGCTGCACCCGCGTCTAGCATAAGCGATTCCTCCATCTAATTCATTCGAGTTTAATATAGCATCATTTGCTTAAAATGTAAACGCTATCTCTTAGTGGTTAAGATAATTCCAAGTGATAGGATCAACTAAAACACGAACGTTCTACAGTTTTTATGATTATAATATCCGATAAAGCGTTGAAAAAGTGAGGGGCAGTTGTTACACTAAAGATGAAGTTGATAAACGAACGATTTGAAGATTATGTTTCATAATGTTCAGAAAAAAGGGGCGCACTAACGTGGAAAAAACGACTTTATTGTATGAAGGCAAAGCAAAAAAATTATTTAAAACAGACGATCCAGCGATTGTTTGGGTCGAATACCTCAATCAGGCAACTGCTTTAAACGGTGCGAAAAAAGATCAAATTAGCGGTAAAGGCGAACTTAATAATCAAATCACTGCTCAAATCTTTAATTTTTTAAAAAGTAAAGGAATCAACAATCACTTTATCGAACTACTGTCGGAGAAGGAACAATTGATTCAGACGGTCGAGATCATTCCATTGGAAGTAGTGGTAAGGAATGTCGCAGCGGGAAGTTTTTCAAAACGATTGGCTATACCAGAGGGAACCCCACTGAATAGACCCATCGTAGAATTTTATTATAAAAATGATGCGCTGGACGATCCAATGATCATTGAGGACCATATTGAATTCCTGCAACTTGCAACGACGGATGAGATTGCCCAGTTGAGAAAAATGGCTTTAGAAGTCGACGAAGCACTGACGGCGCTATTTGACTCGATGGATATTACATTGATTGACTTTAAATTAGAGTTTGGTCGTCAGAAGGATGGGTCGATTTTACTAGCAGATGAAGTTTCTCCGGATACTTGCCGTTTATGGGACAAGAAAACGAAGGAACATTTGGACAAAGATATTTATCGTCGTGACTTAGGAGATATTATCCCGGTATATCAAGAAGTACTAAATAGATTAGAAAAGCGAGGAGAATAAGAATGTATTTTGTGAAAGTTTATGTTACGTATAAGGATTCTGTGTTAGATCCCCAAGGAGAAGCAGTAAAGGGTGCGGTTCATCGTTTAGGCTATGATGAGATCGAAGAAGTACGTATCGGGAAATATTTTGAAATCAAAGTGGCGAAAAATGATCGCCCTGTAGAAGAAATGATTGAAGAAGTTTGTGACAAATTATTAGCCAACGTAAACATGGAGACGTATCGCTACGAAATTTTGACAGCGGAGGAAGTGTAGCATGAAATTTGCAGTCATTGTATTTCCCGGTTCAAATTGTGATTTGGATATGTACTGGGCAATGAAGGAAATCATGGGAGCAGATTGCGAGTATGTTCGATATGATTCCGACAGCCTAGAAGGGTTTGATGGCGTATTGCTTCCAGGCGGATTCTCTTATGGAGACTACTTACGCTGCGGTGCAATCGCTCGGTTTGCGGCGATCATGTCGGAGGTTATTCGGTTTGCTGAAGAAGGAAAGCCTGTTTTTGGGACCTGTAATGGGTTTCAGATCTTGACAGAAGCTGGTCTTTTACCTGGTGCGCTGCGTCGCAATGATTCCTTGAAATTTATCAGCAAGATCACACCACTCACTGTTGTGAATAACCAAACAAAATTTACTTCTGAATATGAAGCGAATGAAACGATCCAAATTCCTGTTGCCCACGGTGAAGGAAGCTATTATTGCGATGAAGAAACTTTGGCTGGGCTAAAGGCGAACGATCAAATCGTCTTCACTTATGAAGGTGAAAACATCAACGGAAGTGTCGCAAATATCGCAGGGATCACGAACAAGGCAGGAAATGTCTTAGGAATGATGCCGCATCCAGAACGAGCAATGGAGACATTACTGGGTTCTGATGACGGAAAGAAATTCTTCGCTTCAATACTAACTAATTTTGGAAAGGTGACTGCAAACTAATGATGAAAGTTGAACCTACAGCTCAAGAGATCAAAGATCAGCGCATTTATGCTGGATGGGGGTTGACTGATGAGGAATATCGCCTGATTTCCGAGGACATCCTTGGCCGCCTTCCGAATTATACAGAAACGGGCTTATTTTCTGTTATGTGGAGCGAGCATTGTTCGTATAAAAATTCGAAGCCTGTATTACGCAAGTTCCCAACAGAGGGGGCACAAGTGTTGCAAGGACCCGGAGAAGGTGCTGGGATCGTGGACATTGGTGATGGACAAGCGGTTGTTTTTAAAGCAGAAAGCCACAATCATCCTTCCGCAGTCGAACCATATGAGGGGGCAGCAACAGGTGTTGGCGGGATCATTCGCGACATTTTCAGTATGGGTGCCCGTCCGATCGCTATTTTAGATTCGTTGCGTTTCGGTGAGTTGACTACCGCGCGTACGAAGTATTTATTAGAAGAAATCGTTGCAGGAATCAGTGGTTATGGAAATTGTATCGGTATTCCGACTGTCGGCGGAGAAGTGGCATTCGATGCTTGTTATGAGGGAAATCCATTAGTCAATGCGATGTGTGTGGGCTTGATCGACCATAAGAATATCCAAAAAGGCCAAGCAAAGGGCGTTGGCAATTCGATCATGTACGTTGGGGCTAAAACGGGTCGAGATGGTATTCATGGCGCAACGTTTGCTTCTGAAGAATTTGTTGAAGGGGAGGAACAACAGCGTTCAGCCGTTCAAGTAGGCGATCCCTTCATGGAAAAACTTTTATTAGAGGCATGCTTGGAATTGATTTTAGAGCATTCGGATATTTTGGTTGGAATCCAAGACATGGGAGCGGCTGGCTTGGTTTCTTCTAGTTCAGAGATGGCTTCAAAAGCCGGCTATGGGTTAAAACTGTATTTGGATGATGTCCCGCAGCGAGAAACACAGATGACCCCTTACGAAATGATGCTTTCGGAATCACAGGAGCGGATGCTGATTTGTGTGGAACAAGGACACGAAGAGGAAGTTGTGGCATTGTTCAAACGCTATGAGTTGGATGCAGTGACTATCGGTGAGGTAACGGATGACGGGATGTACAGCTTGTATCATCACGGAGAGGAAGTCGCGAATTTGCCCGTTGATGCATTGGCTGAAGATGCGCCTGTGTATGAAAATGAAAAACGCGAACCCGCACGTATCCAAGAATTCGCAGCGATGGCTGATTTTGAACCAGAAGTTTCCGATGGGACAGAAACATTATTGGCGTTATTGCAGCAGCCGACGATCGCTTCAAAGAGAATGATCTATGAGACCTATGATTCTCAGGTTCGAACAAATACGGTTGTCAGACCCGGGAGTGACGCGGCTGTTTTACGAGTTCGTGGAACAAATAAAGCCTTGGCGATGACGACTGACTGTAATGCTCGGTACCTGTATTTGAACCCTGAAGTAGGTGGTCAAATCGCAGTTGCTGAAGCGGCACGTAATATTATTGCTTCTGGCGGACAGCCTTTGGCGATCACGGACTGTTTAAATTACGGTTCTCCAGAAAAACCAGAAGGCTTCTGGGAATTATGGACTTCGGCAGACGGTATTTCAGCGGCTTGTCGTACATTGAATACACCAGTTATTTCAGGAAATGTGTCCATGTACAATGAGACGAACGGGAAAGCGATCTACCCAACACCAATGATTGGTATGGTGGGCTTGATCGAGGACTTAGCTCACATTACGACTCAGGAGTTCAAGAATGCGGAGGACTTGATTTATATTGTTGGCGAAACAAAGGCCGATTTCAATGGAACTGAAATTCAAAAAATGCAAACAGGAAAAATTGAAGGGAAATTGATGGACTTTGATCTCGCTGTCGAAAAAGCAAATCAAGACTTCGTTCTTGCTGCGATCAAAGCGGGTCTCATTGAAAGTGCTCATGACTGTGCAGAGGGCGGATTGGCAGTAGCCATCGCTGAGTCAGCATTCACGAATCATTTAGGTGTTGAGATTGCTGTAGATATGCCTATCGAAACTCTTTTTGCAGAAACTCAATCTCGTTTTGTTCTATCAGTAAATCCAGAGAAGCAAGCGGACTTTGAGGCTTTAGCAGGGAAGAAAGCTTTGAAGGTCGGAAAGGTGACGGATTCCGGGAACCTACGCATGAACGCTGTGGGCGGTGAGATCACAGTCGCTACAGAGGAAGCTGAAAAATTATGGGAGGAAGCCATTCCATGTCTAATGAAGTAAAAAGTTTAAATGAAGAGTGTGGCGTTTTCGGCATCTGGGGTCACCCAGATGCTGCACGCGTCACTTATTTTGGCTTGCATAGTTTGCAGCACCGCGGTCAAGAAGGTGCTGGAATCGTTAGTAATGACAGCGGCAAATTAATGAGTACTCGTGGTCTAGGATTGTTGTCTGAAGTCTTTAAAGATGAGCGCCAATTAAACCAGTTAACAGGGCAAGCAGCGATTGGTCATGTGCGCTATGCGACGGCAGGAAACAGCAGTGTCGATAATATCCAGCCCTTTCTATTCAATTTTTATGATGGGGATTTTGCGTTAGCTCATAATGGAAATTTGACCAATGCAAAAAGTTTGCGAAAGGAATTGGAAATTGATGGAGCCATCTTCCATTCAAACTCTGATACTGAAATTTTGATGCACTTGATTCGCCGCAGTCAAAAAGAAAAGTTGTGTGAACAAATGAAGGAGGCCCTGAACACGGTCAAGGGCGGCTTCGCTTACCTGATGCTGACAGAAGAATCGATGGTGGCGGCACTTGATCCTAACGGCTTTCGCCCGTTGTCTATTGGACAAATGGTCAATGGCGCGTATGTCGTAGCATCGGAAACGTGTGCGCTGGAAGTCGTTGGCGCCACGTTTATTCAAGATGTGAATCCAGGCGAGATCATCACGATCAACGATGAAGGCCTAAAAGTCGAACATTTTACGAAAGAGACACAACACGCCATTTGTTCAATGGAATATATTTATTTTGCCCGTCCCGATTCAAATATTGCTGGCGTGAACGTTCACAGTGCGCGCAAAAACATGGGGCGGATTTTGTCACAGGAAGACGGCATTGATGCAGATATGGTGGTGGGTGTCCCAAATTCATCCTTATCAGCGGCAAGCGGCTACGCAGAAGAATCAGGCATCCCCTATGAAATGGGGTTAGTAAAAAATCAATATGTCGCCAGAACGTTTATCCAGCCAACTCAAGAATTGCGGGAGCAAGGGGTGCGGATGAAGCTTTCAGCTGTCCGAGGTGTCGTTGAGGGGAAACGAGTTATTATGGTGGATGACTCGATCGTCCGCGGGACAACGAGCCGTCGCATCGTAAACTTATTAAAAGAAGCAGGTGCGAAGGAAGTTCACGTGCGCATTGCTTCGCCTCCTTTGCGCTATCCTTGTTTTTACGGGATTGACATACAAACCCGCAAAGAACTGATTGCGGCCAATCATTCAATTGAAGAAATTCGCGAACTGATCGGTGCAGATTCTCTTTCTTTTTTAAGTGAAGAAGGACTGATCAACGCTATTGGGTTACATTTTGACGCACCCTATTCAGGGTTGTGCATGGCCTATTTTAACGGAGACTATCCGACACCGTTATACGATTATGAGGCACATTATCAAGCAACACTGAAGGAAAAGACTTCGTTTGTTTAAAGCGGCTGATATCAAAGGCCCAGGCGCATGATAGATGCGGTAAAGGGTCTATAAATTTTCTGTTTTTCTAAATGAACCAACTAAAACGAATAAGGGGCGAAACGAGTGGGAAATGCATATTCCAGAGCTGGTGTAGATGTTGAGGCCGGTTATGAAGTAGTGGAGCGTATTAAAAAGCATGTGAAAAGGACCGAAAGATTAGGCGTCATGGGTGCCATCGGCGGATTTGGCGGCTGTTTTGACTTGAGCCAATTCGATGTAAAAGAGCCTGTTCTAGTCTCAGGAACAGACGGGGTCGGAACAAAATTGATGGTAGCGATTCAGGCGGACAAACATGATACGATCGGGATCGATTGTGTCGCTATGTGTGTGAACGATATCGTAGCACAAGGAGCAGAACCGTTATACTTTCTAGATTACATCGCAACAGGAAAAAATGTACCTGCGCGATTGGAACAAGTGGTTGCTGGTGTTGCGGAAGGCTGTGTGCAAGCTGGAGCAGCCTTGATTGGTGGAGAAACTGCTGAGATGCCGGGAATGTATGGTGAAGACGATTATGATCTTGCAGGGTTTACAGTGGGAATCGCTGAGAAAAGCCAAATGATCACCGGCGAGAAAATTTCGGAGGGCGACATCTTAGTTGGTTTGCCTTCTTCAGGAATTCATTCAAATGGCTACTCCTTAGTTCGGAAAATTTTCTTTGAAACGAATCATTTTTCATACGACGAGAAGCTGCCGGAGCTTTCCGGCACTCTCAGCGATGAAATTTTGACACCAACAAAGATTTATGTTGACGCAGTAATGCCTCTGATCAAAAAGGAATTAGTGAATGGGATCGCCCATGTGACGGGTGGCGGCTTTGTAGAAAATTTACCAAGAATGCTGCCGGACGCATTGGCTTGCGAGATCCAGTTGGATGCTTGGCCTGTTTTACCGATCTTTGACGCGCTGGCAAAGTATGGAAAAATCCCTGAAATGGAAATGTACGAAATTTTCAATATGGGCATTGGAATGGTCTTGGCTGTTTCTCCAGAAAAATTAGACGCTGTCAAAGCAGATCTCACTGAACGAAACGAAGCCTTCTTTCTAATCGGCAAAGTGACGAAAAAAGAGGAAGCAGCGATTCTTTTCAAAGGGAAAAAAATATGAGAATAGCCGTTTTAGCTTCAGGAAATGGATCGAACTTTGAAGTGATCGCTCAGGCCGTCAAAGATAAAGAAATTCCGGCCGAGTTGGTTTTGCTGTTTTCTGATCATCGCGATGCCTATGTGTTAGAACGAGGAAAGAAATTTTCGATTCCTTGCGAGAGCTTCGAGTTGAAAGAGTTTCCTGATAAGAAAAGTTACGAAGCAGCCCTGTTAAAGGAATTGAAGACTCACGAGGTTGAATTGGTCGTATTAGCGGGGTATATGCGCATTATCGGAGAAGACTTGTTAACAGCATTTCCGAATCGAATCGTCAATATCCATCCAGCCTTGCTCCCTGATTTTCCAGGTTTACACGGGATCAGAGACGCCTATGAGGCAGGGGTAAAGGAAACAGGCGTGACGATTCACTATGTCGATCGCGGCGTGGACACAGGACCGATCATTGCTCAAGGAAAAGTATCTGTCGCTGAAACAGACAGCTTGAGTGATTTAGAAACGAAGATCCATGCGGTTGAACACCAGCTTTACCCTCAGGTTTTAGCAGAAATTGTAAAAGAATCTAACAACTGAGAAGTTTACACATACTAAGCGAATCGCTCTAAAACTTTACAAATGTAAAGGAAAAGCGAGAAAAACTTTTCAATTGGAAAGTCAAATGCTTAATTGCTTGGTATTCGATACACGTATTTAGTCGTTCACAAACAAAATGAATTCATTACTATGAATAAGGAGAATCATAATGACAAGAGCATTGATTAGTGTTTCAGATAAAACCGGAATTGTAGAATTTACTAAAGGATTGATTGACGCAGGGATTGAGATTATTTCTACGGGCGGGACTAAAAAAGTACTAGACGATGCCGGACTATCGACCTTGAGTATTGACGAAGTTACTGGTTTTCCAGAAATGATGGACGGCCGCGTGAAGACGCTGCATCCAAAAATCCATGGTGGGTTATTAGGCCGCCGCGATCTAACAAGTCATTTAGAGGCAATGAAGGCGCAGGATATTCTGCCGATTGATTTTGTTTGCGTAAATCTCTATCCATTTAAAGAAACGATCTCTAAAGCAGACGTCACGGAGGCAGAAGCGATTGAGAACATTGATATCGGCGGGCCAAGCATGCTTCGTTCCGCTGCGAAAAACTTCGCATCGGTAACGGTCGTTGTTGATCCAGAAGATTATTCACTTGTGTTAGCAGAAATGAAAAGTAATCAGGCAACTACGTTAGAAACGCGGAAACGTTTAGCGGCGAAAGTTTTCCGTCACACTGCGGCCTACGATGCCTTAATCGCAGAATACTTAACGAATCGTGTAGAAGAGCTGGAACCAGAAAAAATGACGTTGACCTATGAGCTGAAGCAAACGTTGCGGTATGGAGAAAACAGTCATCAAACGGCTGCTTTTTATCAAAATGCCCGACCGGTTTCTTATTCGATTGCCAGTGCGGAACAATTACACGGGAAAGAATTGTCCTACAATAATATTAAGGATGCCGATGCGGCTATTCGTATTGCCAGAGAATTTTCTGACCCTACTGTAGTAGCACTGAAGCATATGAATCCATGTGGGATCGGTAGCGGCCGAACGATTGCAGAGGCGTATCAATTTGCATATGAGGCAGACCCTACTTCTATCTTTGGCGGTATCTTAGTCGCAAACCGCGAAATCGACGTAGAAACAGCAGAAGAAATGCACAAGCTATTTTTAGAAATCATTATTGCTCCAAGCTTCAGCAAGGAAGCCTTTGACGTATTATCAAGCAAGAAAAACCTGCGCTTAATGACGTTGGATTTCAGCAACACGAACAGCGATCAGCAAGAAGTGGTGTCTGTTCTAGGCGGATTGCTTGTTCAAGAGCAAGATGTTGTGACAGAAACTCCAGAAGAATGGGAAGTAGCCACAGATCGGAAACCAACAGACGAAGAGCTGAAGGCATTGGCATTTGCTTGGAAAGCTGTGAAGCATGTAAAATCGAATGCGATCGTTGTCGCAAACGCTCATCAAACCGTCGGCGTTGGTGCAGGTCAAATGAATCGAGTAGGCTCCGTAAAAATTGCTCTTGAAGAGGCAAAAGGCCGGATGGAAGGGGCAGTTTTAGCGAGTGATGCTTATTTCCCAATGGATGACAGTGTAGAATACGCGGCACAGCATGGAATCAAGGCGATCGTTCAGCCGGGTGGAAGTATTCGTGACAAGGATTCAATCGCGATGGCTAATAAATATGGCGTAGCGATGGTCTTCACAGGCGTTCGTCATTTCAAACATTAATTTGAGGAGGATTCAATGAAGGTATTAATTATTGGCAGCGGTGGACGTGAACATGCGATTGCGAAAAAAATGCTGGAAAGTCCAAAGGTAACAGATGTCTTTTGTGTAAAGGGCAATCCTGGCATGAAAAAGGACGGGATTCAGCGCGTCGATATTGCAGAAGATGATCACGAAGCGCTGATCTCATTTGCAAAAGAACAGGGCATCGCTTGGACCTTTGTAGGACCTGAGATTCCGCTATTAAATGGGATCGTGGATGATTTCCAAAAAGCTGGATTAAAAATATTTGGTCCGAATAAAGCAGCCGCAATGATCGAGGGTTCCAAGGAATTCGCGAAAAAACTCATGGTGAACAATCAAATCCCGACAGCGGAGTATGAAGCCTTTACTGACTATGAGGCAGCGTGCGCGTATGTCAGAGAAAAAGGCGCCCCCATCGTCATCAAAGCGGATGGGTTGGCAGCGGGCAAAGGCGTTACTGTTGCACTCACCTTAGACGATGCGCTGCAAGCATTGAAAGAAATGATGACGGATCATCGCTTCGGTGAGAGTGGTGACAAAGTCGTGGTGGAAGAATTTTTAGCGGGGGAAGAATTTTCACTACTCGCATTTGTAAAGGACGAAGAAGTCTATCCAATGGTCATCGCTCAGGACCACAAACGTGCTTATGACGGCGATCAAGGTCCAAATACTGGTGGGATGGGGGCCTATTCACCAGTCCCTCAAATTTCTTCAGAGATGGTAACGTCTGCGTTAGAAAAAATAGTCAAGCCTGCAGCTTTAGGAATGATCAAAAACGATACGCCCTTTACAGGAATCTTATATGCTGGACTGATCGCGACAGAAAAAGGGCCAAAAGTCATTGAATTCAATGCTCGCTTTGGTGATCCTGAAACACAGGTTGTCCTGCCTCGACTGACAAGTGATCTTGCACAGATCATTGATGATTTGCTGAACAATCGTAAGCCAGAGCTGACTTGGAGCGAACGAGCGTCCGTGGGCGTCGTATTGGCGGCAGAAGGCTATCCGAATGACTATAAAAAAGGGATGGATATACCAACCTTCAATGACCAAGTGACCGTCTATTATGCAGGAGTCGCTGAAAAGAATGAAGCAATCGTGGCTTCAGGCGGACGAGTACTCTTAGTAGAAGCAGAAGCCGACACGATTGAAGCAGCGCAAAAGAAAGTATACCAAGCGTTGGATGAAGCTATTACCAAAAACTATTTTTATCGCCGAGATATTGGTGACAAATCAAAATAATTAAAAAAGGCCGACGGGTCTTTTTTTTGGTTATAGGAGTAACCGGATTAAAAAAATGACAGTTTTCATTAAAAATGGTAAACTGAATATGAAAAAAACGTTAAAAGAATATATGAAATTGAAGAAAAATAAAAAGAATTTAACTCATACAACCATTACATTAGTTAGAATTATTTTTCGTTCCACAGCGTATTGAAAGAGGCGAGGACTATGGAAAGAAAACGATCCAAGGCTGATGATGAAAAGAGAGAACTCCAGACGATCTTATCAGGATTGCCCAATTCCCAATATCTAAAAATCTTATTAGCTCAGATCATGAGACATTATGATCCGAAAATCACATACATATTCCAAAAAAAATCAGGCTGGCAATTAGTGATCGAACAATACAACGGTCTACTTTGTCAAATCAAGATCCATGAAAACTATTTCTCCGTGAGCACCCCCTTCCCGGACTTTGGTATAAGCTATTTGACTCCGATGGTAAAGGTGATGTCGAAGGAGTTTAAGGAAAAATTTGAAGACGTGTCAAAAAACACGCAGAAAATCGAAATGAATGTGACAAACGAAGAAGAAATGGAAGATGTTATCTTTTTAATCAGTCTACAGGCGAAAAAATTAAGAAGTACTTTAGTATAAAAGGTAATGTTCGTGTTTTTTGCGATAAAATTTAAAATCAGCTTGCTTTTTAACCGGATATGTTGTAAATTACATAGGGCGATACTGCCCTATGTTTTTTTATCGTTCGCGATTTACACGTATCAGGTACTGTTAAAAGGGTGTGTATGCATCGATTGACAGTTGTAACGTTTGTTTTGTGTAAAGCTTCGCGCGACGAGAACACGGTCATTTTTCATAAGTAAAAAAATGACGAGAATAAAACGAGATAGCTATGTTATCCATTGGAGGCCATTTATGAAAGTATTTGATTATGAAGATATTCAGTTGATCCCCAACAAATGTATTGTGAACAGCCGATCAGAATGTGACACGACTGTTAAATTAGGGAAATTCAGTTTTAAAATGCCTGTTGTACCAGCTAATATGCAAACGATCATCGATGAAACGATTGCTGAATTTTTGGCAGAAAATGGGTATTTCTATATTATGCATCGCTTTTATGAAGAGGAGCGAATTCCTTTCATTAAGAAAATGCAAGCGCGCGGGTTGTTTACATCAATCAGTGTCGGCGTCAAAGGCTACGAATATGATTTTGTAAAACAGTTAGCTGAAGAGAAGTTGAACCCTGATTTTATCACGATCGATATTGCTCATGGTCATTCAGATGCGGTCATCAATATGATCAAACACATAAAAACATACTTGCCGGAAACCTTCGTTATCGCTGGAAATGTCGGCACGCCTGAAGCTGTACGTGAATTGGAAAATGCCGGAGCTGATGCGACAAAACTAGGAATTGGACCGGGGAAAGTATGTATTACTAAAATTAAAACAGGCTTTGGTACGGGCGGATGGCAGTTAGCTGCGTTAAGCTGGTGTGCTAAAGCAGCGCGGAAACCAATTATTGCAGATGGCGGGATTCGTACACATGGCGATATTGCGAAATCTATTCGCTTTGGTGCAACGATGATCATGATTGGTTCTCTATTTGCTGGACACGAAGAATCTCCTGGGGAAACAATGGTGGAGGAAGGCGTTGTATACAAAGAATACTTCGGTAGTGCTTCTGAATTCCAAAAAGGCGAAAAGAAAAACGTGGAAGGTAAGAAAATTTGGATTCCTTATAAAGGTTCTTTAAAAGACACTTTAGTGGAAATGCAGCAGGACTTGCAATCCTCTATCTCCTATGCAGGTGGCAATGACTTAGAAGCCTTGCAAAAAGTAGATTATGTTGTCGTTAAAAATTCGATTTTTAATGGCGACACCATTTAAAAGATTTTAAAAAGACTCCTGTCGTTTGGTTGGCAGGAGTCTTTTTCTTTGTGCAATTGACATGAAAATAGAATTGGATTAATGTTAAATCATCCAATTATAAACGGGGGATGACCATGTGGGAACTAGCAGAAAATAAGTCTACGCCGATTTATCAGCAAATCATTGAACAAATTATTACGTATATCCAAGAGGGAACCTTGAAACCAGGCGATAAATTACCGGCAGAAAGGAAGCTGGCAGAACATTACCAAGTGAATCGGTCAACCGTCGTTCACGCACTGGATGAGCTGGTCAGTCTTGGCTGGATCTTGCGTCGGCAAGGCAGTGGGACAGTGGTGAATGAGGGGAATTGGGGACGCAGTACGACGCCCCGAGTCGATTGGCGCCGTCTATTCACACAGGAATCGCACCCTAAAGAGTCTTTTCTAGAAAAAATCCACCCCTTATTATCTGATCCTGAGGCGATTGATCTTTACTCAGGAGATCTGCCCCTCAATTTGATTCCAGATTTTCGATTTCCTTCATACACATGGGAAGAGTTACTGTTAGAGGAGCAAAAACAAAGCCCTCTTGGCTACCGGCCGTTGCAGCAGATTATTTGTCAGCGAATTAAACTAGAACAAAAAATCGACGTTTCGGCAAATCAAGTCTTGATTACTTCTGGCGCACAACAAGCGATGTTCTTATTGCTGCAGGTGATGTTACAAAGTGGTGATAGCGTGGCGATTGAGGACCCTTCTTTTTTATACTCACTGCCGATCTTCGCAAGTGCCGGTGTTAAATTGTATGGCGTAGAGATGGATCAAGAAGGGATGCGTATCGATAAGCTGGAGCAGCTCATCCTGACTAAGAAAATAAAATTGATTATTCTGAACCCAACCTTTCAAAATCCGACTGGGACGACCATGTCAGAAAATCGACGAAAAGAATTGATTGCACTTAGTCATAACTATCAGATACCGATCGTGGAAGACGAAGTGTTTAGCGAAATGAACTTTATCGATCTGCCGCCGTCTTTAAAGGAGCTAGCACCGCATCAAGTCATCCACTTGGGTTCACTCTCTAAATTGTTGGGTTCGTCCATCAAAATTGGCTGGGTCGTTGCTGATCAAGATCTGATTCAACGGTTGTCCGAGGCAAAACAAATGATGGATTTTTCGATCAGTATTTTCCCCCAAGTAATTGCTCATACAGCATTAACAGACGCGCACTTTGAAAAAAATCAGGAAGCGCTCGTGACAACCTTGAAGCAAAAGGCTCATGACTTCGCTGCGGCATCGGATCAGATCGCAGACGATTGGGCAATATCAAAAATCGATGGCGGCATCTATGTGTATTTGACCTGGAAACATCAGCGTTTGACGAGAAAAGATTGGGAGATTTTTCTAAGAGAAAAAATAGCGATAGCCCCCGCATTCCTTTTTAGTAATGATACAATGGCAATGAGGGTGAATTATACTCGGCTGACGAAAAAAACACAGAAACAGTTTTTTGATCAGTTAAAACGTATTTCAAGAGAATTAAGGAGGAGTTAAATGGAAGCATTGGAGATTTTAAATCAGCACCGGACCTATCGAAGCTTTGATGAAACGTATCAATTATCAGAGGAGGAACTGCACAAAATCCTAAACGCAAGTCGACAAGCGCCTAGTTGGATGAACGGTCAAATGTATAGCATTGTCGTAATTAGAGATCAAGAAATAAGAAAACAACTGGTAGCGATGAATCCCGGAAATCCTCATATGCTCCACAGTTCGGCCTTTTTAGTTTTTGTAGCAGATTTAAAACGCACGGAGAAAGTTGCGCGCCATTATGGCACCGATTATCCTATTGATTCCGGCTTAGACCCATTGATAACGGCGGTCACTGATACAGCATTGGCATTAGAAAATGCCGTGATCGCAACAGAAGCCTTGGGATTGGGATCTGTTGTTGTCGGCTCCATCCGAAAAGATATTTCAGAAGTCAGTAGACTGTTAAACTTGCCTGATTACGTGATGCCTGTGGCTGGACTAAGTATCGGAAAGCCAAATGTAGAGATGAGAATCAAACCACGTTTACCGGAAGAGGCAGTTGTCCATTATGACACTTACCAAGAATACGACTATGGATTGATCGAAACCTATGATGATACGATGGAGAAATTCGCGGAAGCTCGCGAAACAAAACGTTGGAGTAAAAAATTCGCCGACTATTTTGGTGCTGCACCTAACAAAAAAGTAGATGAATTTCTGAAAATGAACAAGTTTTTTCAGCCAAATATTTGACACTTCGTTTTAAGTACCCTATAGTGAGAATGTAAATAAGAATAATTGTTAGGTGAGGCTCCTATATGGACACAGGCTACTGCCCAAAAATGTCGAGAGACGCCAATGGGTAGAACAGGGATCATCGTGAAGGTGATTCATAACGTAGCTGACAACATTTGTCTACGCCCTATAGTGCTAAAGCTCGACGATGAACATGAATGATTTTTCGCGCGTGCTCATTTTCGAGCACGCGCTTTTTGTCAGTTTTTCTTCCTGCGTTAGCAGGTTAGAAAAATGATAAGCGTACGAAGATAAACGTATTTTTCTGCTCTTTGAATAATACGATCCATAAATATGAGCTAGCAGCGAGTTCAACCACAAACTTCAGCGCGTTAGTAGAATCGTATGCGTACGAAAATAACCGTATTTTTCGCTCTTCGAAAAATACGATCCAAAGATATGAGCTAGCGGCGAGTTCAACCACTTACTATGGAGCGCGTTAACTTCAGTGAATGAATAGAACCCTTCACGCAGACTTACTATAGAAGCATTTGTAATGGATGAACAATTATTGCGCACATGGACATGGCTGCGGCAGCTAGTCAAAATGTTGAATCTCTATACGTTTCACTTAGACAAAATATAAGATCGAAAGGATGTGAGGAAGATGGATCATGAGGATAGTCGACCGAAAAGCAAATACGATAGGACTACTTCGATTGTCCTGAATTTTAGGAGGAACCATTATGATGAACAAAAAAAACCTTCTTGCTCGCAAAATCAATAAAGATCAAGAATTAAAAAAACTAGCAATTTTACCTGACCGTGACCTTTTTCTAAACTTGCGAACATCTTTACAAGGCTTATCCGAAGAAGATGCGAAAAGTCGTTTGGAAGAATACGGACCAAATGAGGTTTCCTCACAAAAGCCGACGCCTGGCATGTTATTATTCCTTCAATCCTTTAATGATCCATTTGTCTACGTACTGGCGCTATTAGCAATTGTTTCTTTACTGACGAATGACCTAGAAGCCGCAGTTGTAATGACGATCATGATCTTGGCCAGCGTCTTGATTACCTTTATTCAAGAATACCGTTCGCAAAAAGCGAGTATCGAACTAAAAGAAATGATTGAAAACACCGCAGCAATCACGCGGAACGGAGAAACAAAAGAAATTCCGATGGATGAAATCGTACCTGGTGACATTTTGACGTTAGCGACTGGCGACATGATCCCAGCAGATGCCGTGTTGATTTGGACGAAAGACCTTTTCGTCAACCAATCATCGTTAACGGGAGAATCAATGCCCGTTGAAAAATACCTTGCAGAAGAAAACGAAGTAACAGAAGAAACAACGGCATTGGACTTAACGAATCTGGTATTTATGGGAACAGATGTGTTGAGTGGTCAAGGGAAAGCAATTATTTTAAAAACCGGACAACAAACATTTTTTGGAGATATTGCCAGAAACGCGACCTCAAAGCGTGGAAAAACATCTTTTGATATCGGGTTAGCCAAAGTCAGCAAGCTGTTGTTACGGATGGTCATGGTTTTATTCCCGCTTGTTTTCTTGATCAACGGTTTAACAAAAGGGGATTGGAGCAGCGCTTTCTTCTTCGCGATTGCCGTAGCTGTCGGTTTGACTCCTGAGATGCTGCCAATGATCGTCAGCTCTAACTTGGCTAAGGGTGCTTTGACACTTTCAAAACACAAAGTGATTGTAAAAGAATTAGCCTCTATTCAAAATTTAGGAAGCATGGATGTCCTCTGTACAGATAAGACGGGGACGATCACTGAGGATCGCGTGGTTCTTGTAGAGCATCTTGATCCATTGGGAAATGAAAATGAACAAGTCTTAGATTTAGCATTCATGAATTCCACCTATCAAACAGGTTGGAAAAATCTGATGGATATCGCTGTTATTAATTATTTTGAAGAACAAGACCGTCAATTGCCATATCAAGCGGTTCAAAAGATCGATGAAATTCCCTTTGACTTTTCGCGCCGTCGTTTAACGGTTGTCATGAAAACAGATGATCATCAATTAATGATCACTAAGGGTGCCGTGGAAGAGATGGCGGAGATTTGTAAATATGTAGAAATTAATGGAGAAATTTTGGAGCTTACTTCTGAGATTCGCCACCAATTGCAAACGGTGAATGAAAAAATGAACCGTCAAGGAATGCGAGTCATCACTGTGGCTGTTCGTCGTGACGCACATGATGAAGCTATCTATTCTACTGAAGACGAAAAAGACATGATCTTGATCGGCTTCATGGGATTCCTGGACCCAGCGAAGGCTTCAGCAAAACCAGCCATCAAATCCCTTCATCAGCATGGGGTAGTGGTGAAAGTCTTGACTGGAGACAACGCGATCGTCGCGCAAAAGGTTTGTCAGGATGTAGGGATCTCAGCAGATGATTACTTATTAGGAAACCAAATAGACGACATGTCGGAAGATGAATTGTATCAGGCTGCAGAAAAAATCAATTTATTTGCGAAACTAAATCCTATGCAAAAATCTCGGATCATTGAATCGTTGCAAAGTAAAGGTCATACTGTGGGCTTTATGGGAGATGGAATCAATGATGCTCCCGCTTTAAGAAAAGCGGATGTAGGGATCTCAGTGGATACAGCGGCGGATATTACAAAAGATGCCAGCTCAATCATTTTACTAGAAAAAAGTTTGGGTGTTCTTGAGAATGGTGTCATTGAAGGCCGCCGTGTCTTCAGTAATATGATGAAATACATCAAGATCACGATCAGCTCGAACTTCGGGAATGTGTTCTCTATTCTGATCGCAAGTGCCTTCTTGCCATTCTTGCCTATGCTGTCGATCCAATTGCTATTGCAAAATTTAATCTATGATTTCGCGCAATTGACGATTCCTTGGGATAATGTGGACGAGGAAGAATTGCAAGTACCAACGAAGTGGGAAACAAAAGGCCTCCTGAAATTTACTGTGTGTATCGGTCCGATCAGTTCCGTTTTTGACATCATTACGTTTTTAGTTATGTGGTTTGTTTTTGGTGCCAATACAGTCGGGACACAGAACCTGTTCCAAACAGGATGGTTCATGATCGGGTTAACGACACAAGCATTGGTCGTTTTGATGGTTCGGACGAGAAAAATTCCATTTATCCAAAGTCGGCCAGCGCCACAAGTGTTCATTAGCTTACTGATGGCAGTAGTTGTAGGAATACTTGTTGTATTAACCCCGATCGCTGAACAATTTGATTTTGTACATTTGCCAACTACTTATTGGTTCTGGTATGTCGGAATCGTGATCGTTTATATGCTAGCCACGCAATTAGGAAAAGTTCTTTATATCAAACTTGCTAAAGAATGGATCTGAACTATAACAGAATAGCCTGTGTTGCTATTCTGTTTCTTTTATTGTGAAAAAAGGCAACAAATCCAAAGACTTGAGGAGCGATCCTTGAGTCTTTTTTTGACTTTTCAGACAGGAAGTATCGACTGGTTGACAAAGAATTGCTGTTCTTTTGGAGTATCCAACTTTATTTGAAATTTATAAGAAGAAAATCCGCTATAAAACAGGCTGAATGGTCTTTCACATGGCTAAAAGGTGAAACGCTTCAATTCGTTCAAAACCAGTGAGCAAGTTTGTTGTCATTTGACTATAAAAATGCTAATTTAGAGAAGAAGGGGCAATAGCAATAATACAGATTGACTTGCTGTTGCACTGATAACAAGACTGAATTTACTTAAGAGAGGAAAGTGTGACACCATGGCAGAAAAAAAGTTAACGATTGATTTTGAAGCCTTACTAAAAGATGTAAACGCGGATTTCCCCGTGTACCAAGCGCTAGATGAAGATGGAAAGATTGTGAATGAGAATCTAGTTCCTGACTTTTCGGATGACGAACTTGTTGAATTAATGACTTCAATGGTTTGGTCGCGTGTTTTGGACCAACGTTCAACGGCATTGAACCGTCAAGGGCGTTTAGGATTTTTCGCTCCAACTGCTGGACAAGAAGCCAGCCAATTAGCGAGTCACTTCGCATTTGAAAAAGAGGATGTTCTATTACCAGGGTATCGTGATGTGCCTCAATTGATCAAACATGGTCTGCCGCTAGCAGAAGCCTTCTTATGGTCTCGTGGTCACGTTGCTGGGAACAACTATCCTGCTGAATTACAAGCATTGCCACCACAAATCATCATCGGAGCTCAATATGTACAAGCTGCCGGTGTCGCATTAGGATTGAAAAAACGCGACAGTAAAAATGTTGTTTTCACATATACAGGTGATGGCGGTTCTTCACAAGGTGATTTCTACGAAGCAATCAACTTTGCAGGGGCTTATCATGCAAACGCTGTATTCTACATTCAAAACAACGGCTTCGCGATCTCAACACCTCGTGAAAAACAAACTGCTGCGAATACATTGGCTCAAAAAGCAGTTGCAGCCGGAATTCCTGGTATCCAAGTGGATGGAATGGACCCATTGGCTGTTTATTATGTATCTAAGAAAGCACGTGAATGGGCAGCAAACGGCAATGGTCCAGTATTGATCGAGACATTGACGTACCGTTATGGTCCACATACTTTGTCTGGTGACGATCCAACACGTTACCGTTCAAAAGAAATGGATGACGAATGGACAAAGAAAGACCCATTGGTTCGCTTCCGTAAATATTTAACTGAAAAAGGTTTATGGTCAGAAGAACAAGAAGAAAAAGTTATCGAAGCGACAAAAGAAGAAATCAAACAAGCGATCACAGATGCTGACCGTGTACCGAAACAAAAGGTTTCTGATTTCTTGAAAAATATGTATGAAGTACAACCTCAAAACATTAAAGAACAAGTTGAATTCTATGAAGCGAAGGAGTCGAAATAATCATGGCACAAAAAACAATGATCCAAGCAATCACAGATGCCTTAGCTCTGATGCTTGAAAAAGACAAAGAAGTTTTAATTTTCGGTGAAGACGTTGGTAAAAATGGCGGAGTATTCCGTGCGACTGAAGGTCTTCAAGAAAAATTCGGCGAAGATCAAGTGTTCGATACACCGTTGGCTGAATCCGGTATCGGCGGCTTGGCTTTCGGACTTGCTTTACAAGGCTTCCGTCCAGTTCCAGAAATCCAATTCTTTGGATTCGTCTTTGAAGCGATGGATGAGATCGTCGGACAAATGGCTCGTACACGTTACCGTATGGGAAATACACGGAATTTACCAGTAACGATCCGCGCACCGTTTGGTGGTGGTGTTCATACACCAGAACTTCACTCAGACAACTTAGAAGGCTTGATGGCTCAATCTCCAGGCTTACGCGTGGTGATTCCTTCAAATCCTTACGATGCAAAAGGTTTGTTGATCGCATCAATCCGCAACAATGACCCAGTTGTATTCTTGGAACACATGAAATTGTACCGTTCATTCCGTGAAGAAGTACCAGAAGGAATTTACGAAGTACCATTGGATAAAGCTGCCGTTACAAAAGAAGGCTCGGATGTTTCGATCATTACCTATGGTGCGATGGTCCGTGAAGCAATCAAAGCAGCAGACAACTTAGCAAAAGAAAACATCAATGCAGAAATTATTGACCTACGTACTGTAGCGCCGCTTGATGTAGATACGATCATCAAATCTGTTGAAAAAACAGGACGCGTAGTCGTTGTCCAAGAAGCACAAAAACAAGCAGGTGTCTCTGCGCAAGTAATCTCAGAAATTTCTGAACGCGCGATTCTTTCATTGGAAGCGCCAATCGGACGTGTTTCTGCTCCAGATACGATTTTCCCATTTGGACAAGCAGAAGGTATCTGGTTGCCGAACGCAGCAGATATTGAAGCAAAAGTAAAAGAAATCGTAGCATTTTAATTGTCAGTTTTACGAATCTATTTTAGTAGATTCGTAAACGGGCATGCATATGAGACTATTGAATTTTATATAAGGAAAATTCATTACTAGCAAGCTAGCTTAAATGCTAGCAAATAGAAATAAGGAGCGAAAAACATGGCTTACCAATTTAAATTGCCTGACATCGGTGAAGGCATCGCTGAAGGCGAAATCGTCAAATGGTTCGTCCAAGCTGGCGACACAATTAATGAAGATGATACATTATTAGAAGTACAAAACGATAAATCAGTGGAAGAAATTCCCTCTCCAGTAACTGGAACGGTTAAAAAAATTATTGTAGACGAAGGGACCGTAGCGAACGTCGGTGACGTATTAGTCGAAATCGATGCGCCGGGACACGAAGACAATGAAGGCGACGCAGGCGTCGCAGCAGAATCTCAAACACCGGAAGCACCAGCAGCAGAACCAACTGTGGAAAGCGGATCAAGCGAAAGCAGCAGTTCTGACAATGGCGGCGGCGTTTTCCAATTCAAATTACCAGATATCGGTGAAGGAATTGCAGAAGGTGAGATCGTTAAGTGGTTTGTTAAAGCCGGCGATACGATCGAAGAAGACGATACATTGCTAGAGGTACAAAACGATAAATCAGTAGAAGAAATCCCTTCTCCAGTAACTGGAACAATCAAAAAAGTCATCGTAGACGAAGGTACAGTCGCTAATGTTGGCGATGTATTGGTCGAAATCGATGCACCTGGACACAATGATGCCAGTGCTTCTTCAAGCGAAAGCTCTGCACCTGCAGAAGCGCCAAAAGCAGAAGCAAAAGGTGATTCTTCCGTCGTTGAAGCAAGCAACCCTGACAAACGTGTGTTGGCTATGCCATCTGTTCGTCAATATGCTCGTGAAAAGGACGTTGATATCTCTCAAGTAACAGCTACTGGTAAAGGTGGACGTGTGACAAAAGAAGACATCAACACATTCGTTTCTGGCGGCGGACAAGCAGCACCAGCGAAAGCAGAAGAAAAACCAACAGAAACAACGACGTCAACTTCAGGTGCTTCAGCGAAAGCAGAAAAACCTGCGCAAGCATTTAGTTCAACTATGGGCGAAATGGAAACTCGCGAGAAATTGACACCAACACGTAAAGCTATTGCCAAAGCAATGGTCAACAGCAAGCATACTGCTCCTCATGTAACGTTGCATGATGAAGTAGAAGTGTCTAAGCTTTGGGATCACCGTAAGAAATTCAAACAAGTGGCTCTAGACAATGGCACAAAATTAACCTTCTTGCCTTACGTCGTTAAAGCGTTGACTGCGACTGTGAAGAAATACCCAGTCTTAAACGCATCGATCGATGATGCGGCACAAGAGATCGTTTATAAAAATTACTACAATATCGGTATTGCAACGGACACCGATCATGGATTATATGTACCAAATGTGAAAAATGCGGACACTAAAGGCATGTTCAAGATCGCTGATGAAATCAACGAAAAAGCGGCCTTGGCACATGATGGTAAATTATCAGGAGACGATATGCGTAATGGAACTATTACGATCTCAAATATCGGTTCAGTGGGCGGCGGCTGGTTCACACCAGTCATCAACTACCCTGAAGTTGCGATCCTTGGCGTTGGTACGATTGCGCAACAACCAATCGTCAATGACGAAGGCGAATTAGCGGTTGGCCGTGTGATGAAACTTTCATTAAGCTTCGACCATCGCATCGTTGATGGGGCGACAGCGCAAAAAGCGATGAACAATATCAAACGTTTATTAGCTGACCCAGAATTATTATTAATGGAAGGATGATAAAATCATGGTAGTTGGAGATTTCGCCATTGAATTAGATACAGTTGTAATCGGTGCAGGACCTGGCGGCTACGTAGCCGCTATCCGCGCCGCAGAAATGGGACAAAAAGTAGCGATCATTGAACGGGAATATATTGGCGGCGTTTGTTTGAACGTCGGCTGTGTACCCTCGAAAGCCTTGATTTCTGCTGGACACCATTACCACGATTCACTTGACTCTACAATGTTCGGCGTGACAAGCGAAAACGTGAAGTTAGATTTTGCTAAAACGCAAGATTGGAAAGAAAACGAAGTCGTTAATAAATTAACGACAGGCGTAAAATTTTTACTGAAGAAACACAAAGTGGAGATCATCGAAGGCGAAGCGTTTTTTGTTGATGATCAAACATTACGGGTGATTCATCCGGATTCAGCACAAACGTATTCATTTAACAATGCCATTGTCGCAACAGGTTCTCGTCCAATTGAGATCCCAGGCTTCAAATTTGGCGGACGTGTGTTGGACTCTACTGGTGGATTGGCTTTAGAAGCTGTACCAGAAAAAATGGTCATTATTGGCGGAGGCGTTATCGGTGCGGAATTAGGCGGCGCATATGCGAACCTTGGTGCGGAAGTGACGATCCTTGAAGGAACGCCGCAAATCCTGCCAACCTATGAAAAAGACATGGTTCAGCTTGTCGAAAAAGATTTCAAACAAAAAGGTATCAAGGTCGTGACCTCTGCAATGGCACGTGAAGCTGTAGATAACGGCGACAGTGTTACAGTACGTTATGAAGTAGACGGGAAAGAAGAAACGATCGATGCAGACTACGTGATGGTCACTGTCGGACGTCGTCCAAACACGAATGACATGGGCTTGGAACAAGCCGGTGTTGAAATGACAGAACGCGGATTGATCACTGTAGACAAACAAGGGCGTACGAATATCCCTAGTATCTATGCTATTGGCGATATCGTTCCTGGCGCAGCGTTGGCCCATAAAGCCAGCTATGAAGCGAAAATTGCCGCTGAGGCGATTTCTGGTAAAAAAGTAGCGGTTGATTACAAAGCAATGCCGGCTGTTGCCTTTACTGATCCAGAATTAGCTACAGTAGGTATGACGATCAAAGATGCGAAGGAAGCGGGTCTGGAAGCGAAAGCATTCAAATTCCCATTCTCTGGTAACGGTCGTGCCTTATCATTAGGCAAAACAGAAGGCTTTATCCGTTTGGTTACAACAGTCGAAGACAATGTGATCATTGGCGGGCAAATTGCCGGTGTTGGTGCTAGTGATATGGTTTCTGAGTTGGCGTTGGCCATCGAATCAGGAATGAACGCGGAAGACATCGCATTGACGATCCATCCGCACCCATCATTAGGTGAAATTGTGATGGATGCCTCTGAGTTAGCTTTAGGGATGCCGATCCATATTTAAAACGATGTTTTTAAAAGCCAAAATCCTCTAAAAGGGATTTTGGCTTTTTTTGAGTGAACTTTACACAGGCTATAAGAAATCTAAAAGTCATTTAATGCTAAAAAGCAGGAAAATAAGAGGGAGACAAGGTATCGTTTACGACATTTTCCGACTAAAGAAACGTGTTTGTGAATCCAAAAAAGCGGGTAAGAATCATTTTATGTTAAACTGTTTTTGAATGGAGCGTGGGAAAGTGGCAAATTATAGTTATCCAATCGATGAAGACTGGTCACACGATGAAATTACAACCGTGATAAATTTTTTCAATTTAGTCGAAGAAGCTAATGAGAATGGAATAGACAAAGAACGATTTCTAAATGGCTACAAAAAATTTAAAACAGTGGTTAAAAGTATTGGCGAGGAAAAGCGATTAGGGCGAGAATTTCAAGAAGTGAGTACGTATTCGATCTATCATACAGTCAAGAAGGCCAAAGAAACGCCGTCTAAGCGGTTTAAAATGTAGTCAGTGTATCATTGCTTCTGGCGGGACAAAAGCGCTATAAGTACAGCGAGATCGATTTTTAAGGAGAGATGAAGATGGAGAATGAGATCATTCAATGGATTTATGAAGCAGCGAGTAAAATCAGGACAGGATTGGGCGATGCCTTGAAGGTCGATCAGAAAAACGGTCGCACCGATTTAGTAACGAACGTAGATAAAGAGGTACAGGATTTCATCGTCAAAAAAATCAACGAATATGATCCAGAGGCGCTGATATTGGGCGAGGAAAACGGGCAGGATCAGACACCGATCGACAAAGGGCGCGTCTTTGTGATTGATCCGATCGACGGGACATTGAATTTTGTGATGCAGCAGGAAAATTTCTGCATTATGATCGCTGTCTATGAAGAAGGCGTCGGCCAGCTTGGTTTTATTTATGACGTGATGCGGGATGAGCTTTTTTGGGGTGGCCCAAAAGTCGGCAAGGTCTTCTTTAATAAGAAGGAAATCGACGCGCCTGAGAACACCTCTTTAAGAGCAGGGCTGATCGGGATGAATGCGGCTCTTTACCGAAAAAATGCGTTTCATGCACAGGAGATCGGGCTTGAATCCATGGGCATCCGCGTTTTAGGCTGTGCGGGATTAGATTTTATCGCGATTTTGAAGGGGACTCAAATTGGGTATATCAGTATGCTCAGTCCGTGGGATTATGCTGCCGGAACGATTATGATGGATCAATTAGGAATGGTCAGCTATGGGGCGAATAGGCAGCCGTTGACTTATCAAGGAAGAGAATTTTTCGTTGGTGCGACACAGGCAGCAATGGCGGAGATTCAAGCCTTTGGCCAGTAAAATCCTTAAGAAAAAACTTTTTCTGAAAAAATGAAAATGTTTTACTAACACTCTTAGGGATTTTCTGTTATAATTGTCAATCGAGTGAGTCTCGCGTTACAAGAAAAGGAGCAATTAAAATTGAATTACAGAGAAGATATCCGCAACGTGGCTATTATTGCCCACGTCGACCATGGTAAAACAACATTAGTAGATGAAATGTTAAAACAATCCGATACCCTTGATAGTCATGTAAACCTACAAGAACGGGCAATGGATTCAAATGCATTAGAAAAAGAACGTGGTATCACGATCTTAGCGAAAAATACCGCAGTAAACTATAAGGATTACAAAATCAACATCATGGACACTCCAGGGCATGCTGATTTCGGTGGTGAAGTAGAGCGTATCATGAAGATGGTTGATGGCGTATTGCTTGTTGTAGATGCCTATGAAGGTACGATGCCGCAAACGCGCTTCGTATTAAAAAAAGCCTTAGAACAACATTTAACACCAATCGTTGTTGTAAATAAAATCGACAAACCTTCTGCACGTCCAGAAGAAGTGGTAGATGAAGTATTAGAATTATTTATCGAATTAGGAGCAGATGATGATCAATTGGATTTCCCAGTGATCTATGCTTCAGCAATCAATGGAACATCTAGTTTATCGGATGACCCTGCGGAACAACAAGAAACAATGGCTCCTGTTTTTGATACGATCGTTGAAAAGATTCCAGCTCCCGTTGATAACAGTGACGAACCGCTGCAATTCCAAGTATCATTACTAGATTACAATGACTATGTTGGACGTATCGGTATCGGCCGTATCTTCCGTGGAAAAATGAAAGTCGGCGACCAAGTTTCTGTTATGAAGCTTGACGGTTCGATTAAAAACTTCCGTGTAACGAAGATCTTTGGTTTCTTCGGCTTGCAACGTTTGGAAGTTCAAGAAGCAAAAGCCGGCGATTTGATCGCTGTTTCTGGGATGGAAGACATCTTTGTTGGGGAAACAGTAACACCTATCGACCATCAAGACGCATTACCAATCTTGCACATCGATGAACCAACATTGCAAATGACATTCCTTGTAAACAATTCACCGTTTGCTGGTCGCGAAGGTAAATATGTGACTTCACGCAAAATTGAAGAACGCTTGATGTCAGAATTGCACACAGACGTTTCTTTACGTGTTGAAAATACAGAGTCTCCTGATGCGTGGACTGTTTCTGGTCGTGGCGAATTGCATTTGTCGATCTTGATCGAAAACATGCGTCGTGAAGGCTATGAATTGCAAGTATCACGTCCAGAAGTTATTGAACGAATGGTTGATGGCGTTAAATGTGAACCGTTTGAACGAGTACAAATCGACACTCCAGAAGAATACATGGGCAGCGTGATCGAAGCTTTAGGTCAACGTAAGGCAGAAATGCAAGACATGATCCATTCTGGTAACGGACAAGTTCGTTTGGTCTTCTTAGCTCCTGCTCGCGGCTTGATCGGATTCACTACTGAATTCTTATCAATGACTCGCGGATACGGCATCATGAACCATACATTTGACCAATACTTGCCAATGATCCAAGGCGTGATCGGCGGACGTCGTAACGGCGCGTTGGTTTCTGTTGATACTGGCAAGGCTACGATGTACTCAATCATGAGTGTAGAAGAACGCGGAACAGTCTTTGTTGAACCAACTACTGAAGTATATGAAGGCATGATCGTTGGTGAAAACAGCCGTGATAAAGACTTAGGTGTAAATATCACGAAGGCAAAACAAATGACAAACGTTCGTTCAGCCAATAAAGACCAAACGTCTGTAATCAAAAAACCACGTATTCTGACTTTAGAAGAATCTCTAGAATTCTTGAACGATGATGAATATTGTGAAGTGACACCAGAATCTATTCGTTTGCGTAAACAGATCCTAAACAAATCTGAACGTGAAAAAGCAGCGAAAAAACGTAAAGTTGCAGCAGAATAATTTGTACTTCCAGACCTCACTGATGAAAGTGAGGTCTTTTTTGTTGCATGAGCGATCGGTGATAGAAGGAATTGTCTGGTTGTTCTTCTTTGTTAAAAATTATTATCTGATGTTTTTAAGTTATTTTTACAAGGAGTAAGCAGGATGATTCGGCGATTATTAAACTATTTGCTTATTATAATTTATTTTTTATGAACAATTCGGATTGGACTTTCCGAAAGAATAGCAGTAATTTTTTCGTGTAGATATCTGATAAGAATTCTTATCAAAAGGAGGAACCATGAGCGATGGAAGAATACGGATTAACTAGACAAAAACTATTTACTTTAAAACGCGGGACCCTAGAGAAACGCCTGCGCACTTATTATTATGAAACTAAAAATGAAAAGGCTACCATCGAGATGCTGATCGCGCTGCAAGTCAGAGATGAACTAACGAGTGAAGCAGATAATTTTTCTCATATGCTGAGAAGCGTTGTGTCTCGTATTTTTTTGCATAGACGTACGACGAAAGCGATGCGTCGTTTTTATCATTATTTTACAGAATACTTTAGCGAAAAAGACTGGCAATCATTAGTAACGAAATTATTTCCAGTATTGACTTATGACGAGGAAACAGCTGAGGAATTCGTCTCGCAAACGTCTGGGGAAGATATTCTAGGAGTTGCGGAGTCATGATTGACTGAACCAACAAGAACAATGAATGGGTGGAAAGGGGAGAGTTAGATGGATACATACACAACGATCTTATTGGATGCTAAATTTATGAAAAGCAATGGGAAAAAGCATCATTTCCGCATGAAGGGCTTTGATCCAACCAAGCCGGCGGAAAAAGTAAAAGCATCACTGAAAAAATTAACTAAGCTGGATATTTTTGAAAAAGACGGCGTTGACTTATATAAAGAAGTTCTGGAAGCAAAAATGGTAGAAGTTAAAAAGACGGTTCTTTTTAAGGACCATCAGAAGGATAAACCCAAAAAGAAAGAAAAAGACTTATATACGCAAATCACAGAAATGGCGGCTGCGATGGGGTACTCGCTAGATGAGTCCTTCGACATTTTAGATACCCTCAAACTGCCAGAGGAGTTAACGATCGTGGAAGAACGACCGAATGCTGAGACACTGATCCAGTTGATCCAACTGCCTAGCGGATTCGATCCAACGGAGTTGTCAGAACAGCAAAATTATCGTGTGGTTGCTTCCTGTTTGCCAAAATATGCGACGTTAAAAGATATTTACCTCGATGATGAAACAACACCTGCCAAACTGCTTGCCGTTTCAACAATCGAAGTGGAAAAAGAGGACACGTCAAGTGCCGCTTCAAAGGCGTTGGCAGCAATCAAGTTGCCAGAGGATTTGACGATTATCGAAGAACGGCCAAATCCAGAAACCTTGATTCAAAAAATTGGATTGCCAAAAAGGATTGACCCAGTAGCGCTGTCGGATAAGGACAATTATCGGATCGCTGTGTCTTGTTTGCCCGAGAACAGGATATTAGAGGAACTTCTCATTGACGATGAGACAACGCCGGCTAGATTACACTCGGTGTCAAGAGCAGCTAATACTGCTCCACCGATCCCCTTGATCGAGAATGCGAGCGCAAAACCAAAAGAGAGCATAGAGCCAAGTCCAGTTTCGGCCAGCCCACCGAAACGAACAGCGGGAGAAAGTCCGCCCAAGCCATTAAAAATAACTAGCCATAAGCGGCGTCATCGACTGATTGAACGTATAAGAAGTCGGGAATAACGAATTTGAATGGTTAACCAAATCTAAATCCAACGTTGGTAAATTGAACTGCTCTTATACAAAACATGGTTAATAAAATAATAGCCTGCTTAAATCAGCGGGCTATTTGTCGTGAGTGGAGATAAGTGGTCCATAAAGGGATAGATAAGGAGCGATGAAAAAGGATGCTCGCATTTTTAATGAAGAGGCGCGTCAGTGATCGATGAGTAAATTATAGAAAAACGTTATGTTTCATATTTCCTATTTGTTTCACGGCGCAACTGTTCAAAAGGATTGATTTTCTGCGTTTTTATCTAAAGTTTTTGGTTTGTAATCTTTATGTAATATTCGATCAGCTGTGTAAAAGTCAAAACCCGAACGAAGTGTTTAGAAAAAGCTTAGTCTCACGTATTTTTTCACTTTTTGAAATTTTTCTATGTTATAATGTTGGAATCAAGATAGGAGGGAAGCAAAATGGAAAATATTTCTTCTGATTTTGCCGTTAAAGTGTTGCAAGAAGATGCTGACAGGATTAAATTGTTGATTCGTAATCAAACAAATAGTCTGTGTATCTCTCAATGTAAAGCTTTTGAGGAAGTCGTTGATACACAAATGTATGGCTTCTCACGTCAAGTATTCTTTGCTGAAAAGGTAGGTATCTTGAAGCGCGGAGAAGGACAGCAAATGCTTAGCGATCTAGAAGCTGAGTTGAATCGTTTATATACGGAATTGTACGAAACTCGTCAAGATTTGACGGATGCCGGCTGGGAGGCTTAACCCTTGCCAACGAAGATAAAAAAACGTCATTTTTTAGATTATAGTATTTTGATTCCTTATTTGATTTTGACCGTGATTGGTTTGATCTTTGTTTATAGTTCAACATCTTATTTATTAATTACGAATGATAGAAGCCCAACAAGTCTGGTGATGAACCAGGGAGTCTTTTGGGTTTTAAGTTTGATCGTGATTAGTTTGATGTATAAGATGAAGACAGATGTATTGAAGAGCCAGCAATTGATCATTTTTGCTACATACCTCATTTTTATTCTGCTCATTGTCGTCATGTTCATCGGTGATGAGATCAATGGAGCCAAGGGCTGGATTCGAATTGGTTCCTTTACAATGCAGCCAGCCGAATATTTGAAAATAATGGTCGTCTGGTATTTGTCTTATATTTTATCGAAGCGTCAAGAAACCATCCAAGACAATTTCGTGAATGACATGAAGCGCCCCTTAATGCTGGTTTTCGCTATGATTTTTTTGGTTGCGATCCAACCGGATATGGGGAACGCGGCGATCATTACCTTATTAGCTGTCATTTTGTTGTTAGCAAGCGGGGTAAATTGGTTGTATAGTTTGATCATCGGTGGGACAGGTATAGCAGGTAGTTTCTTAGCAATTGAATTTATGACTCATTTCGGTGAGGCGATTTTGCCTGAAAAGCTGCAATACATTACTAGCCGGTTTGAAAGTTTTAAAAATCCTTTCAAATATGAATTGGATCAAGGCCATCAAATGGTCAACGGCTATTACGCCATGTTCAATGGTGGTTGGTTCGGTAGGGGATTAGGAAACAGTATCGAAAAAAAAGGATTTTTAAGTGAAGCTCATACCGACTTTATTTTCTCTATCGTAATAGAGGAAGTTGGCTTGATCGGCGCTTTAATTATATTAGCAGTATTGATTTTTATGATCGCGCGAATCTTCTTAGTTGGGATTCGTTCGAAAAAACCTTTCAATTCATTGATATGTATCGGAATTGGAAGCCTGTTGTTATTACAAGTTTTTATTAATCTTGGTGGTATTTTAGGAATTATTCCATTGACAGGGATCACATTCCCATTTCTGAGTCAAGGAGGAAATAGCTTACTTGTGTTGTCAGTAAGTGTCGCCTTTGCATTGAATATCAGTGCGGATGAGAAGCGAACGAAACTTGCAATCGAGTATGAATACTTAAAAAGTCAGGAGTGAAGTGCATGAAAAAGGTATTGGTAGCAAATAGAGGTGAAATTGCAACGCGGGTGTTCCGTGCGTGTAGTGAGTTAAACATTAAAACGGTAGCGATTTTTGCAGAGGAGGATCAATACTCCGTACACCGTTTCAAGTCAGACGAAGCTTATTTGGTCGGCAAGGGAAAGAAACCGATCGACGCATACCTGGATATTGAAGACATTATTCGTGTGGCGAAAGAGGCGAACGTGGATGCCATTCATCCAGGTTATGGGTTTCTTTCAGAGAATTTAGGCTTTGCGAAGCGTTGTCGCGAAGAAGGATTGATCTTTGTCGGTCCTGATTTGCACCATCTGGATATTTTCGGCGATAAAATCAAAGCGAAAGCAGCAGCATTAGAAGCGGGGATTCCGTCAATTCCTGGTTCAGATGGTCCAGTAGACACGATCGAAGGTGTACTGGAATTTGCAGAATCACATGGCTATCCGATCATGATCAAAGCAGCGTTAGGCGGCGGGGGTCGTGGAATGCGGGTTGCTCATGATGAAAAAGAAGCACGTGAAGGGTATGATCGTGCGAAAAGTGAAGCCAAGGCCGCTTTCGGAAATGACGAAATTTATGTCGAAAAATATGTTGCCAATCCTAAGCATATCGAGGTCCAAATTTTAGGAGATACTCATGGAAATGTTCTGCACTTATTTGAGCGCGATTGTTCTGTTCAACGTCGTCATCAAAAAGTTGTAGAAGTCGCTCCATGTATTTCTTTAAACGACGAACAACGGGAAAGAATTTGTCAAGCAGCGGTTCAATTGATGAAGCACGTGGGCTATGTGAATGCCGGAACAGTGGAGTTCTTAGTGGAAGGGGATAACTTCTACTTTATCGAAGTCAATCCGCGGGTCCAAGTAGAACACACGATCACTGAATTGATTACGGGTGTTGATATTGTTACGTCACAGCTTTTGATCGCTCAAGGTAAAGATTTGCATAAAGAAATCGGCTTGCCAGAACAAAAGGATGTCCAAATGTCTGGTGCCGCGATCCAATGTCGTGTCACAACGGAAGACCCATTGAATGGCTTTATGCCTGATACAGGGAAAATCGATACGTACCGTTCACCGGGTGGTTTTGGTGTGCGTTTAGACGTCGGAAATGCTTATGCAGGAGCGACGGTAACGCCTTACTTTGACTCATTGCTGGTAAAAGTGTGTACCCATGCATTGAATTTTGATCAAGCGATCGAAAAAATGCAGCGTTGTTTGATCGAGTTCCGTATTCGCGGCGTTAAGACCAATATTCCGTTTATGCACAACGTGATCAGCCACCCTGTCTTCCAAAGTGGAAATGCAAAGACGACGTTTATTGATAATACGCCTGAGTTATTTGAATTCCCTCGTGTCCGCGATCGTGGAAATAAAACGATGCGATACATTTCTGAAATTACGGTAAACGGCTTCCCAGGCATCGAAAAGCAAGAAAAACGTTATTTTGAAACACCACGTGCACCAAAGATTGAAAAACGTGAACTTCTTACTGCTAAAAATGTTTTGGACAACGAAGGCCCTGACGCAGTCTCAAAATGGGTGAAGGCGCATGATTCTGTCTTATTGACAGATACGACCTTCCGCGATGCGCATCAAAGCTTACTGGCTACACGAGTGAGAACCCATGATTTATTAAATGTCGCTCAAGCAACGGGAGAAGGAATACCAGAACTATTCTCAAGTGAGATGTGGGGCGGTGCGACCTTTGACGTGGCCTATCGTTTCTTAACCGAGGACCCTTGGAAACGATTGAAATTATTGCGTAAAGCAATGCCGAACACACTGTTGCAAATGTTGTTCCGCGGCTCAAATGCAGTAGGCTATTCTAATTATCCAGATAATGTACTGGAAGAGTTTATAAAAGAAGCGGCGCATTACGGGATCGATGTTTTCAGAATTTTTGACAGTTTGAACTGGATTCCGCAAATGGAGAAAAGTATTCAATACGTACGTGATGCAGGGAAAATCGCTGAAGGAACGATTTGCTATACCGGCGATATTTTGGACCCAGATCGTACAAAATACAATGTACAATACTATAAAGAGATGGCAAAAGAATTGGAAGCTATCGGTGCGCACATCATTGCAATCAAGGATATGGCTGGTTTATTAAAACCGCAAGCCGCATTCCAATTGATCAGTGAACTTAAAGAAGCGACGGATCTTCCTATTCATTTACACACCCATGACACGGCAGGAAATGGGATCATTACTTTATCTGCTGCTGTAAAAGCGGGAGCAGATATTGTGGACGTGGCAACAAGTGCCATGAGTGGTGCAACTAGTCAGCCAAGTATGAGCAGCTTATACTATGCATTACAATACGGCGATCGTACACCTGAACTGAATTTAAAAAATGTGCGTCAGATCAATCACTATTGGGAAGATGTACGACCATACTATGCCAGCTTTGAGAATGGCATCATGGCTGCGCAGACGGAAGTTTACGATCATGAGATGCCTGGTGGACAATATTCGAATCTGCAGCAACAAGCAAAAGCGGTTGGCTTAGGCGACAAATGGGATGAAATCAAAGAAATGTATCAAACGGTCAATTTGATGTTTGGCGACATTGTTAAAGTAACCCCATCTTCTAAAGTTGTTGGTGATATGGCATTGTTCATGGTTCAAAATGATTTAACAGAACAAGATATCTATGACCGTGGAGATGAGTTAAGTTATCCAGACTCCGTAATCAGCTTTTTCCAAGGCGAATTAGGGCAACCTGTTGGCGGATTCCCTGAAAAACTGCAACAGATTGTTTTACAGGGTCGTCCAGCGATGCAGGAGCGTCCAGGTAAGTTTGCGGAACCAGTGAATTTTGAAAAAGTAAAACAAGAGCTGCAAGAATTGATCGGCTTTGAACCAAGCAAAACAGATGTCTTAAGCTATTTGATGTATCCGCAGGTATTCTTGGATTATCAAAAATCGTATGGACAATTCGCAGATGTAACATTGCTTGATACACCGACCTTCTTCTCAGGTATGCGTCTTGGTGAAACGATCAATGTTCAGATTGAAAAAGGGAAGACATTGATTATTCGTTTGGATGAAATTGGCGAAGCAGATGTCGAAGGAAATCGTACCCTGTTCTTCAACTTAAATGGTCAACGTCGTGAAATCGTCGTAAAAGACGCATCGATCAAGAGTGCCGTGCAAACAAAACGCAAAGTAGAACCAACAAATCGCGAGCAAATCGGCGCGACAATGACGGGCTCTGTTTTGAAGGTATTAGTTAAAAAAGGCGACCATGTTGAAAAAGGGCAACCATTGCTGATCACTGAAGCGATGAAGATGGAAACATCGATTGATGCTCGATTTGCAGGGGAAGTCGCTCATTTATATGTTGAAGAAGGAGAAAGCATTTCTTCTGGTGATTTATTGATTGAAGTGAAAGAAAAATAGTAGTTGTAGGAGCGTTGCCGTGTGAAAAGAGTGATCGGATTTTTTAGTATCTTGTTTTTGGTTTTGGTTGGTTACTATTTACAGCCGGTTCTCTTTCCACCTGCGCAAAAAAATATCCCTATCGAGCATAAAGATCAAACGGTTCGCCACAAGGCGCTAAAGCATCAAACAATCAAGGCGGAAGGGTATGCGACTTATATTTCCCAGCCCATCGAATCCTTTGAAGAGAAGTTTGGTCAACCGACTAAGATCGAAGAGAGCGGATTTTTCTTCCAAACGCGGGATTATGCGTTGGAACAGGGATTATTAGAAGTGAATGTTGAATCCGGCAAAGTCAGTACCATCAAAGTAATGGCGAAGAAAAATACTGAAGCAAAGCCATTCAAATTTGGGATGACAAGCAAGCAGCTCTCCGATCAAATTAATTTATCTGCGGATTTTGCTTTGGCTTATGATGAAGAACCGGTAGCGATTGAATTGAGCGAGAATGACATGCGTTTTCGTCCATTAGTTGCATTTGATAACGGGACCTTCGCAATGCTCTTTTTTAATGGTGACAGTGAAAAATTGATCGGTACTGTTTATTTGGACATGGAAAATTTGCTGCGACTGATGCCTTATCAGATCAACAGCGGCAATCCGTTGGCAAATCGTGTTCAAGAAAGCAATCTCGATTGGAATCTATTGAATCAGCAAAAGCAGACTAGAATGATTGAAGCGATTAATCGCTACAGAAGCTTGCGAAAATTGCCCGTTCTTTCCACGTCGACGAAAAGCTCAGAGAATGGCGAAAAGCTGCTAAAAAGTTTCTTAACAACGCCTAAAAGGGTTCTGTCAAATGAGCGTTTAGAAGAATGGCAGACGGATCAAGGGGCTCACTTGAGTAATTTATCTTTTGAATTATCTGATACAGAGTTCAAGGATCTGGCTAAATCTGAGAAGATTGATTATCAGGAAGGCTTCTTCTATTTTCCTATGGTAGACCCTTTGTTTAATTTATTTAATTGGATCAGTCGCGATCATTTGAACGAGCTTTTTGATGGACCTAAATCAGAGCTCGGCGTTGCAATCAATCAAGAAAGTGTGCTAGTCTTGTTACAAGAACCTGAAAAAACAAAGGATAGTGACTAACTTGATTATTAATGATGCTTTCTTTCAGTTGGAAGATCAGAACCAGATCTTGGTTCAAGCGATATTAGCAAGTCAATGCTATAAAAACTATCTGCAGGCGAAAGCACAGATGAATGCTTGTGATGACGTGGCTAAACTGAAAAGAAATTTTCAAGCTGAAAAGGAAAAGTTTGAGCGAATCGCTGCATATGGCGAATACGCGCCAGATTACCGTCAGCAACAACGGAGTGTACGCAAGAGCAAGCGTGCTCTTGATTTAAATGAAAAGGTGGCCGCTTTTCGTGTAGCAGAGACAGATTTTCAACGATTATTGGATGATATCGGGCAACGATTGGCAAATACCATTTCTTCAGATATCAAAGTTGATGCTGGAAATCCCTTTTTTGAAACAGGGAATCATAGTTGTAAGGGGAATTGTCATGGATAATACAGAATTTGTAATGCAACATAGACGAGGAATGATCGTTTGGGTCTATTCGTTAAAACAATTGAAAACGTTGAAACGCTTTGGATTGGTTCATTTCGTTTCTAGAAAAATGAAATACGTCGTCTTATATGTGAACGAAGAGGCCGCAGATGAAACAGAAGAAAAACTTCAAGGACTTCATTTTGTGCGCCAAGTAGAACGTTCATACCGACCAGATATTGAAATGAATTTTGCGGATCGCATTGGAACAAAAGCCGCTTATCAGGTGAAAGACGAGGAAGAATTGGATGTTCTTGAGGCCAATACGAAGATTCGTTTAGCGGAAACCGTTTAATTAAGGTGAAAAATGTCTGATTTATTCAAACATTTTTCATCTTTTTCTTTGATAATAACGATATAAATCTCCTTTTTTGCTAGCAATGATCGTTTATCATTCGCAAAACTGGAAGCATTTAGAGAGGGGCATGCACTCATGCGGGTAGTCGCAGGCGAATTCGGAGGTAGAAAATTAAAAACATTAACGGGAAGCAATACGCGACCGACAACCGATAAGGTAAAGGGAGCGATCTTCAATATGATCGGCCCGTACTTTGATGGAGGGAACGCACTAGATTTGTTTTCTGGCAGCGGATCGTTAGGCATAGAAGCAGTTTCGCGGGGAATGGACCAGGCTGTTTTAGTGGAAAAAAACTATCGAGCGATGGAAATCATTCGGGAAAATGTCGCCATGACTAAAAAGGAAGCGGCTTTTCAACTTCTGAAGATGCCTGCCAATCAAGCAATCCAGCAGTTAACAGATACCGGACTGCAATTTGATTTGGTTCTGTTGGACCCGCCCTATGCGAAACAAGAGATCGTCAAACAAATCGAAATGCTGCTGCATAATGACTTGTTAACGTCTCGTGCGACAGTTGTCTGTGAAACAGATAAAGAAGTGATTTTACCTGAAAAAATAGGGACATTAAAAGAACGTAAACGTCAAGATTATGGTATCACCGCCATAACGATTTATGATTGGGAGGATTAAGATGACACGCATTGCGCTTTTTCCCGGAAGTTTTGATCCATTAACGATGGGGCATTTAGATACGATTGAACGGGGTGCGAAATTGTTTGATGAATTGATCATCGGCGTTTTCGTAAATACAAATAAGAAAAGTTACTTTACCTCTGAAGAAAAATTAGCTATTGTGGAGGAGTCTGTAAAACACTTGTCGAATGTTCGGGTGGTGGGTCAAGAAAATGAATTGACCGTCAACGTGGCCGAAAAGCTCGGCGCAACCTTTTTGCTACGGGGAATCCGAAGCGTGAAGGATTATGAATATGAAAAAGAGATCGCCTTGATGAATCACCACTTAGACCAGGGCTTGGAATCAGTCTTTTTACTAGCGGATCCGAAATACAGCCACATTAGTTCATCGATTTTGAAGGAAGTATGGACGTTCAATGGAGATATAAAAGAATACTTGCCTGAAGCAGTCTATCGGGCATTGGAAGAGAAGCGTGAGAATAGTGAAAAATAATAAACTTGTCAAACGATTACTGCTTATTTTTTTAGCCTTAATAGTCGTCGCCTGTATAATTGTGCCGATCCCTTACTATATTGAACAGCCCGGCGAGACCATCAACTTAAAGGAATTGATCACGGTCAATGATAAGAAGGACGAGCATAAAGGCTCCTTCAGTCTGACCTCTGTTGGAATTCGTCGAGCAACAGTATTTACGGCGTTACGATCAAAAATGGAACCCTTTAATGAAATTATTTCTGCAGATGAATTGACTGGAGGTGCCAGTGATGATGAATACATGCAGATTCAAAAGTTCAATATGGAGACGTCGCAAAACTTTGCGATCGAGCAGGCATTGAAACTTGCGAACAAGCCCTATAAGATGGAATACAAAGGTGTATATGTGCTAGGTGTAGAAAAAAATTCAAACTTCGCTGGAAAAATCAATGTTGGCGATACCGTAACCAAAGCGGACGGCAAAACTTTTACCAGCAGTGAAGACTTCATGAAATATGTCAAATCTCAAAAAGTAGGTCAAGAAATGAAAGTGACCTATGTCCATAATGGCGAGACCAAGGAAGCGACAGAGAAATTGATCAAGCTTCCGACTGACAAGAAGCCAGGAATCGGTATTACACTGACGGACCACACAGAGATCGATTCACAGGAAAAAGTGAAAGTCGATGCAGGTGACATTGGCGGTCCTTCCGCAGGCTTGATGTTCACATTAGAAATTTACGAACAATTGATCGATAAAGACCTGCGTCATGGCGAAAAAATTGCCGGAACCGGGACTATAAACGCCAATGGCGAAGTTGGCCGGATTGGCGGGATCGATAAAAAAGTCGCCAGTGCAGCCGCAGATAAGAATAAGGTTTTCTTCGCTCCAGACGATGAGATCACGAAGGAAATGAAAGAAGCACAGCCAGGAATCAAATCAAACTATCAAGAAGCAAAAGCTGCGGCTAAAAAAATAGACACAGAAATGAAAATTGTTCCTGTAAAAACAGTAAAAGACGCCTTGGATTATTTAGAGACGATGAAATAAAAAAAGCTGAACGTGTCCGATTGAAAAATCGGGCACGTTTTTTGTATTTCATAGAAAAAAAGATAAGCAGCCATGCTATTTCTCTTTTTTGTTGCGTATGTTAAACGAAAAGGAGGGTGTTATGAAAGATTATTTGAAAAAGTATCCTATTTTGTTTGCTTTGCCTCTCGTACTGCTTCCGATCGTTTTTTTCTTTCTTGCAAGAGAACCTGACAATGAAATCTCAGACCCAGCATTGTTTTCTACAGAAAGCAGTGCGTCGCTAGACACGAGTGAATCCAAAGATCAAGAATGGTATGTTGACGTAAAAGGCGCAGTAAAAAAAGCAGGAATGTATCGTATTAAGGAAGGCATGCGTTTGATGGATGTGATCGATTTGGCCGGCGGGTTTATGGAAGAGGCAGATCAAAACCAACTAAACTTTTCAAAACTAGTAATGGATCAGGAAATAATTTATGTTCCTAAAGTTGGAGAAGAAATCCCAACTATTCAAGAAGAACCTTCAGAAGGGGGCTCAGGAACTGCTGAAGCAGAAACAGCAAAAGTCAATATCAACACAGCAGATGCAACCGAATTGCAGCAATTGAGCGGGATCGGAGAGAAAAAAGCAGCAGATATTATCAAGTATCGCGAAGAAAATGGCAGTTTTCGGGCGATCGAAGACTTGACGAAAGTATCAGGAATTGGTGAAAAGACGCTTGAAAATTTAAAGGACTCGATTACAATATAAGAAAGATCAAAAGAGAGGACGAATAATGGATGACTGAAAGAATCCCTTGGGATCAATATTTTATGGCGCAAGCCGTTTTATTATCATTAAGAAGTACCTGTACACGTTTAGAAGTAGGAGCAACGATCGTGCGGGATAAGCGAATCATCGCTGGAGGGTACAATGGCTCAGTCAGCGGAGATGTTCATTGTATGGATGAAGGCTGCTATGTGGTCGATGGTCACTGTCTTCGGACGATTCACGCGGAGATGAATGCGTTGCTGCAATGCGCAAAGCTAGGAATCGCCACAGATCAAGCGGAGGTCTATGTCACTCATTTCCCGTGTCTCGCCTGTACAAAAGCATTGCTGCAAGCAGGGATCAAAAAGATCCATTATTTGAAGGATTATCACAATGATCCGTATGCGATCGAGTTGATCAAGCAAGTAGGTGCTAGCATGCATCAAGTACATCTCGAAAGTAAATACTTTACTAAACTACAATTAGGAGAAGATGCTGCCACATTGCCTGAAGGATAGCTGCTGTTCGCAACTACTTAATTTTACCGATCTTGGTTGCTGTATTATCAGGAAGTCTGATCTATCAAATGAATTTATGGCTTCTAGTTATTCTTATCGTTTTGTTTTTACGGATTCTCTGCATGAAAAACCATCGGCTGACACTGCTGGTCTTTTTGTGCAGTTTTTTTATTGGTTTACGAACGTACTATTATGTAAACCAAGAGCAATCACCACAAAAAGAATTCACGAATCAAATGATCGAAATACAACCAGATTCAATAAAAGTTGATGGCGATTTTTTAAAGTTTACAGGAAAGATGAAAAAGAAAAAATACTTACTTTATTATGTGCTGAAAACGCCAGCAGAAAAAGCTCTTTGGACGAAAAGAAACGTGCCGGATACGGCCGTGATCAGTGGAGAAACTGCTTCGTTTGAGGGCCCGCGAAATCTGAACGGGTTTGATGAAAGAAAACAGTATAAAAGTTTGGGATTTAATCAAAAAATCCAAGTTGAGTCTATGAAGCCCTATAGACAGAATAAAGTGTCATTAAGCCTTCTACGCCAGCAATTGATCTGGAAAGTCGATCAGCGCTACTCCAAACGTCTACGCAGTTATGTAAAGGCGTTAGTGCTGGGGTATAAGGATGAGCAGTTCACGGAATACACCGCTGCCTACAAAACTACCGGATTGCTGCACTTGTTTACACTGTCTGGCTTGCATATTCAATTTTACCTCGGGGGTATTCACTTGCTGCTTAAACGTCTGGGGCTGATAAGAGGAACTCGCTTGTGTGTACTTACTTTGGTGGGATTGCTTCTAGTATTTTTAACAGGCGGCAGCTATAGCACCATCCGAGCGGTTATCAGTTTCTTACTTGCGTTTGGCTGTCTCACGTTTGAGCGATCATTATCTAAGCTGGATCAATGGAGCCTCATGCTTTATATCTTAGTCTTTTGCTTCCCCTTGGTTTTTTGGTCAGTGGGTACTCAATTAAGTATTTATTTTGCTTTGATGCTCCTCTTTCTTAATGATCTATCTTTAAAAAATTGGCAGCAAATGTTCATGTTTTCAGCACTGGCATTGCCTTTGCTGATCTATAGCTTTAGCGAGTGGACCGTTGTTGGAGGGCTACTCACGTTGTTGTTGTTTCCATTATTCGAATGGCTGATTTTACCAGGTTCGGTGGTATTATTTTTTGGTTGTTTCATCCCTGTTTTATCACTGCCTGCACCATTGTTTGACGGACTGTTTAGCCTCTTGGAAAAAGGGTTGGCACTTGTCGCCTTTCCCAATATAGTCATTGGTCACCCAAGCTTTTTAACGTTGCTGTGCCTCATCCTATGTGTTCTTCTCCTGATCGACCGCTTGGCCTATCAGCAGCCGATTTATTGGATCGTTTGCGTGTCCCTATTCCTTTTAGCAACGACTGCTTTTTCTGCGAATGGCCTAGTGGCGTTTGTCGATGTTGGACAAGGAGACAGTATCTTCATCAAACTGCCCTTTAAGCAAGAAACATTTTTGATTGATACGGGTGGACGATTGCATTTTAAACGAAAGAAGTGGCAGACGCGACAACTGAAGAATCCCTCTGATTACAATTTAGTGCCTTTTTTAAAGTCTGTGGGATGCCGCTCGATCGACCATGTAGTGATTACTCATAATGATGCGGATCATATGGGGGAGTTAGGTCATCTATTAAATGAGATAACAGTAAAAAATCTCTATCTAGCCAAGGGGTCACAAATGGAACTAAAAAAGATTCTTCAGCCTATCAATGACACAGCCATCCATTTAATAAAAAGAGGGGATACGGTTGGCGATCACTTGAAGCTTCAAATACTCTCTCCCGAAACAAGCCAAGGAAAAAATGATGACTCGGTTGTGGTCTATTTTGTGGTAAACAAGCAGCGATTTTTATTGACGGGCGATTTGGAAACAACTGGGGAAGAAAAAATGGGTGCCTATTATCCGAAATTAACAACCGATTTTTTAAAAATAGGGCATCATGGAAGCAACACCTCGACTGGAGAAGCTCTGTTAAAGCAACTGCAACCTAAATATGGGATTATTTCAGTCGGGAGAAGAAACCGATACGGCCATCCCACGGTGGAAACACTGGATAAATTAAAAAAATATCAGATCATGACTTATCGAACAGATCACCAAGGAATGGTTTATTATCAATGGTCTGCACTGTCGAAAAAGGGAAAAATCAAAGTCTTAATAGATTTTCCTGAGTAATCGTGGTAGCATGAAGAGTCAATGTGTCAGGTGATTTTGGCAAAGACCCTACGTATACCATTACCCATGAGGATTAGTGATATACTATAGAAATTCAACTTTAATTACTACTGAATTAGGAGTATGACATGAATACACAAGAAGCCCTTCAACAGATTAGAACTGCACCGCTAAAACCGGTTTATCTAGTGACAGGAACAGAAGATTATCTGATTCAAGAAATCCGGCAAGCATTTATTGACCGGATGAAAAAAGATGACCTCGAAGAATTGAATTTCATGTCTTTTGATATGGAAGAAAGCGGTCTAGGCGCAGTCATCGATGAGGCAGAAACGATGCCTTTTTTTGGCGATTACCGGCTCATTTTTGTTGAGAAGCCTTACTTTTTAACTGGAGAAAAGAAAAGTAACACGCCAGAGCAGGACACGGATGGTTTGGTGGACTACCTCAAGCGACCGTTAGACACCTCGATCGTCGTTTTTTGGGCGAATTATCCCAAGCTGGATGCCCGCAAAAAAATCACAAAGGCATTAAAGAAAACCGAGACCATCGATGCCGCTCCGCTTCAAGAGCGAGAGTTGCGCAATTTTTTGCAGCGCTATATCAGCAATGAAAATGTAAAAATATCAAAAGAAGCATTTGACTTATTTTTACGATTAACCGATTTTGATCTTTCAAAAGCGATGAATGAAATCGAAAAATTATTGTTACTTGCGGGTGACGGAGGGACAATCACCCTTCAATTAGTCCAAGATTTGGTTCCAAAAACCTTAGAGCACAACATCTTTGAACTGACGGAACAAATTTTAAAAGGCGACACGGCAAAAGCTTATCAAACATATGAAGAGCTGCATTTGCAAGGGGAAGAAACGATTAAATTGACCGCGATTTTGATTGGTCAGATTCGTCTGCTGCTACAAACCAAAGTCTTGCAGAAAATTGGCTATCAGCAGGCCAATATCGCGGAAACATTAGGTGTCCATCCATATCGAGTGAAATTAGCGATGCAGCAGGTTGCGAAATTTCCACTCAATCTACTTGTCTCAATGTATGATGAATTAGTCGAAAATGATTATGAAGTGAAGACGGGTCAAGCCGATAAGGAGATCAACTTTCAGCTATTTATCTTAAAAACAACAGAAAAAATAAAAAAATAGTTTTATTATTGAAAAGAAACCATCGGATCATCGCGTATTCGATGGCTTTTTTTTGCGTTTGCGAAGTAAAATTCCAGAAAATCGATTAAAAGCGACAAATTAGTTAAGATGGAAAAACAAAGTCAGAAAAACAACTATTACCGACTTGTTCAAAAAAAATTAGGATAAAAATTTCTCAGCAATGTTTAATAATTCACATTTTTGAGGTATGATTAAACAAAGGTGTTGAATACCTAAAAATAAGCTTGTTAAGCGCTTCATAATAAAAATAAACACCTTTAACCGTGTACTCATTTTACTATTTTTAAAATGCTGCGTGTAATTTTTCTCAATCGATAATAGCCAGCGTCGCTGGCTTTATATATGCAACAAAAATGTATAAAACCATAAAAGAAAGGATGAACAAAATGACATTAGCAAAGATCGTTTATGCAACAAACACAGGAAACACAGAAGGAATCTCTGAAATTCTGGAGGATGCTTTTGAAGAAATCGGGATCGACGTTGAACGCGTGGATGCGGATGAGGCAGAAGCAGATTTTTATGAAGATGCGGATATCTGTGTCCTAGCTACTTATACTGATGGAGATGGGGAATTGCCTTTCGATTTGGAAGACTTGCATGAAGAATTACCTGAGGAAGATCTATCAGGAAAAATCTACGGTGTCGTAGGAAGTGGCGATAGCGAGTTATATCCAGACTATTTCTGCCATGCAGCGATCGCATTTGATGAAGCTTTTGCCAAAACAGGCGCTAAAAAAGCAGCGGAAACTGTGAAAATCGAAAATGAAGCAGATGATGAGGATGAAGAAGTATTGAAAGCATTTGTGAAAACTTTGGTAGAAGCAGCGGAATAAGGATTACCTTGGAGGAATGGAGTGAGATTTTGTTTAAAGTATTGGAACGCAAGGAATTGGCGCCAACGGAGTATGAAATTTTAGTAGAAGCGCCGCGAATTGCCAGCAAGGCACAGCCAGGGCAGTTTGTGATCTTGCGAATCGACGAACAGGGTGAGCGGATTCCGTTGACAGTCGTCGATACTGACAAAGAAGCGGGTTGGGTACGCTTAATTTTTCAAGTAATCGGAAAGTCGACCGCGCAACTGGCCACCGTCATGGCTGGAGAAGGGTTGTCAGATATCGTTGGTCCTCTTGGAAAAGCAACAGACATTGAAAATTATGGTACCGTTCTCCTCGTTGGAGGCGGTGTTGGGATAGCTGCTTTGTTCCCGATCGTTAAGGGATTAAAAGAAGCAGGAAACCGTGTAATTACCGTTCTCGGTGCAAAAAACAAAGAGTTATTGATCTTAAAAGAAGAGTGTGCTGAGTATTCGGATGAGCTGATATTGATGACAGACGATGGTTCTGTCGGCCAAAAAGGATTGGTCACACAAGCAATGGAAGAGGTCTTTCAGCGTGAAACGATCTCGATGGCTTGGGCTATCGGACCGAGTATCATGATGAAGTTTTGTACTCTGACTGCGCAAAAGTATGACGTGCCGATCTATGTCTCGTTGAATCCTATCATGATCGACGGAACAGGCATGTGCGGCGGCTGCCGAGTGACTGTGGCCGATTCTATCAAATTTGCTTGCGTGGATGGACCAGAATTCTTAGGCGAAGAAGTCGATTGGAATGAATTTGTCAATCGAATGCAGCAATATCGACCGGAGGAAGTACTGGCCAACGAAAGATACGAAAAGCAGGTGAGTTCAAATGGCTAAACGCAGTTATACGAAAACTCCTATGAAGGAACAAGCGCCGGAGATTCGCAATCATAACTTTGATGAGGTCGCTTTAGGCTACACGCTAGAAGAAGGACAGCAAGAAGCAAGCCGCTGCCTTCAATGTAAAAATGCGCCGTGTATCGAAAACTGTCCAGTTATGATCGATATTCCTGGATTTATCAAAGCAATTGAGGATGGCGAGATGCCATTAGCTTATGAAATTTTAAGCAAATACAGCAATCTGCCAGCCATCTGTGGACGAGTGTGCCCACAGGAGAAACAATGTGAGATGGTTTGTCGATTAGGACGATCGAAGAAATTCGAACCGGTTGCCATCGGAAAGCTCGAACGTCTTGTTGCAGACTGGGCGTTGGAACAGCCGTTTGAAGCAAAGAAAGCTTCAGGAGAAAAAGGCCGTGTGGCGGTCATTGGTGCCGGTCCTTCTGGACTTACTGTCGCAGGCGATTTGGCGAAATCAGGCTATGATGTCACTGTTTACGAAGCGCTGCATGCGCCAGGCGGCGTATTGACCTACGGGATTCCAGAATTCCGTCTGCCAAAGCGCATCGTTAAAAAAGAGATCGATCGGATCGTCGCACAAGGCGTGAAAATCGAAACGAACGTGGTCGTCGGAAAAACGATCACGATGGATGAGATCATCAGCGACTTTGATGCCTGCTATCTTTCTGTAGGTGCGGGTGCACCAAGATTCCAAGGAATCAAAGGGACTTCATTAAATGGGGTCTATTCTTCCAGTGAATATTTAACGCGTGTCAATTTGATGCACGGGTACGAGTTTCCTAAATACGATACACCTATTCAAAAATCAAAAAATGTCGTTGTTATCGGCGGCGGGAATGTTGCGATGGATGCAGCACGTTCTGCTAAGCGTTTGGGTGCTGAAAAGGTATCGATCGTTTATCGTCGGTCATTAGAAGAATTGCCTGCCCGAGAAGAAGAGTATCACCATTCGGTAGAAGAGGGCATCGAGTATCACTGGTTGACGAATCCAATCGAATATATGGACGATGGTGCCGGCCGCCTAAAATCAGTTAAATGTGTCCAAATGGAATTAGGGGAACCGGATGATTCAGGTCGTCGTCGACCAATCGTGATTCCAGGCAGCGAATTTATTATCGAAGCAGACACAGCGATCGAAGCAATCGGGCAAGGGGCCAACAAAGTGCTATTAGATACATTCCCTGAGCTGGCTCTGAATAAATGGGGATACATTGATGCAGATGAAGAAACCTGTGCAACGTCAATACCAGGAGTGTTTGCTGGAGGAGATATCGTAACGGGTGCAGCAACAGTCATTTTAGCAATGGGCGCTGGGAAAATTGCAGCAAATGAAATTGATCAGTACATTCAAAAGACAAGACAGGAGCAATTGGTTTAAGCGAGGTGCAAATGATGAAAACGATGAAGACAATGGATGGAAACACTGCAGCAGCACATATATCTTACGCATTCACTGAAGTTGCAGGTATTTATCCGATCACCCCTAGCTCAACAATGGCAGAAGTCGTTGATGAATGGGCAGAACAGGGCCGCAAAAATATTTTCAATGAGACAGTAAAGGTTGTTGAGATGCAATCAGAAGCAGGAGCCGCAGGGACAGTGCACGGGTCATTAAAGACCGGTGTATTGACCACGACGTATACCGCTTCGCAAGGACTGCTTCTCATGATTCCAAATATGTTCAAAATCGCAGGTGAATTACTGCCGACAGTGTTTCATGTAGCAGCGCGTGCAGTTTCTACGAACGCCTTGAGCATTTTCGGCGACCACAGTGATGTAATGGCTGCTCGACAAACAGGATTTTGTATGCTCGCTGAAGGCGGGGTACAGGAAGTAATGGATTTGTCCGCCGTTGCCCACTTGGCGAGCATCGAAGGCAAATTACCATTCATGAATTTCTTTGATGGCTTCAGAACCAGTCATGAGCTGCAAAAAATTGAAGTTCTTGATTATGATGATCTAAAAGCGATGGTGGATTGGGAAGCGCTGGAAGAATTCCGTAAATTAGGGATGAATCCAAATCGTCCGAATGTATCTGGAACGGCTCAAAATCCAGACATTCATTTCCAACAAAGAGAAACAGTCAATCGTTATTACGACGAAATGCCAGCGATCGTTCAAAAATATATGCAGAAAATCAACGATCTCCGTGGAACAAATTATGATTTAACGAATTATTATGGAGATCCAGAAGCGACAGAAGTGATCATTGCGATGGGATCTGCTTCACCAACGATCCAGCAAACAGTGGATTACTTGAATGCCAATGGCCGTAAAGTCGGTTTTATTGATATTCATCTATACCGTCCTTTTCCTGCTGAAAATCTATTAGAAAAATTACCTGCAACCGTTGAGAAAGTAGCAGTACTTGATCGTACGAAGGAACCAGGATCAGATGGCGAACCGTTATTATTGGATGTACAAAGTGTACTGTACCGTCACACGAACCGTCCAATCGTTATTGGCGGCCGTTACGGAATTGCTTCTAAAGATGTTACGCCAGATCAAATCGTGGCTGTTTTTGACCATCTTTTAGTACCGACAAACGAAATGAAGCAACGCTTTACGATCGGGATCAATGATGACGTGACAAATCTGTCCTTACCAATGGGTGAAGTATTGGATTTGACACCGACATCTACCTTCCAAGCGAAGTTCTGGGGACTTGGTTCTGATGGTACAGTGGGGGCGAATAAGCAAGCGATTAAAATAATCGGGAACAACACGGATTATTATGCGCAGGCGTATTTCTCCTATGATTCTAAAAAATCAGGCGGCTTGACGAATTCCCATTTACGTTTTGGTAAAGAACCGATTCTTTCAATCTATAACGTGGAAGCTGCTGATTTTGTGGGATGCCATAACAGCGCCTACATCCACCAATATGATTTAGTTAAAGGGTTAAAAGATGGCGGGACATTCTTGCTTAATACGGTTTGGACAGAAGAAAAAGTCAAACAGTTATTACCAAGCAGAATCAAACGTTATTTAGCGGAACACAAGATCAATTTCTACATTATCAATGCAATGGAGATCGCGCAAAAGACAGGCCTTGGAGGACGAATCAATCAAGTAATGTCCACAGCTTTCTTTGAATTGACAGATATTTTGGATCATGAGACGTATTTGCCGCTGCTTAAAGCAGAAGTAGATGCTGCTTATGGTAAAAAATCTAGAACGATCGTTGAACGCAATTGGCAGGCGATCGACGCGACAGTCGCTGAGTTGAAAAAAGTAGAAATACCGGCTGAATGGGCAGAGATTGAAGTAAAACCGCTGTTTAATAAGGAAGATCAAGAGAAACCTGCCTATATTCGCAATATCTTAGAGCCAATCAACCGTCAAGAAGGCAATGCGCTTTCTGTCAACGACCTGATTGAGAATGGTATGTTGGGCGGCGTGATGCCTTCAGGAACAGCAGCGTATGAGAAGCGCGGAATTGCACTGGAAGTGCCTGAATGGATTCCAGAAGCCTGTACGATGTGTAACGAGTGTGCCTTTGTTTGTCCTCACGCAGCGATTCGTCCATTTCTTGCGGACGAAGAAGAGATGGAGGCGGCGCCAGAAGGCTTTATTACTCGTGATATGCGTGGAAAAGATGGGTTCAAATACCGTATCCAAGTATCGTTGGAAGACTGTACAGGATGTGGGCTTTGTGTAGAAGCGTGCCCTGCTAAAGAAAAAGCGTTAGTTATGAAATCCTATGAAGATCAGAAAGATCAAGCAGTTAATTGGGCTTTCGCGATGACGTTGCGTCAAAAAGCCAATCCAGCGAAGAAGTTTTCTGTTAAGGGCTCTCAATTTGAGCAGCCATTATTGGAATTCTCTGGCGCATGTGCGGGCTGTGGGGAAACACCATATGTGAAGCTATTGACCCAATTGTTCGGGGACCGCATGATGGTGGCAAATACGACTGGATGCTCTTCTATTTGGGGCGGTTCTGCACCAGCGACACCATATACTGTGAACGAAGATGGCAGAGGACCTGCATGGAGCAATTCACTTTTTGAAGACAACGCAGAATACGGTCTAGGTATGCACATGGCAAACCAAACCAAACGAAATCGTTTAGCTAATAAATTGATGAAGGCTTTGGAAAATGGCGTTGGGTCAGAGGATACAAGGGCCCAGTTACAGGACTGGATGAACCACATGTTAGATGGTGAAGGCAGTCAACAGCGTGCGGCAAAATTACGTGCCGTATTAGGTGAAGAAACAGACGAAGACTTGCGTTCAATTCTCGCGGATCATGAGATGTTTGCGAAACCTAGTCAATGGATCATCGGAGGCGATGGATGGGCCTATGATATCGGCTTCAGCGGTATTGACCACGTCTTAGCTTCTGGTGAGGATGTCAATATTTTGGTTATGGACAATGAAGTCTATGCAAATACCGGAGGTCAGATGTCCAAAGCGACCCCTTCAGCAGCCATTGCGAAATTTGCGGCCGGCGGGAAGAAAACGAAGAAAAAAGATCTGGGTATGATGGCTATGACGTATCGGGATGTTTATGTCGCTCAAGTCGCGATCGAAGCTAATCCGACGCAGGCATTGAAGGCAATCCAGGAGGCAGAAGCCTACCCGGGACCATCATTGATTATTGGGTATACACCGTGTATCAATCACGGGATTCGAGGCGGAATGAGTCAATCGATCGAAGAATCGAAAGAAGCCGTTGAATCAGGCTACTGGCCGCTTTATCGCTACGATCCTGTCCGTGCACAAAAAGGCAAGGACCCAATGCGGATCGACTTTAAGAAAGCAGATTTCAGTAAAATGAATGCTTTCCTTGAAGGACAGACACGCTTCTCTGCACTGCACAACATCAAAAAAGATGATGAGCTAGTAGAAGAGATGCTGACACAAACCGTCGATGATATGGAAGAACGGGCGAAAAGTTATACGGAATTGACGAACAAATAAAAAATAGCGTTGATACCAATGGTATCGACGCTATTTTTGTATCCAGAGGACAAAATAAAAAACCGATCAAACGATCGGTTTTTATTATTTCGCTAATTTTTTAGCAAGACGCGCTTTGTCGCGGTTTGCTTTGTTTTTGTGGATCAAACCTTTTGATTCAGCCATATCGATTGCTTTAGCAGCTTCTTTATAAAGGTCGTTCATATTTTCAGCGCCAGCATCAGCAGCCTCTTCAAATTTCTTAACAGTAGTACGCATTGCGCTCATTTGTGATGAGTTTTTAGCGTTAGCAGCTTCGCTAGTGCGAACACGTTTGATTGCAGATTCAATGTTTGGCATGGATTTCACCTCCGAATTCAGTCTTATACGGTTATTTCCGTACAATTCAACATTACTCATTATACATAAAGCCGCTTTTCAATGCAATAAAATCGTGACAAGTTTTTTTCCTTAACAGAAAATAAATATATAGGAAGGCAACAGCGTTGATTCATGTGCCCGATTCTATTTTTATGAACAGAAGGGTGTACCCGTCCGATCCGATTCTTAATTGGCTGATTTATATAATGGGCAAGCCGTGCATTTTGTCTCATCCAAGTGTTTCGGTTCTTTTAGAGGTAGGAGCATCCGCAACCCATTTATAATCACAAGTATCGTACTTCCTTCATGTCCGATCACGCCAAAGGGAAGAGTGAGAAATTGTAAGAAATTGCTCGCGATCAGCAGACAAATGACGCTCAAGGAAAATAGGATATTTTGTCGAACGATCCGCTTCATTTTTTTGGCTAGACGATGACTGTACATTAATTTGGTCAAATCATTTTTCATTAGAACCATATCGGAAACTTCCATCGCAACATCGGTTCCTTCACCCATAGCAACCCCGATGCTTGCAGTCGCCAAAGCGGGAGCATCGTTGATTCCATCGCCAACCATTGCGTTGACGTGAAACGCCTTTTGCTGCTGTTTGACTAATTCTGTTTTATCAGCGGGCAGACAGCCGCTGTGATAATCATTTAATCCCAATTGATGGGCAATGTAACTGGCTGCCCCATAATTATCGCCGGTAAGCATGACGGTTTGCACGTCTTCCTCCTGAAAATAGTGGATGACCTCTTTCGTGTAAGGCTTAGGCAAATCCATCAATCCTACTAATGCGACGATCGTCTCATTGTTACTGAGGACGACCACGGTCTTTCCCTCATCATGCCACTGCTTGATCAAAGGATGCCTCTGCTCGTCTGTCGGTTTGCCCAATTGCCACCGTTCATTTTGATAACTTGCTTCTAAACCGAAGCCCGCCCGTTCTTCAATGGAGAGGTCGAGTGTTTCTTCATTTTTGAAAAACTTCGTAATAGCCGCTGCCAGCGGATGAGCAGATTGGCGTTCCATAGAATAGAAGAGCTGAGGAATCACTGGGTCTTCGTAAAATGTATGGTAATCCGTAACACGCGGTTTTCCTTGTGTCAGAGTTCCCGTTTTATCGAAGGATATAGCCCGAAAATCGGCGAGTTTCTCTATTGTTTTGCCAGATTTAAATAGAATCCCTTTCTTCGCTCCATTAGAGATCGTTGCCAACGCTGCGGGAGTGGCAGAAGCGACTAACGCACAGGGGGAGGCTACGACTAATAACACCATGCCGCGATAAAAGCTCTCTGTCATACTCCAACCCAATACGAAATGGGTCAGTAGAATCATTACTGGTACGGTAATAAGAACAATTTTGACGTATACATTTTCAATTTGTTCAATGAATGTCGCCGTTGCACTTTTCTCATTTTGAGCATTTTCGACTAATCGCAATATTTGAGCGAATAACGTATTATTGCTTGTTTTTGATACTTCCAATGTAAATGGCTGACCTAAATTGATGGTTCCGCCAAAGGCATCATCATTGACCGCTTTTTCAACCGGAACAGATTCACCAGAGATAGCAGATTCATCGATTGACGAGGCATCGAGCATTCGACCATCAATCGGTACAGCTTTCCCCTTAGGCACAAACACAAGATCTCCCACTTGTAATTCTTCCACGGGAACTGTGAGGTGCTCACCCTCAACAATTTTCAACGCCTCATTGGGGGCAACATTCATTAGCGCGGTGATTTCTTTTGTGCTCTTATTTGTCGCATATTCTTCCAGGGCGCCACTCAAACAAAAAATAAACGTCAACATCGCACCCTCAAACCAATTACCGATCAAACAGGCACCGATTGCTGCTAAAGCCATTAATAAATCGACGTTTAATGTGCGATCCTGTAAGAGCTCACTGAAACCTTCAAAGGTTTGCTTCCATCCACCACAGATAATTGCCAAAACGAAAAAGAGGGGAGAAACAGGCAGGGAGAAGCCGCTTGAAATTTTTCCAATCATCAAAAATACGAAACAGAAAAGGGTAGAGAGAAAGGCATTACGTTCTTCTTTACTCATCACTTTTCCTCCTTTCTAAATACAAAGAAATCTATCAGAACCAATCACTCACAACTGATGAGATGTGCGGGCACTGTTTCTTTCAATTTCATAGTATCATAGCAATCGGCATAATTGATAATTTAAATCGCTAATTGAGAACGAAAGTAATTATCAATTACCATTGAGAATGACTATCATTAGCTGTTAAAATGTTTTTCCGCAGTATACCAACAAAAAAATGAATATAAACGATAGTAATCCTTATTTAGAATAACTATCGTTTATTCAAGTGTTAGAAAAAAATTTGCAAAAAAAAGACCTGCAAAAATGCAGATCCTACATAGTGATCAGCCAATAGCCGATCAAGATGATACCCAGAACGATTCGATACCAGCCAAACACGGTAAAGTCATTCCGTTTAATATAATCCAATAAGAACTTAATAGCAATGATCGATACTACAAAGGCAGTGACCATGCCCACCAATAATACGATAATTTCTGAAGCACCAAAAGTGTTCCCATGCATCAAAAATTTAACGATTTTTAATCCACTGGCCCCAAACATGACGGGAATTCCAAGGAAGAAAGAAAATTCTGTTGCAACATAACGGGAGCTTCCGATAATAATTGCTCCCAGGATCGTTGCACCCGAGCGGGATGTACCAGGAATCAAAGAAAGTAATTGAAAGCCACCCACGATCAATGCGGCTTTATAGGTGAAATCATTTAAATTCGTGCATTTCGGTGTTTTATTTTTATTCATCCGTTCCACCACGATGAAGGCGATCCCGTAAACAATCAACATGATAGCAACTGGTAGAAATTTATGGAAATGTTCATCTAGAAAGTCATCTAACGGCAAGCCAATGACTGCTGCGGGTAAGCAGGCAATAATGACTTTGAACCACAATGTCCATGTTTCTTGTCTTTCTTTATGATTTTTACTAGGAGCGAAGGGATTCAATTTGCTGAAAAACAAGACAACTACGGCTAAAATCGCCCCCAATTGAATCACCACGTTGAACATTTCAATAAAGGCAGGACTCATATTTAGCCTGATGAATTCATCCGCTAAGATCAGGTGTCCTGTGGAAGAAATTGGCAACCATTCGGTGATTCCTTCGACGATCCCAAGAATAATTGCTTTAAAAATATTGGCAATAAGCATGAAGTTATACGTCCTTTCAAGTTAATAACAATAATCAGTATACCGTTTCAGCTTTGAAAAGACCATCTAAAAATGGCTAAGCTTTTTTAAAGAAAAAAACTGCCAGCGCTTGCTGACAGTTTGCGAACTATGCTTCTGAATGATCAGAGATTGATTTTCCACGTTCCATATAGCTGATATCATTGATAGCGCGAATGGAGAATTCTCCATTTTCATAACGCAGACGATTGATACTGCCGTTCAACAAGTTGGCACGTACCGGCTGTTTTGAATCAATCAAGCTTAATAAGAAGGCGATCGTCAAACCATGGGAGACGATCAAAACATTTCCTCCGCCTTGTTTTTCACGGCTTTGAGCGATGTCTTCAAAACCATTCCATACGCGATCACGCAATGTTGAATAAGGTTCGGCCCAATTTGCGGTATCCGCTCCTTCGATCGCATTGGCGATTTCTTCAAAGCTGACATCTGTAGCAAACAGGTCATCTTCTGTTTTAAAATTCAGTACACGTGGTAAAACGCCCCACATTTCTGCATCGTAGGCGCCTTCTAAGGAGCCAAAGCACCATTCACGGATACGAGGATCTACGTGATAGGGAATATTTTTTCCTTCAGGGTGTTCATTTAAAAGAATTCGCATCGTTTCGATCGCTCTCCCAGAATCACTGGAGTATGCCTCTTCGAACTTTGTATCTTGCAAGCCCAAGCCGACGTAATGAATCCCGTCACGTCCGCTCTTTGTTAACGGTGTATCACACCAGCCCTGCACACGAGCTAACGTATTGAACATTGTTTTACCATGTCGAACAATATAAAGATTTGTTTCTGCCATATTTATAACCTCCAAAAAGTTGATTAATTAAAGAATGGGTTTGTGTCGACCTCGCGACCGATCGTTGTTGCCTCGCCATGTCCTGGATAAGCCGGGAGCTCATGGGGAAGGGTAAATAGGTACGTTTTGATACTGTAGAGCAATTGTTGCATATCCCCCGTATACAAATCTGTGCGACCAATACTGCCTCGGAAAAGTGCATCCCCTACAACGACAAAGTCATCAAAGATGAAACTGACGCTGCCAATCGAATGACCAGGTGTCGGAACCACTTGAAAAGTCATGCCGCCGATAGTGTATTCCTTCATTTCAAATTCGTATTCTGCTGGCTGAAGGATTAAATCCGGCATATCGTCATGACGTCCTAAACCAGAAAGATTTAAGATGGGATCGCCTAACCATTTTTGTTCTAGCGGGCTTACATACACAGGAATGTTGTAGTTATTCCGAATCTGTTCGACCGCCCCAATGTGATCGTAGTGAGTATGTGTTAATAAAATCGCTTGCGGTTTTTTTCCGATGCGGTCGATTTCTTTTACAAGTCGATCACCCTCTGAACCTGGATCAACGACCAATAAGTTTTTTTCATTATGAATCAAATAGCAATTTTCTTGCGCGATTCCGGTAACAAAGCCCTCGATTTGAATCATTATTTTCCTCCCTGAAGCACTAAAAGTAGTTTTCATTGACGTGATTTGTTTTACTAAAAGTCTCAAATGATTCTTTTCTATCAGTAATAAAACGCACGATCACTTAATTCTTCTCTATTATACCTTAAAAGTAAAAAAATTGTGGTTTCCCTGAACGATTTTGGCGATTCTGCTTCCTGCTTGTTATGGAAAGCTAGGATTGCCCAGCGTGGACTAACACTTGACGAGCTACCGAAAATCTTCTATGGTGAAAAAGCAAAACGATTTTAAATGATCGCATATGCAGATACAAGAACGAGGTGAGAAGGTGGCAGTAAAAAGAATCGCGATTCGTGAGTTAGTTGAATTCATCCTGCGCAGCGGGAGCATCGACGAAGGAAAGAATAGCAATCACACACCTCAAGAAGGTGCACGAATCCATCGCCAGCTACAAAAAGAAGGCGGTTCTGGCTACCAGAAAGAAGTCTGGTTGAAGAAACCCGTAGAAATTGCCGATACAGCCGTTCAAATCGAAGGACGTGCCGACGGTATTTATATAGAAGAAGATCGCGTGTTTGTTGACGAGATCAAAACATCAGAGACACCCTTTGAGGAGCTGGAAGAAGGGATCATTGATCTTTATTTTTATCAAGCAATGGTTTATGCCTATATTTATAGTGAGCAAGAGGATATCGCTGAAATCGGTACACGGTTAACCTATTTTCAAACAACAGAGGAGAAGATCACGCGACAAATTCGAACGTTCACTTTCGAAGAATTGGACGCTTTCTTCAATGATTTGATCAAACGCTATGAAAACTGGCTGGTATTTCAGTTAGAGTGGCGGGAAACACGAAACAATTCTCTAAAATCCTTAGAATTTCCTTTCGATACGTATCGTGCGGGGCAAAGAGAGTTGGCTGCCGCAGTATACAAAACGATCCACGCGCAACAAAAGTTGTTTGTCGAAGCACCCACCGGTACAGGAAAAACAATGTCCACCCTTTTCCCTACGTTTAAAGCAATGGGAGAAGGGTTGGGTGAAAGGATCTTTTACCTAACAGCAAAGACGATCACGCGCCAAGTGGCCGAAGAAACGGTTACTAAAATTACTAAAAACGATGCACGGGTAAAAAGTGTGACGTTGACCGCCAAAGACAAGATTTGCTTTTTGACGGAACGAAATTGTACTCCTGAGCACTGTCCTTTTGCGAAGGGTTACTATGATCGCGTCAACGATGGTCTATGGGATATGCTGAATAGCGAGGACCAGTACACACGCCCAGTAATTGAAAAATACGCGAGAAAGCATGAGCTTTGTCCATTTGAACTTTCGTTGGATGTGAGTCGTTTCAGCGATCTTGTTGTCGGTGACTATAATTATTTATTTGATCCAACCGTTTATTTGCGTCGTTTCTTTGAGGAAGAGAATAAATCAAATCTAGTGTTAGTTGATGAAGCTCATAACTTAGTCAATCGCTCGAAAGAAATGTACTCTGCCAGTATCTCAAGGGAGTCAATCGCTCAGATGCAAAAAAATTTGGACACCTCTTTTAAAAAATTGCACAGAGCATTTACGCGAGTGGACAATGAATTTGAATTGATCCACCAATCATTGGATGGAGAAGCCTACCATCACCAGCAGGCAGCACCTGAAAATTTGATCAATAGTTTGTTCAAATTACAGGAGCAAATCAAAGAATGGCTAGCAGAGAATCCAGACAATCCGGCGCAACAGAAGATGCTGCCTGTTTACTTTGAAATTATACGCTTCACTCGTATGAGCGAATTTTATGACGATCATTATCAGACAACTGTTGAACATAAAAGCTATGATCTGATTGTCAAAGAGTATTGTATTGATCCGTCTTGGTTTTTAGAGCAGACCATGGATAAAGTTGGGAGCAGCATTCTCTTTTCCGCAAGTTTTTCACCATTGGATTATTACCAAGAAGTCTTAGGCGGAGGGGAAGAGAGTCTTACTTATCGTCTTCCGAGTCCTTTTCCAAATGACAATCGCCTAGTGATGGTGGATGCCAGTATTCAAACAACGTATCAAAGGAGAACGCAAAGTATTCCGAAAATCGCTGCCTCTATTGAAGGGTTGGTTAAAACGAAAACGGGTAATTACTTAGTCTTCTTCCCATCATTTCAATACTTAGATCAAGTAGCAGACTATTTCCATGAAGTATATCCAGAATATGCGATTCAAATTCAAGGATCAAAATTAAACGAAACAGAGCGAGAGGATTTCCTAGCTGCTTTTGTAACAAATCCAAAGAAAACATTGATAGGTTTTTGCGTATTGGGAGGGATTTTTTCTGAAGGGATCGATTTAGTCGGTGAACGATTGATCGGTACAGTCGTGGTCGGAGTAGGACTGCCTCAGGTAAATCACGAACAAGAGCTGATTAAAGAATATTATGACGAAAAACGCAATCAAGGATTCAGTTATGCCTACCAATTGCCAGGAATGAACAAGGTGATACAAGCAGCAGGGCGTGTGATCCGTACGATGGAAGATCGAGGGATCATTCTTCTCTTAGATCAACGCTACACAAATCCTCATTATCAAAGTCTTTTACCCGTTAATTGGTCAGACCGTAAAGTGATTTATGGACCAAATGAAGTGGAACGAATGGCAAATGAATTTTGGCAACAAGAAGTCAAAAGCAAGTAAGAGATAGAAATATCGCAAATGAAATGTTTGCCGCAACTCCTACTAAACTACTAAAAAAATAGGCTGAATGATTCAATTACTATCGATAAAGACAGTAAAGAATCATTCAGCCTATTTTTTTGTATCTTGTAAAAAATTTATTTCTTTATTACTATCGGTAGTTGATAAACTGAACATCGATCGGTAAATCGATTTCTTTTACCAAAGCAATTACTTGTTGGAGGTCATCTCTATTTTTTCCAGTAATTCTTAATTGGTCTTCTTGAATTTGCGCCTTTACTTTTACTTTGCTGTTTTTGATAGCAGTTGTAATTTTCTTGGCACTTTCTCTATCAATCCCGTTTACAAGTTCAGCTTGTTGTCGGGCGTTTCCTCCTAAGGCATGCTCAGAAGTAGAGAATTGGATATTTTTTAACGGCACACCACGTTTGATCAGTTTACTAAACAGCACATCTTTCACTTGTTCGATCTTGTAGTCATCTTCAGCTTTAATCACTAATTGATTGCCTTCTAATGTAATGTCGAAGGTACTTCCCTTAAAATCAAAGCGATTTTTCAATTCCTTCAGGGCGATTTGAACCCCATTTTTGACTTCTTCCTTGTTTAACTCTGAAACAATATCAAAGCTCGCATCTTTTGCCATAGACATTCTCCTAATTTACTCCAAATACAGAATCATTCAACGCAATAATTTACAGGAAAACGTGTTTTTGTTTTAGAAAACAAATCCCTTCAGCAAATTAGGATGAATAAAATCAGTATCCGAAAGCTTTTTCTTTAGTTTATCAAAAAATGCTAAGAAAGCCATGATTATTCTCAAATAAGTGATTGAAAACGATTGATTAATATTCATGGAACCTGTTACTCTATTATAGGTTTGAATTAAAGGGGGAATATCGGATGCAGAAGGTTATGAATTATACATCCAAGGATTTGGCAAAAAAAATCCTTGTCATTTTATTTACTGGTTTGACCGGAGCGGTTGGTTTAAATCTTTTTTTGATCCCAGCAAATGTCTTTTCAGCAGGGATGACCGGGATCGCCCAAATTGCCGAGCACTTATTATCAAATGTAGGCTTATCTATCGACACCGGAATATTGATTTTTCTTCTGAATGTTCCAGTATTCGTCTTAGGATTCATAAGACTGGGAAAATCAGCAATGATTTTGAGCTTTGCAAATGTAATTTCCATGTCTTTTTTTACGACATTGGTTCCGGTCGGTCAAGTGACTGATAATGTGTTAATGAATGCGATCACCGGAGGGGTCATGCTCGGAATCGGTGCGGGCCTTTCGTTAAAATTTGGGTTTACGACGGGCGGCTTAGACATCGTATCCTTATTATTATCTAAAACAACAGGGCGTACAGTTGGAAACTATATGATGCTCCTAAATGGTGTGATTGTAATAGTTGCTGGTTTCTTTTTCACTTGGGAGAGCGCGCTTTATACGATCATCACGATATTCACAATGAGTACTGTTGTCGACTATGTCCATACGAGTCATCAAAAAATGACGGCGTTCATCAATACTGGAAATAGTGCCGTCATGATTGAAGTCCTGAGCAGAGAATTATTGCGTGGGTTGACGGTAATTCCTGCGCGAGGAGGATTTAGCTCTACTGAACGAGAAGTCATCATGGTTGTTTTTACTCGTTATGAATTGTATACATTAAAACAAGTCGTCGCTGACGTAGATCCAAATTCATTTACTAATATCGTTGCAACGGATTCAGTTGTTGGTTCATTCTTAACGCAAGACGAACAGAATTTATTGAAAAAATCACAAATCGCTAAATAATAGTTCTTAAATGAGAATAAGAGGGATTCAATTCTCATTTACAAACACTAAAAGATAGAGTAAAATACTCTTGAAACTCGAAAGGAGTGGAACAAGTGGAAGAGAACACACAAAAATGGTCCGATGCAGAAGTGGCAGAGATTAAAGAAACTATTTTAACTGCTTTAGAATCAGTCATTGACCCTGAGTTAGGAATCGATATCGTTAATCTTGGTTTGATCTATGAAGTAGATTTTGAACAAACAGGAAACACGGTAATTAAAATGACATTGACGACTATGGGATGTCCATTGGCAGATATCTTAACTGATAATATTCAATCCGCTTTAGGAGAGATTCCAGAGGTCACGAATGTAGAAGTGAAGCTTGTTTGGTATCCAGCATGGACGACCGATAAAATGAGCCGTTATGCACGGATTGCTTTAGGTATCCGTTAATTAAATAAGATTGTAGTCTCCTCTTTCATTAAGAGGAGACTTTTTTGTATAATAATTGAAAGGAGTTGTTTAGGTTGGATAACTATGGACTAACTGACTATTTAGCTGCAAAGAAATCGTTACTGTCAACATTACACAAAATTGAGAAAGCGCTTATTTCGTTAGAAGAAAAACAATCTCTTGGGAAAAAAAGAAAAGCACAAATTACCTTATCTGAAGAAAGAATCAAAGCGTTGAAGCTCTCCTTGGTATTGATAGATAAGGAAATCAGTAAACTGTCGCAAAACGAAGTGTAACTATTGATTTCCTATTTTCTTTTTTTATATGACAGCTTGTTGTCGTATTACTGTTGATATAGTAGACATCGAAAGGAAACAGGAAAATGCAGATCGAACGATTGATTAAACTGATTTTTTATCTTGTCAGGCACAAACGAGTCACTGCTAAAGAATTGGCAGAATATCTTGGTGTGTCGACACGAACGATTTATAGAGACATTACGACGGTATCATTAGCGGGCATTCCAATTCTTTCAAAAAAAGGATTCGGAGGAGGGCTCTCGTTGATGGATGGGTTTACCTTAGATGAATCGTTCCTGACATCTGATGAAAAATGTACGTCTATCAAGGACTTCAGATTCTCAATGCAGCAAACTATCCTGAGACGGAGCATGTATTAAATAAAATTGGCGCATTATTTAATCAGCCGCCGACAGAGGAATGGCTAGAGATTGATTTTAGCTACTGGGGCAGCGAAGAAACGGAAAAAGTAACACTTTCCGAATTACGAAAAGCGATCACTGAAAAGCATCTTTTGACATTCGATTATTTTAATTCTGAGTTAACGAGTTCTAAACGAAATGTCGAGCCGTTGCGCTTACTATTTAAATCTCATGCCTGGTATATTGTTGGTTTCTGTCATTACAGTCAAGCGATCAGAATTTTTCGGTTATCTCGTATGAAAAATATAATCGTTTTATCAAATACCTTTGAACGGTCATTACCTAATGATTTTTCCTTAAACACTAGGAAAGATGACACGGAGTGGATAAATTTTACGTTGCTTTTCTCACAAAAAATAGCCCATCGATTGTTTGATGAATTTCACGAGCATCAAGTTCAACAGCTATCGAATGACGGGTATTTGGTGAATGTTCAGTATCCATTGAGCGAATGGACGTATCTTAGGCTGTTGTCTTACGGTCCCTACGTTGAGGTTCTTGAACCTAAAGAAGCTCGTGAAGAATTGAGAATGCGGGCATTAAAAATCACAAAAATATATGAATAAAAGGAGGAAATGCATGAACGAGTGGGTATACGTCATGATGATAAAAAAAACAAAGGAGTACCGGCGCTTAAACAAAGCTGGTGTCATTGAGCACGTTGAAAATTTGAGAAGTTTAGACGAGGAAGACCATATTGAGCTCGCTGGAGCATTCAAGGGGTATCCCGGAATGGCAGGTATGTTTGTTTTTAAGGCAGCTAGCTATGAAGAAGCAGAGGCACTTTGTCAAAAGGAACCATTGGTTGTCTTAGGATATGCTACGTATGAGCTGCATCGCCTACAACTAGCCACGAAGGAAAATAATTATCTATTATAAAAAAGAAACGACTTTAACGGTCGTTTCTTTTTTAAATGGCTTGAAAAAGGGCCAGCATGTTTTCAGTTCGAGTACGAGAGCGTTCATTCAATGTACTTAATTCTTCAGAAATCTCATCGTGTGATGCTTCTTTTAGCAACAGTAAACGATAAATCAAACGCAAATCTTGGCGACGAACTTTCGGGAAATGCTGCATCAATACTTGATTAAAATCAGCATTCATTTGATTGATGCCAAGCAATGGATCTTTTTGAATGGTGTAATTGATCAAGTAGCGTTCAAAATCCTGTAATGCGGAGGCGGCTTTTTCAGGGACGAAACCGTTAGCCCAGCTTGCTGTCAATAAGATAAAGCTATCTTCGTCAGATAAATCTTTTTGAAACCCAATAATTGTGGCATTCAACACGTTTTCTTGCAATGCTTCAAAAACTGCGGGTTCATTTTGTTTGATTCGTAGGAAATAATTGGTAAACCCATCACTGTTTAATAGATTTAAGTCAATTGCCTTAAACCAATTGTAATGATGAGAATTTAAATAGGAATAGGTTTTTTCTTGCTTTTTTCGTTGGATATTTTCCAATTCTTTCATTGTTTTCATCTTTTTATCGCTTCCTTTACTATGAGATCCTTATTATTATACTACTTTTACTCAAGCCAATCTTTTTGTCTCCCTTTTTGATTAAGTTATACTGAGAACAGGTCATACTATTGAGAGGATAATTTATGAATGAATTAATCAATACATTTAGTGAAAGAAAAGAAGAGCTATTATCAGCAATTTTTGAACATTTAGCCATTTCTTTGAGTGCATTGTTGATTGCGATCGTCATTGCTATTCCATTGGCGATCTTGTTGAGTCAACGAAAAAAAATGGCGGAAGTTGTGTTACAGATAACAAGTATTTTACAGACGATTCCATCGCTTGCGTTACTGGGGTTGCTGATCCCTTTTGTTGGAATCGGTACAGTTCCAGCATTGATCGCATTGGTCGTTTATGCGCTACTGCCGATCTTCCAAAACACGTATATCGGTCTAGCAGAAATTGATCCTTCTATTGAAGAGGCTGCAGACGCTTTTGGAATGTCTCGTATGCGCAAATTGATGAGAGTAGAATTACCCATGGCAATGCCGGTCATTATTTCTGGTGTACGTACAGCACTAGTACTAATTATCGGGACAGCGACATTGGCTGCCTTGATTGGTGCCGGTGGTTTGGGTACGTTTATTTTACTTGGGATTGATCGAAACGATCCAAACTTGACTCTTATTGGAGCCATTAGTTCCGCATTACTTGCGATTATTTTCAGTACGCTGATCCGCTTTTTACAAAATCGCAGTGGAAAAGTGACTTTGATTACTCTTGGAATCATTTGTTTAAGTATTGGCGGCATTTTCTTTGCTCAAAGAAACCCTATCGGAACAGAAACAGTCACCATTGCCGGAAAACTTGGTTCAGAGCCAGATATTTTGATCAATATATATAAAGAGGTCATTCAGGATGAAGATTCTTCGGTCAATGTAGATTTGAAGCCAAACTTCGGGAAGACAAGTTTCTTGTTCAGCGCGGTAGAAAGCAATCAAATTGATATTTATCCCGAATTTACGGGAACCGTACTAGAAAGCCTAGTTAAAGTACCTAAGAATATGCCAGATGAATTGTCACCTGAGAAAACATATCAAGAAGCAAATAAATTATTGGATGCTCAATTCGATATGCGCCTATTGAAACCTATGGCTTATGAAAATACGTATGCTTTAGCGATGAAGAAAAGCGAAGCTGAAAAACGCGGTATAACGAAGATTTCCCAACTACAAGCACAGCAAGATCAATTAAAAGCCGGATTTACATTAGAATTTATTGACCGGCAAGATGGGTATCGCGGGATTCAAGAAAAATATGGAGTGAAGTTAAGCTCTGTACAGAGTATGGAACCAGCCTTGCGCTATCAAGCCATCAACAACAAGGATGTCGATGTGATCGATGCCTATTCGACAGATAGTGAGATTAAACAATATGACTTAGTGACGCTAGAGGACGATCTGCATCTTTTCCCACCTTATCAAGGAGCACCTTTGATGAAGAAAGATTTCGCTGATGAACATCCAGATGTTGTTAAGGCGTTGAACCGATTGTCTGGGAAAATCACCGAAGATCAAATGATCGAAATGAACTACCTAGTCAATGTGAAAAAAGAGCAGCCTGCAAAAGTTGCCCATGACTTCTTAGTGAAAGAGAAAATCATTGGGGAGGAGAAATAGATGGAATCGATTATAGAGTTTAAAGACGTAAGTAAAGAATTCGAAGGAAATGTTGTTCTAAAAGATTTAAATATCTCTGTTAAAAAAGGAGAGATATTTGTATTAGTTGGTCCATCTGGGAGTGGGAAAACGACTTCCTTAAAAATGATCAATGGATTGATCGAACCTACGAATGGCGATTTGTACTTCAAAGAGAAGCGAATCAAGGATTACAATATTCAAAAATTACGTTGGCAGATTGGGTATGTCCTTCAACAAATCGCACTGTTCCCAACGATGACTGTCCGAGAAAATATCGAAGTCATCCCTGAAATGCTTGGATGGGATAAAGGTCGTCGTACGAAACGAGTGGATGAGCTGCTGAAGGAAGTCGATATGGACCCAGAATTGTTTAGAGATCGGATGCCTAGTGAATTATCAGGTGGACAACAACAACGAATTGGGATCATCCGTGCCCTTGCTTCAGAACCAGACATAGTTTTGATGGATGAGCCCTTCAGTGCACTTGATCCGATTTCTCGTGCAAGTTTGCAAGATCTTGTTTTGGAACTACATCGGAAATTAGGGAATACCGTGATCTTCGTTACACATAACATGAAGGAAGCAATGAAAATCGGCAGTCGGATCGCTGTTATGCATGAAGGAAAACTGATTCAGTGTGATACGCCTGAAGAGATTCAGAAACATCCTGCCAATCAGTTCGTGGAAGAATTCTTTGATGAAACCACCGACGAAGTATATACCCAAACCTTAGAAGCGCTGTATAACGGCGGCTATTACCAGCAATCAGAGGTGGCTGATCCTACACTCACGGCATTGACCGTCGATACTAGCTTGAGCGAAGTTTTTGACTTGTTAGCTGGCCATGATGCTTTCGCCATGAAGCGAGAGGGAAAAATAATTGGGATAATCAATCGGAGTGATGTCTTCCGATTCTTGAGTCAGGAGGGATAAGGAAATGGAAAACTATGAAGTAATCGTGCTCGGCAGCGGTCCGGCAGGAAATACGGCCGCCTATGCGTTAAAGGAACAAGGAAAAAAAGTTGCCATCGTTGAGTCTGATTTGTGGGGAGGAACTTGTCCGAACCGCGGATGCGATCCAAAGAAAATGCTAATGAGCGGTGTTGAAGCACAAAAAAGAATTGAAACAATGATCGGAAAAGGGTTCGAACAAACACCTAAAATCGTTTGGGAAGACTTAATGACTTTCAAGAGGAGCTACACCGACTCTGTTCCGCAAAATACGAAAGAGGGATTGGATTCGGTAGAAATTACACGTTATCAAGGGCAAGCTAGTTTTATTGATGCGCATAAAATCATTGTTGATGACCAAACCTTAACAGCAGATCAATTTCTGATTGCTACCGGGCAGCGGCCAGCAGTTTTGCCGATCGATGGACAAGAGTTATTGCAAAGCAGCACAGATTTCTTAGAACTCGAGCATCTGCCTAAACGAATTGCTTTTCTCGGTGCTGGGTACATTGCTTTTGAATTGGCAATCATCGCAAGTGCAGCCGGTTCAGATGTTCACATCATTCATCACAACGATCGTCCGTTAAAAGGCTTTGATCAAGAACTAGTCAGTGACCTGGTCGAGCATATGAAAGCTGATGGGATCACGTTCCATTTTAACGTGGACACAAAAGCAGTAGAATTGATGCATCCGAACTATCGTGTTACAGGAGAAGATTTTGAATTAATCACGGATATGGTGATCGGTGCTACCGGACGTATTCCAAATGTCGACGGATTGAATTTAGAAAATGCCGGTGTCGAATATGACAAACGAGGCATAAAAGTCGACGATCATTTACGAACAACAGAACAAACGATTTTTGCTTGTGGCGATGTTGTAGCAAGATCCCAGCCTAAACTAACGCCAGTTGCTGGCTTTGAAGCAGGATATGTCGTCGGCGCGATGAGTGATGAGCAAAAAGCCATCGAATACCCATTGATTCCTACCATCGTTTTCGGGGATCAGCGCTTGGCAAGAGTTGGTTTGAGCGAAAAGGAACTCGCTGATCACCCAGAGAAATACCATTCACAGACCACGGACTTGTCTAGCTGGTATACGTATCACCGGATTAACGATCAAGGAGCAAAAATAAAAATCGTTTACGATGAAGAAGAAAATATTGTAGCGATTAGTTGTCTCAGTCAGTTGGCAGATGAAGTGATCAATTATCTTTTAGTCATTTTAACGAAAAAAATGACACATGAAGAAGTTGAAAAATACATTTTTGCTTATCCGAGTCCGGCTAGTGATCTTTCATATTTTATTTAAAACAGAGGGTACCCTCTGTTTTTTTTTGTGGAGTTATGCTAAAGTTTACGAAAATACGTTCCCATGGTGAGAAAATGAAAACAACATTGACACAAAAAATCGAAAACGCACTTTACTATTATTGCATGGATCTTGGCGGGATTGTCGTTGAAGAAGTGACCATGCCTGATGAACAAGGAATCGTGGATACGCTGGCTTGTTTTTTTAAACCTGGTGAGATGGAATGGCGCTGTTATGAGCTAAAAATAACTAAAGCTGATTTTTACTCTAAGGCAAAATTGTCTTTTATTGGACACTATAATTACTTCGTTTTGACTGAAGAGCTGTATCAGAAAGTGCAAGACGATATCCCCAAAGAGATCGGCGTTTTAGTCTATCGTCCCTATACTCAAGCAGAAGACCTACCCGCTGATGGAACATTTATTATCGCCAAAAAGCCAATGAAACGCGCGCTTCAGGTAGAGGAATCGGCATTAACGCAACGATTCATGGCCTCTTTATTCCGAGAAGTCCGAAAAGCAAAACGGATGTCTTATGGGACAAGCTTTTTCTCAACGGAGCAGCTGTATAAGGAATTACGCCGCCGCTTGGATGAAAAGGATAGTTTACAGGAAAACAATTATTATCAGCGTTTCATCGAGGATGTCCAACAGGCGCGAATTGAAAGTCTTGAAGAGGAATTACGGGCATTAGAACAGGATTATGAATTTTTACGCCGAGAACGTCAAGTTCGAAGTCGGCCGACTGAGCCATTGGAGTGAGTGAATGTACTATCCATACTTAAGAGGGAAACAGTTTGATTTATTAGCGGTCTCTACATTGATCCAGGAGAAACGTTGGTCGAGCAGAATCCGACCGATCATTGAACCTGTTAGAGACTCCCCTACACTGAAGAAAACACTTGAATTATTCGATAAAAAAAAGCTGATTTGTTATTTGATCATGAATCCGCAGGTTGGCACAGCAAAACTATTCGAGGAAAAAAGATTCGATTGGCCGGTACAAGAGAATTCCAGCGTTAAAAAGGCAGAAATTATTACACAGGACAATCTTTTTCAGGCGGAACTGTATCTATTTAATAGTTATTCACCAAGAAAGATCGAAAAGCTAAAAATTAGCGACGATGCGTTATCTGTCATCCCTGATCAGGGCAGATTTAGAGTTTTAGAAGTACCAAATAAAATATTACTCAGAGAAGCCTTTCAATCACAAAAAAATATTGCAGATTATGGAGAAAAGATAGATGATTTTTATAGCGACGAGCATCTCTATTTAAGAACAAATTCAAAAGGTTTTAGTGATTATACTATTGAGGGCAGCCGCTATTTTGATAAAGGTGGACCTAGTCGTGCGATTGCCATACACATAAGCTATTTTGATGCGTATCTTAATTTAAGGGTAAAGCACTTTGTATCCGATAGTAATGAGAATGCACAAGATCAGGCAGGGAAGTTTTTTGAAGCATTGGAGAAATTTTCAGAGTGGTATTCGAGAAATCAAGATCAGTTGTTACTGACTATAGGAATGGAAGAATTATTGCACTATCGGGAAATGAAAAAATTTCCGGGATTGGGCACAATTAAAAAGTGGTCCTTGGCGCATCACTTGGAATTGGTTGGCGCCTTTTTGGAAAAAGGAGAACATTGGCAGAGGGGATGGAAAACATATGGGATACGAAGATGAAGATTTTATTGTTAGACAAGCAAAACAAATGGGAGAACTCTTAGGTGGGTTTTTAGGGAAAAAAGATGCCGAAGCGATCTTGTCGTTTGGCGATGAAGCAAAGACAGATGAACCAACGCATCCCGCGTTTGTTTTGCGTCCAAGCACGCTGGAGGACATTCCTGCGATCAACGCGATCATTCAACAGGCAAAGGACTATTTGAAAGAGCAGGCGTCACCTCAATGGCAAGATGGTCATGAGCCTCATGAAGCTGTAATACGTGAAGACATAAGAAAAAAAGCCAGCTATGTACTGACTTTAGAGGAAGAAATCGTAGGTACTGTCGCATTAATTGCTGAAAAAGATCCTATTTATGAAGCAATTGAAGGCGAGTGGCAAGGAAACAACCCTTATGTTTCTTTGCATCATGTAGCGGTCATTCAAAAACATCGCGGAATGGGACTGGGGAAAGCGTTATTGGATTCAGCAATTAAACAAGCGCAATTTCTAGGTTATGGCGATGTTCGCATTGATACTTATCCAGCTAACCAGCCGATGCTGCGGTTGATCGAGAAGTGCGGATTTACCTATTGTGGAATGATCCATTTCCCATTTGAACATGGAGAACGAAAAGCATTTCAGTTACTTCAACGCCTGTCTTAATTGGCTGAGCATACTATCTAGTGAGGTTTCGCCATCAATTTCAATTAGATTGGGAAACTTTTTTAAACGTTCTAAATTTTCCTGATCCTCTTGGAAAATCGCTAAACGACGTTCTAAGTCTCCGGCAGAAGCTCTTTTTTCTAGGCGAGTAATCATGGTTTCTCTAGAAATATTGATCCAAATTGGGACCATTTGTTCACCAAATACACGATATAAATTAATAAATCCTGTCGTTGTGATGGGATCGTAGCAGTCACCGATCGCTAAAGCCTCGCTTAACGTTGACTTGGCAATGCCGTAAAAGTGGTCGTCATAAACATCATATTCAGCAAATTGATCGTGATTGACCATTTGCTTAAATTCTTTTTTAGAAACAAAATAATAGTCGCGGCCGTGTTCTTCATTTTCACGAGGAGCACGTGTAGTGTAAGAAATAATTTTTTGCTCAGGATGAAAGGCTTTTTCGGCTAATGTGGTTTTTCCAGAACCACTTGGTCCAATAAATAAGTAACAATGATTCATAAAGTAACACGTCCTTTTTTACAGTATAAAGAAAGAGGGCAAAAGATGCTAGGGAGGGAACTCTTTTATGGAGAGAAGCACACGTAAGAAACAGAAAATGAACAAATGGCCAATCATTATTATCAGTATCCTTGTATTACTCGTAGTTGGATTTTTTGGAGCCCGCGCCTACCAAGCGAGTCAAGTGAAAAAACAAGGCCAAGAAACAGTAGAGGCTTTTGTTAAAGAGTTAAAAAAAGGGAATTATAAACATCTAACTAACAATTTAAGTGCGGATTCACTGAAAAATAGTGGTTATACAAAAAAAGAAGTAGAGGAAAAATACCAATCAATTTATTCGGGAATCAATGCGTCCAATATTAAAATGAATGATCTGAAGGTAGAAAAAAAAGGCGGGGCTCTTCAATTTTCTTATAACTTATCCGTTAATACTGGATTTGGACAATTAAAAAACCAACAATATTCTGGAACATTAACAGACGGTGGAAGAGAGATCAATTGGAAGCCAAACTTAATTTTCCCTGGTATGTCTGGTAAGGATAAAATCAATTACTCAGTTGATCCTGCAAAGCGTGGTGAAATTTTAGATCGGAGTGGGCAAGGTCTTGCGACCAACGGGACAGTGTTCCAATCAGGGATCGTGCCTAAAAACCTTGGCAGTGGAGAAGAACGTACTGCGAAAATTGATGCGATCGCTAAAAGCTTAGACCTAACTGCTAAAGATGTTGATGCCGCTTTATCTCAAGGGTGGGTGCAGGAAGACTTTTTTGTCCCTTTGAAAACGACTGCTGAGGCGCCTAAAGAAACGCCGGATGGTTTAGAAGTCAAAGAAACGACCGGCCGTACGTATCCGTTAAAAGAGTCCGCAGCTCAATTGATTGGCTATGTCGGCAAGGTTACCGCAGAGGATATGAAGAAAAACGATGATCTTGCCAGCGATAGTTTGATTGGTCGAAGCGGATTAGAAATGGCCTTGGATAAACAGCTAAGAGGAAAAGATGGCGGCTCTTTGGCAATTACAGATAAAGATGGAAAAGAAAAGAAAGTGCTGCAGACAATTGAAAAGAAAGATGGCGAGAACATCAAACTGACCATCGATAGCCGTGCACAACAGATTGCCTACAACGGATTAAATGGTCATGCAGGTTCAAGCGTTGTTATAGCACCGAAAACAGGCGATCTATTGGTTGCTGCCAGTTCGCCAAGTTTTGATCCTAATAAAATGACCAATGGTATTAGCCAATCGGATTATGATGCGTATAGTAATGATAAGAACCAACCCTTTATGAGTCGCTTTGCCACGGGGTATGCACCTGGGTCAACATTTAAAACAATCACGGCGGCGATAGGATTGGATGCTGGAACGTTAAACCCAAATGAAGAATTAGCGATTAACGGATTGAAGTGGCAAAAGGACAGCTCTTGGGGCTCTTATCAAGTCACACGGGTCTCAGATGTTAGTCCTGTGAATTTAAAAACGGCATTGACTTATTCTGACAATATTTATATGGCTCAAGAAACACTAAAAATGGGCGAAAAAACATTCCGTGAAGGCTTGAATAAATTTATCTTTGGAAAAGCGTTAGATGTACCGATCGCCATGGATAAAGCACAGATTTCTAGCAAAGAGAGTTTTGACTCAGAAATATTATTAGCAGATACAGGGTATGGACAAGGCCAGTTGCTATTGAACCCTATTCAACAAGTGGCTGCCTACTCCGTCTTCCCAAATAAGGGAACGATGGTGTATCCAAAGCTACTTGCTGATAAGGAAACGAAGAACGAGAAGGATGTCATTAAAGCAGAGTCGGCAGAAACGATTACAGGAGACATGCAAGCCGTTGTAAGTGATCCGAATGGGACAGCTCATAGCTTGGCAGCATTGAATATACCGTTAGCAGCAAAGACCGGGACTGCTGAAATTAAGCAAAAGCAAGATGAAAAGGGACAAGAGAACAGCTTCTTATATGCTTTTGACCCCGAAAAGCAAAATTATTCTGTGGTGGAATTTTTAGAGAACAAACCAGAAGGTACTTCCGCGACAGATCTTTCTAAAGACTTGTTGACTTACTTAAACCAAACCTATCAATAAAATACTTGTCTGAATGACCGATGCTTGGTAAGATATCCAAGAAGGACGGTGTCTTATGAACAAGCGACAACGAAAAAAACAAGCCTATAAACAATACATTCGGGCAATTTTCAAAGGGTATGAAAAAATGCTGGAGGATTCTAGTATTAAGGAATTACACTTCACTTATTTAAAAGAAACGACATACTTAGAACGTGACGATCAGGACAAGATTCATTTCACGACTAAGGAAAAATAGGTTTTAAAGAACTTTCCAATCATTTGTGTTGGAAAGTTCTTTTTTGTAAAGCATAACTAACCGGCAGATGCCTCCTACCTTAGACTGAGTAAAATATTAAGAGAGTTTAAGGTTGGTAAATAATTGCTTAAAGAAAAGGTTCTGATTAAGCAAAAGAATGAAAATCAGCTAGAATATGACTATCAAGATACAGGAGGCACGATAATGAAATTATATAAATACGCAATATTAGCAGGCATAGGACTATCATTGGGCGTTGGAATGTTCAAGCAAACAACTGCCCATGCAGAATCCAATGATGGTGCAATCAATGAGCGTTGGGGCAAACCAACCTTTGTTGCCGGAGCTGGATTAAATCAACAACAACTAAATGAAACAATGAATAAATTAAGCATCAATCAAACGAACGTGAAGATGGAAACTGCCACAGGAGCAGATTTAGTCAAATACTTAGGCTATGGCAGTGGGGATGACAGCGTGATGTTGAGCTCGGTAGTCGTCAATCGCGAGGATCAAGGGAAAGGAATCGATGTTCAAATTTTGACCCCGCAAAACATCACACAAATTACGGCTGATCAATACAAGAATCCTCTGGTTACAGCAGGGATCACTGATGCGACCGTTAAAGTAGCCAGTGTGGTAAAGGTAACGGGAGAAAGTGCTTTGACGGGCGTTTATAAAGCCTTTGAGTCAAATGGGGAAACCGTTGATCCGCAACGTGCTCAGCTGGCACAAACTGAATTGGATACGACCTCGGATGTTTCACAATCTGTCGTGAATAAAGCCAATGAGCAAAGCCAAAATCAAAACTTATCAGACAGCGAAAAGGAAAAGGCCGATGAAGCGTATAAGGCGCAATTAAATCAGACGTTGGTCGATATAAAAAAAGAGCTTGCTGATTTGAAAGAGAAACAAGGAGAATTAGCGACAAAAGCTGATGTTGAAAAAATCGTCAATGATGCACTGGAAAAAAATAATTTGTCTCAATACGTCACAAAGGACGACATCAATAAATTGGTTGGATTGGCTCAAAAATACCAAACAACAGACGGTGTCTTAGATAAAGAATCTATCGAACAATTGGACAAGATCAGCAGCGATTTTAAAGGAACTGTCAATAAAGTGTCGGATCAATTAGGGAAATTTGGAGATTCCTTAAAGGGTACGTTGGAAGACAATCAAGGATTCTTTACAAATCTATGGCAACAAATCAAAGGATTTTTTAGTGGATTAACAAATTAATTAAAAAGATTGTGTCATTTTTTAACAAGGACACAATCTTTTTTTACTTTCTCTAACAGTTTATACTTATCATTACGGTCATGCTAGGGTAAAATGGAGGAGTGGGTTTCAATTCTAACATGAAAATGGCGCTTCATTTCTGTTTCGAATTGAATCAAGAATAAATATGGTAATATTTATTATATTATTAATCAAAAAAAAAAGGAGGGTCTTAGATGGAGACTCCAGAAAAACAGGAAGAACTTCAAACTGATACATCCTTCGATTCAGTGAAGGAATCTGCTTCCGATGTGTTAGGTGGGTTGATGGGGCAGATCAAGCGATTAGAAGAGGCAATGAAAGCCGAGCACATGGGCGATGTGTATCAAATATATTGGAATGAACTGCCTCCTGCAATTCAACAATCAAGCAATGCCAATCATGAAATTGATAATTTCTTGACCAGTAAATTGGATCAGGAGATTCAACGGACGTTCCCATTTATGATCATGCGGGATGTCGTCTCTCCTATTTTGTTAAATTATCAAATAGGCAGTTACTATCGAGATCGTGCGGTACTGCAAGTAGATGCCACACAACCGACGATTAAAATACTCCCTGAAATTCGCGAACAATGGGAACGCGTTTTAAAAGGAGAGTACAAAGAGCGCTTAACTGAGCTTGAAAACCAACAAGATGATTTTGATGCAAAAACGATCGCTGCGCAATCTGAATTGCGAGAATTGAGCGGGAAAATTGCGCATCAGGAAAAAATTAAAGCAGAGCTAGAAGAATCAAAAAGCTTCATGAACCGGAAAAAGATCGAAGAAGAGATTGACGAGATCAATGATAAGCTGGTTGATTTAAAACAGCAACGCGGTCAATGGACACCGTTTGTTGGAGATCAATTGTCCGGAGAATCGAAAAAAATCGAAATTAAAAATCGAATTGCGGACCTTTCTTTAGAACAAGCTATCGCACTAAAAGAATTGCGTATAATCAAGAAACGATTTGGTGGATTAGAAGAAATGGATGCTGCATTGGAGAACTTTATCCATGATTTTTTAACTAAGGGGGCGGAATAAATGACTGAAGAAAAAAACAAAATCAATCAAATCTATGACACATTAGTCGATTCCGAGGAGCCCGGGTTGAATATTAAAGAAAAAGAGATTCTCCATCCTGAAGACAGCAACGGTGAAGCAGCCGAGGAATTCAAATCCTCGCCTCAAACGAAGCCTATGAGCGATTCATCCTTGAATTATTACGATAACCGTGAAGAAAATTATCAAGATCTATTGAACTTGATTGATGATGCGGAAAAAGAGATTGCTGATTTGAAATTCAGAAAGGTTTTGATGGAATCTGATTTCCCTACATTACTTGATTATTTTAAGAAAATTTTTATTGAAGAATCACTTTCTGCTTCAGCGATCGCTAAGGGCGCGCTGCTAGAATATTTCACCTTTGAATTGATCAAACCGTTGCAGAACCATGAATTGCATCTTTCCACAAATGAATTTTCGACTTGGGAAAGCAAGCATTTTAATCTTTCTTATCGGTTGACCAGTACAAATGAAATCAATTTTAGTTTCATGATGCCGACGTCTGATGGCAGATTCCGCAGTGAAAAGATCAAATTGATGGAAGTATATCCCGCGACCATGAGCGTTCGCGTTCTTAATGATGCGGTTTTAACTTTACTAAAAGATTGCTACAACAAACATATTTATACGAGTGGTCAAAATTCAATGTTCAGTCGTGAGATGAACGATGTCATGGCTCATATGAAGGACCTTGGGTTTGATTTTGACGAAAATCTATTAGACAACAGTCAGCCGCTAGATGTTGCTGTAGATCTTCACCATACGACACCGACCGATGTATTGGACAAAATTTTCATTACTACGATGAACAATGAAAATTATGATTTCAAAAAGATCGATGAAGCCAGTTACTTGATTGTTTTAGATGGCAATCAGACAGTAACGATCAACCAAAACAACGAAAATCAGGTGAGCAGTTTGAAATTGAATACCGACCGGAAAAATAAATCCTTGATTGAGTTTTTTGGAAGCTATCCGTTCTTAGTTCCGTTGACGATCACTGATTAAATCGAAATGAAACAACGAGTGTTGCGCCAAATAAAAATTGGTGCAGCACTTTTTTGTGTTTCTCTTTTATAAAGAGTGAGAAATAAGTATTTCCCTTTGGAAAAAATTAATTTTTAATGGTGTTTTTAAAGGGAAATTGCGTCAACTCGTGAAACTAATTTAATCCTATGATATACTTTGAAAGTTGATATGAAAGAGTATCAGTTTACCATGTTTGAAAGAGGGTAGAGATTGTGTGTGGAATTGTAGGATTTATTGATCGTTCAAATACAACGCAAAAAGAACAAATTGTTAAAAATATGATGGATACGATTGTTCACCGTGGACCAAATAGTGCGGGACAATTTATTGATGAAGGGGCCGCTCTGGGTTTCCGTCGTCTGAGCATCATTGACCTTGAAGGTGGGACGCAGCCAATCAAAAATGAAGATGAGACGAAAATCATCACATTCAATGGTGAAATCTACAACTATCAAAGCATTCGTGAAGATCTGATTGCTAAAGGACATATTTTTACAACGCATGCTGATACAGAAGTATTATTACATGGGTATGAAGAATACGGAGTGGATTTATTACAAAAAATCCGTGGAATGTTTGCCTTCGTGATTTGGGATACTAAAAAACAAGAACTTTTCGGTGCCCGTGATCATTTCGGGATCAAGCCGCTTTATTATGCTTTGATGAATGGTACGTTTATGTACGGTTCTGAGATCAAGAGCTTTTTACAACATCCAAATTTTGTGAAGGAACTAAATAAGGAAGCTTTGAAGCCATACATGACCTTCCAATATTCTGCTTTGGATGAAACTTTCTTTAAAAATGTTTACCGTATCAAAGAAGGACATTACTTCATTTATAAAGATGGAAAATTAGATATTCAACAATATTGGGACGTGAAAGAACAAGAAACGACTATGACGCTGGAAGAAACGGTTGAGTTGATTGATGACACGGTTGTGAAATCAGTCGAAGCCCATCGAATCGCAGACGTTGAAGTTGGCTCCTTCTTGTCTTCAGGTGTTGATTCGAGTTATGTTACTGCTGTCTTGAGACCAGAACATTCTTATTCGATTGGTTTTGGCGACAAGTCTTATAATGAATCAATTGAAGCAAAGAAATTAGCTGATTTGATTGATTTAAACAATACGTCTCGCGTCGTTACTGGAGATGAAGCGTTTGAATACTTCCCGTTGATCCAATATCATTTGGATGAGCCAGACTCAAACCCTTCGTGTGTCCCATTGTATTTCTTGGCAGAACTTGCTAGTCGAGATGTACGTGTCGCACTAAGTGGTGAAGGGGCAGATGAATTATTTGCTGGTTATCAGGCGTATGGGATGAATACGAAGTCAAAAGCAGTGAAAGTCGTTGCTGAAGGCTTGAAAAAATTACCAAAGGGCATGCGCTACTCGATTGCTAAGGGATTAAAAGGCAAAACATTTAAAGGTGCGTTGCACTTGTATACCTCTTTAGCACCGGCTGAAGAATTCTTTATTGGTCAAGCCAAAGTTTTTGAAGAAGACGAAGCAGTGGCATACTTGCAAGCAGAATTCCAGCAAAGTCCTACGATCAAAGACATCGTGGATGTGCATTATGAAAAAGTTCAGGACATGTCTGAAATCAAAAAAATGCAGTATCTAGATATGCACCAATGGATGCCAAAAGACATTTTATTGAAAGCTGATAAATTATCCATGGCTAGCTCTTTGGAAGTTCGGGTACCATTATTAGACAAAGAACTAATGAAGGTATCTGAAATCGTTCCTACAAAATATTTGATCAATGCTGAAAATACAAAATACGCATTCCGTCAGGCTGCTGCGCGTCATTTACCAGAAGAATGGTACAATCGTGAAAAACTTGGCTTCCCAGTTCCTATTAAAGACTGGTTGCGTGAAGAGAAATATTACAAGGTCGTACGTGACGTGTTCACTCAAGAGTTTGTAAAAGAATTCTTCGATCAAGAAAAAATCGTGAAACTATTGGATGACAACTTCGCTGGAACAGCGGATGGTCGTCGTAAGATTTGGACGATCTATACCTTCTTGACTTGGTACCAAGTATACTTCATCAATGATGGGGTAAAACCAGTACCGGCAACGATCGTGTAAAGCTTCAGCCAATTTGACAAATTTAATTTGTCACGTTAGACTGATTCTAAGGAAACTTAATAATCATTATGAGGTGTCTTGGTGAGTGTAATTATTTAATTTGGAGTAACTTAATAGCGAAAAATTTCTGTTCGTACAGGTTTATTTCGCGTGCCAAATTAGATGATACCTATCAACGCTGCTGATATTGAACTCAAGCTGTGAAGAGGAATCTTCACAGCTTTTTTTGCGACTTCCGATGTGCGTTCTAGCATATCCCAGTGGGACTGTTAACGTAAGAGGATGATGGAATCTTTACGTTAGAAGAATTAGTTGCTTTTAAATGGAATGTTCAGTTCAATAATATTCCTTATTAAGTTTCCTAGCTGGAATAGGTATCTCTTCGATCGAAAGGGAGAGACGAATGACAAACGAAACATACATTAAAACACAATTTACCGATATTAAACATCAACTAAGCAGTTACGCCATCAGCAGCTTTGGGAAAAGACGAATCGCTGACACGCAGCCGCATTCAAAGTTGTCTGTTGTAGAAAAAAGATTGACGGAAACGACGGAAGCTAGGCAATTGCTCGATAGTAATCTCCACGTGCCATTTATGGGACTGCAAAGCATCGAACATGTGACCAATCAACTTGAAAAAGGGTTTGTTCTTACGCCACAGGAGCTTATGGAATACGCAGATTTTTTACGCAGTCTACGCTTGATTCGGCAATTCTTTGAAAAAAATCAAAGCATTGCTCCGCTGTTAAATCGTTATGGTCAAGGACTGAATGACTTTCATGAGATTGAAGAAGAGATCTATCAGGTGATTCGAAATGGTCGAATCATTGATGACGCAAGCAGAGAATTACGAAGAGCACGACGCGATATTACTGAAACGGAAGACAAAATTCAGGACCTGCTGAAAAAATTTATTCGCCAAAACAAAGAAAAATTACAAGAAGCAATCATTACAAAACGAAATGACGTATTTACTGTACCGATCAAATCGTCCTATAAGAAGCAAGTTAAAGGAACCATTGTTGAGCTTTCTAGTAAAGGGACTACGGCATATATAGAGCCTAGCAGTGTTAATCGCTGGAATGAGCAATTGGTTTATCATAAGATGATAGAAGAATCCGAAGTTTATCAAATCTTAGCAACGTTAACAGGCATTCTGTCAGAAGCTTTGCCTGCGATTCATCAAAATATTGAGATCATTGCAGAGTTTGACCACATTTTTGCTCGAGGAAAATTCAGTCGAGAGCTAAAAGGGATCACGCCTAAACTAAATGACGAGGGCTATATTCATTTACGTGCGGCAACTCATCCATTAATTGAGAAGGCTGTGCCTCTTGATTTAACGATTGGGAAAACATATCGCGGTTTAACGATCACTGGTCCGAACGCAGGGGAAAAAACGGTCGTATTAAAAACTGTTGCACTCATGAGTCTGATGACGATGATCGGCTTGCAGATCCCGGCAAAAGAGGGCACCGAAATCGCAATTTTCGATCAACTAGTCGTTGACATAGGCGACGCCCAGAGTATAGAAAATGCTTTAAGTACATTTTCTGGTCATATGCAAAACATTTCTGAGATTCTTCGAGTGACTCGAAAAAAAATAGTTTGATCTTATTGGATGAGCTGGGCAGTGGAACAGAACCAAACTAAGGGGCTGCACTCGCGATTGCGATCATGGAAGAGTTCTATCAAAAGGGCAGCATATTGATCACGACGACGCACTACGGAGAGATTAAACGATTTGCAGAGCTGCACCCAGATTTTATTACAGCAGCTATGGATTTTGACGCAGAGCATCTAACTCCGAAGTATCGGTTATTGATTGGCCAAACAGGTGAAAGCAATGCGCTATGGATTGCGAAAAAAATGGCTATTTCCGATCAAATTCTCGGGAAGGCACAACGTTACTTTTCAGATCGTACGTATGATCTGAATAAAATAAGCGTGAAAAAGAAACGTAATGCTAAAAATGAAAAATCAGAGACCGTCGAAAAAAATTATTACAAAGGAGACAAGGTATTTTTATTAGAAAAAAAAATATCTGCGTTAGTTTATCAGGAAATACCTCTCTCGGAGAACGTAAAGGTGTATCTCGACGGAGAATTTATTGAAGTTCCGAAACGACGAATCGCGCTTAAATTTCGAGCGGCAGAGCTTTATCCGGCAGAATATGACCTTGAAACCCTATTCGAAGATTTCCACGTTCGGAAGGAACGACGAGACATTGATCGTGGGTCAAAAAAAGCACAACTCAAATTGAGAAATGAAGCGCTGAAAAGACAACAAAACTAAAAAAACAGACCTCCAATAAAATTTGGAGGTCTGTTTGAATTATTCGTATTGCTGATAGGTTTTCGTCTTATAAAGACCAACCGTTGACTTTTGATTGTTTTCACTATACAGACTAGAAGAATTTGCTCCCTTTTGGCGCTCGATTTCTTCTAATCGGGCCTTTTGATCACGGTAGTCAAAGTCATTTGGATTAATAGAGGTCAATCCGCTATCTTGATAATACCTTAACAGATCACCATTCGTGATTTTATCAGAAGTGATCAATTGCTGATCAACATCTTGATTGAGCTCGACAAATAATTTCTCTTGCTCAGGTGTTGGTTCGCTAATGACTTGAGCGGTTTGATTGTCATACACTTTGCCGCCATAGAATGTATATTCAGGGGTAACAAAATCACCATCACGAAAAGCAACGACCTGCTTGTGGTCTGCCGAGAATAAATCTTGCCCTAATTGCAAATAATTTTTCGAATCAAGCCCTAATAAATGAAGCAGAGTAGGGAGTGCATCTACTTGGCCGCCATAAGTATGATTGATACCGCCATTTGTCACACCAGGTACATGAATCATAAAAGGAACACGCTGCAATTGCGCATTGTCATAGTCAGTCCACGTATCCGAATCTTTTCCTAATAACGGCGCCAAATCTTTATTTCGTGTGTTAGAGATTCCGTAATGATCGCCATACAGTACAAAGATCGAGTCGTCATATAGACCGCTGGCTTTCATGTAATCAAAGAATTCCTTTAACGCTGTATCTAAATAGTTGGCTGTAGCAAAGTACCCATTGATCGTTTCATCCTTCGTATTCGCTAACGGGAAGCCATCTTCTTCGTTTTTAAAGCGAGAATAAGGATAGTGATTTGAAACCGTAATAAATTTGGCATAAAAAGGCTGCTGTAAATGCTCTAAATATTGAACAGATTGATTCAAGAATGGTTTGTCATGCATGCCATATTGAAACGAATTGTCATCGTTGATATCGTAATAAGAAGAATCAAAGAAATAGTCGAATCCTAAATGCTTGTATGTTTTGTCGCGGTTCCAGAAAGAAGCTGAATGACCATGGAACACGGCTGACGTATAATCCGCTTTTTGTTTTAAAATATTCGGTGCTGCTTCAAAAGTATTCTTATCACCCATTTGCGTAAATAATGCCCCTTGGTTTAGGCCAAACAAGGAATTCTCCATCAACGTTTCAGCGTCAGATGTTTTACCGGCTTTGACTTGATGGAAGAAATTATCAAAGCTATAGGTACTTTCCCCGTGATAAAGACTATTTAAGAAAGGGGTCACTGTATGATTGACGCCATTTTCATCCGTAAGCTGATAATCCAGTAAAAACTGCTGGAAGCTTTCCAGATGGATGTAGACAACATTCTTTCCCTTAGCAACGCCGAACATGGAATCATTCGGTTTTGCATAATGGTCTTTCACATAACTCTGTACTTCCTTCAAATCATTTGGGCTAGCTTCTGCGCGGATTTGGTTATTTTGATATGTTTGGTAACTGTCATAAAGGGTAAAGGCATTAACACCCAAGTATTTCACTAAATATTCACGAGAAAATTGCCGACTCAGCAGGCCAGAGCGATCGATCTCGGCTAAAAAAATATTTCCACTTCCGATCAAGAGAGAAAGGGCTGATAAAGCCGCCGCCTGTCGAAATCTTGGATAATCGTCTGCTATAGGAATCTTCTTTTTGAACAACAGAAGTGGGATTACAATCAAATCTAAAATGTAAAACACATCATACCAACGAAAGAGACGAACAGCACTTTCACCTAAACCGGTGGAAACCTGACCCGCGCCCAACATCGTATTGATCGTAATGAAATCTGTAAATTCACGGTAATACACTGCATTTGAAAAGAGCCAAATGGTCAGCAGCGCATAGATGACAAAAAGGGTTCCATACGCGACTTTCGATCGTTTGATAAATAGGCCAATGCTGAGCAATAACATAGAGACGCTCAATGGATTTACAATCAAAATAATAAATTGCATAAGACTTTGTATGCCTAAATGAAAATCAATGACATAGGCAAACATATTTTTCAGCCATAATAAACCAAGCAATAAACTGAAAAAACCAATTCGTGTTTTAATAAACTGACTATATTTTTTTAAATGAGACATTTGCATGCTCCTTAGAGTTATTTTCCATATTCTTAAATAGTTTATCGGTTTTTCGAGCGAAGGTCAAACTGAACCCAGTCAAAAATGCTGATATACCAATATCCCAAACAGATTTTAATCCGAATATAAATAATTCTTAAGAATCAATGACTTTTGAAGAATTTCTTTAGTCTTTTGAAGGTGAGAGCTTCCATTTCACTGAACGATTTTCAAAATGATATAATCAGCGAATACAATAAAGGGGGAAGCTCTAATGCCGTTAATGAAAATCGATATGATCAAAGGACGCACAGATGAGGAGATCAAAGAAATCCTGGATATCTCTTATCACGTGATGTTAGAAACGTTTCACGCACCATCGGGGGATCGCTATCAGATAGTTACACAGCATGAACCTCACGAAATGCAAATTTTAGACACGGGGTTAGGGTTCGATCGGACGAACCAAGTACTTGTTTTCAGCTTGACGACTCGACCACGAACAACAGACGAGAAAAAAGCCTTCTATTCAGAATTAGTTCGGGAATTAAATGAGCAGGTCGGAATAAGAGCTGAAGATGTCATGATCAATTTGACAGTCAACTCGGATGAGGATTGGAGCTTCGGTTTCGGGAAGGCTCAATTTTTAACAGGTGAATTATAAACACAATATTTATAGAGAAGGAGGAGGCTCTTGAAAAAAATATTAGCAATTACAGCTTTATTATTTGTTTTGAGTGGCTGCCAACAAGCATCACAAAATAATAACGCAGCAAATAGCTCATCATCTACTGAAAAAGCAGTTTCTAAATCAACAACAACGAAAGATTCTACTTCGTCACTCGTTTCTTCGACGAACACAACACAATCAAAGGAGGAACAGTCAATGACAAACGTACCAGGAAGCCTGATTCAATCCGTATCAGCAAATGATACAGCAAAAGTGACCGAAATCTTAAAATCAAGCCCAAATATGATTGATGAAGTGAACGCGAATGGAGAAACCCCTTTACTGATTGCGGTTCATAATAATCAAATCGATATCGCAAAACTCTTGATAGACGCTGGAGCTGATGTCAACAAGCAGGATGCTAAGAAAGACAGCGCGTATCTTTATGCTGGCGCAGAAGGTAGAACTGAAATTTTGTCATATATGTTGTCACATAGTCAGCCGAATCAACAAATCACAAATCGTTTTGGTGGCAATGCGTTGATTCCAGCTGCTGAAAAAGGCCATCTCGAGAATGTAAAATTGCTGTTAGCGGATGGAAATGTGAACATCAATCATCAAAACAACTATGGATACACAGCATTGATTGAAGCTGTTGCATTAAGAGACGGTTCGCAAGTTTACCAAGATATTGTCTCAGAATTACTTAAACACGGTGCAGATCCAGATATCAAAGATAATTATGGCAAATCCGCAAAAGATTATGCCCATGAGTTGGGTTATGGCAATATGTCCAAGATGCTGCAAGAGAGCAAACGATAAATGGATTCATTTCTATTACTAGATTTAAAGCAGACTAAATTCAGTCAGCTTTAAATTTTTTTATTTTAGTTTACATAATATACATTAAACAAAGTTAAATAGTATAAAACTATCAGTTCATATCTAATTAATCTCCTGATTCAATCGATTTCCGACTTCAGATCATTTTAGTCTTCTTTTGAGTTTTTACATGTATTTTTTAAGTTTCAATCATTTTTTACTTCTTATTACTAGATTTTTCTAAATGACTCTATTTAGATTCGAACGACATTTAATTCGTTGCCGGATTTTTTATTATCAAATCATTTTTATCTTTGATTCATTTACTTATTTTTTAAAGTGATCGTTGATCATTTTGATAATGCCATTTATTTTAGATTAGATCGCATCATGGAAATTCTTGAGTTAAGATTTTGCCGTCATGTGAAATTTAAAACAAATTCTCTGCATGCTTGCTTATACTAGTTCTCAAAATGACAAAACAAAAATAGCCATCTACGCGTTCATTCTGCGCAATTGGCTATTTTTTTATTTTTGAGCGTAAGGCTCTTATTTTTTCTATTGAAAGTATTTTTGGCTGTTCTTCCACTGGATGTTCCGCTGCTTCTTCCTTTTGCTGTTGGACAAGTTTGATTCCTCGATACTCAGCCCGAAAAATGGTGCGCTTAATTTCTTCGACCTGCGCCAACTTATCTATTGCCTCGGGAGCGTGTTTCAACAGCTCGGTAGTCTTCTTTATATGGATTCGTTCAGTAACTTTTTCATCAAAATAGCTTGCTATTGCCAGATTAATAACTAAACCGATCAATAAAAAATTATCTGTCACACTGGAGCCGTTTATATAGCCATTATTGAATAACCATAGAACAAAACAAATCAAAGCGATTGTACTGAAAACTTGATAAACTCTCAACGCTTTTTCTTTTCTGCTTCGATCAGCGAACAAAGGCTTGGCTTCATTGAACAAAGCAAGATACGTATTGCGTGCTTGAACAAATTCAGGTTGTGTTTTTTTCGCTGTCTCGTAGGCTTCTTTTTTAGAAAAACCCTGTTCCTTCATATAGTATTTCGCAATTTTTCTTTTTCGAATCATTTGAACCCCCTCTTCGATCGTGGAATCATGGATATGTTGAAGATTCATAAGGCCTCTCCTTAATCAACGAATTCTAGTTTTAGCAGTCTCTATTTTATCATTAAGTTAATAGAAAAACTAAGAAATTATTTAATATTTTTCGCCTCGTCTGAATAATGCAAAGAGAAAACCACTCAGATAGGCGTTCCGTCTAAGTGGTTTTATTTCTTTATAATGATTCGATGGCTTCTTTAATGGGTGTGTTTCCGTCCCCCATCAAAATTACTTTTTTAAAGGTGTTTTCTTGTTCAAGCAACTCTGCTAAAACCGCCGATACATTTTCAATGGCGTTTTCGGTTACTTCTTTGACATCGGTTGTTATTTTTCCGCTGCCAGGAATTTCTTTTAAGCTGCCTGGTTGTAAAATCGTGTAGTTCAAGTTTGTTTTGTCGATCAACCAGTGGTCAGAGAAGAATTTTGAGATATTATAGTCAGTCAATGAACCGCTCCATTTGTCAGGTTGCAAAGCGAAAAGCGAACTCAAATGAATGTAGCGTTTGATCCCCTTTTGCTCCACGGCTTGCATTAATTTTACAGCGCCGTATAAATCAGTTTGAAGCAGATCCTTTCCTCGTGATCCAGCAACGAAATAGACGGCTTCTGCATCTCCCAGGGTATCGGCGATATCATCAACACTACCGTGTAAATCTAAATGAACGGGTTTTACAGAAGTGCTGTCATCAAGCGTTTCCTCATGACGTGCCCCCGCATAAATAAAGTGTCCTTGTTTCACTAAATAGTTGATTAATTCTTCGCCAACTCTTCCAGTGGCGCCAGCTACAAATATTTTCATAAAAATGATCCCCTTTCTCATCCACATGCTAACGTATTTCTTTTCGCGGAACAACTATTTACACTTAAAATTGGATGAGACAATAAACAACCAATTGGCTGTTTATTTTTATCCTCACCCCTTTATAATTGAAATCATTAGCGATGTCCCTTTAATCGGCATACCAATAATGACAAAAAACATAAGGAGCTATTCTATGACAAAAACCGTGTTGACTATTGCAGGGTCAGACACGTTAGCTGGCGGCGGCTTACAATCTGATCTAAAGACATTTGAGAATTACCAGCTATTTGGGTTGACAGCGATCACTTGTATAGCAGTCGAAAAAGATGGGCACTTTGAGATAAATGATCTGCCATCTGAATTGCTCCGTGATCAGTTACAGTCAATAGAAAAAAACGTTGCATTGAATGGTGTGAAAGTTGGTCTAGTTCACCAGTTGGAATCTTTAGAAATCGTGAAGACCTTTCTGCGTACCTTCGATGGACCAATTGTTTTAGACCCTGTAATGGCTTTTAAGGAAACCGACGATGTTTACAATGGCAGTTATCGAGCGAAGTTAATCGAGCTCTTCCCTTTTGCCTCCATTGTTACGCCGAATTTGAGGGAAGCAGAACTATTGAGTCAGCAAGCCATTCGAACCTTGGAGGATATGAAGCATGCAGCAAAAAAAATTCTTTCCTTAGGTGCACCTTCAGTGGTAATCAAAGGCGGTGAACGTTTTTCTGGAGCGTTTGCGTCAGATTTATTTTATGATGGAAATGAATTCCATTCCTTCACTAAACCTAAATTAATGACGCCGACTATTAATGGCGCCGGGTGTACATTGGCCTCTGCCATCACAGCGAATTTAGTGTCAGGCAAACCAATGATCGAAGCGATTGAAAATAGCAAAGACTATGTGTATCGAGGAATCAAAAAAGGCCTCCCCTTAAAAAACGGTGAAGGAAATGTCTGGTTCGGAGAGCGCATTGAAACGGAGGTCTTCACATGAAAACAAAAGAGCTCACTAAGCTTGCGATGATGATTGCATTGACGGTCACTCTCTCACTACTATTCATCATTCCAATTCCTGCTACAAAGGGATTTGTGACACTTTGTGAGGTGGGAATTTATGCTTCTGCCTTGCTTTTCGGACCGAGTGGCGGTTTTCTAGTTGGCGCCCTGAGCGGTGGTCTGATCGACATGATTTCAGGTTATCCAGAGTGGGCAATTTTTTCAATTATTATTCACGGTCTTCAAGGATTTATCTTAGGGTACCTCTATAATAAATACCCGAGTAAAAGAAGCCTTGCAATTGGATTTTTATTGGCGAGCGTATTTATGATTGCTGGCTACGCGTTCGCTACGGCTCTATTATTTGGCTGGCCTGCTGGATTGGCTTCGATACCAGGAAATAGTATTCAGAATATCTTCGGTATTGCAGTGACGGTTCCCCTTTACCATGCCTTACAAAGAGTCTTGCGTCATCCTCAATTTAAATAGAAAGAAGTTATCTAAAATGGAAAAAGAAAGTATTCAACAGCAACTGAAGACAATTACCAATGATGTGCTTGATGCTGCGAATCTAAGAGCTGGCGATACCTTCGTGCTAGGCTGTACTACAAGTGAGATCGTTGGCGGAACAATTGGAAAGAACTCAAGCCAAGAAGTGGGCCAATGGGTCATTGAAGCTTTAAAAGAAGTTCTTGATCCTAAGGAAATTTATTTAGCGGTGCAAGGCTGCGAACATATTAATCGATCGGTGGTTGTCGAGCGTGCGCTTGCCGATAGAAAAGATTGGGAGATCGTTTCAGTTAAGCCGGCATTGCATGCTGGCGGCTCTTGTTCTGTCGCTGCTTTCGAGCAATTCAAGGACCCGGTTGAAGTGGAGCACATCGTTGCACAAGCAGGAATTGATATTGGCGACACCTCTATTGGCATGCATGTAAAATATGTACAAGTTCCTGTTCGACCATCGATTAAGGAATTAGGCGGTGCGCATGTGACAGCTTTGCGGAGTCGACCTAAGTATATTGGTGGGCCACGTGCCACTTATGAATAAGCCGCAACATCAAAAATAACACAACGAGTGAATTAGAGACTCGTTGTGTTATTTTTTTATTATACAAATCGCGCGATCAATTGAAGAAGTTGTTGCGGCAATGTCGAAATATCAGAAATATCGACGAAATGATTGTCGCCGTACAGATCTCTTAATTGTTCCTTATCTTCTCCTATCGCACAGGCAATGAATAAGATGCCCTTTCGTTCATAGTCGTCTAATACGTCTTGAATATCCTGCTTCGCTTTATTTCCTGTATAATCAGGCAATGCTTTCGGTTGCCCATCACTGATTGAGAGCAGCACTTTTGTATCGGCAGATTGGTGACTTAATTTTTCTGCTAATACTTTTAAAGGGACACCATCGCGGTTGTTTTGCCGCGGTTTCATAGTGGAAATTTTAGCAGCCATAAAGTCATAACCATCATCAAACTCTTTGTATGAATAAATGGATGTTTTTTCTCGTTGACTAAGGTCTGCCGAATCACCATAGAGCATCAAGGGAATCTTCGTTCTTTCAGCGAAAAGACTTAGAGCTACAGCAGCCAACTTCGCATTTTCGATCCGGTCATCACGCATCATTGATCCCGATTCGTCTACTCTGACCGCTAAAGCCAACGAAGGTTGCTCATTGGGAGGATTCTTCTTATCAAAATTACGTAAATCACCATAAGCCACGTGACTAGCGTTGAATCGCGACCCATAATACTTGTTGCTGGCATAATCATTGCTGACCTCTTTATTTAATAAATCATTGATTACACGGCTGAGGCTATCGACTTCAGGCAAGACCTGTTTCGTTAATTCTTGTCCTTGTTGGATCGCTTCCTGATTGATTGCTGGGCGGTGAAGAATCGTTCCTTCTTTTGCGTGAATTGTCTCTTTCAAACTTTCACGAATCTCACGATTTAGTTCTTTACGTTTATTCTTATCAATCTCTGCCATTTCTTCAAGCGACATTGCAGAACCTATTTTTTCTTCCTCATCCATTGAAGCAGTTGTACTTTGGGCTTCCGCATCCTCACGTTCAGCATCCTCGGCGATAGTTCCTGCCTCTGGTTGCTCTTTTTCAATAGAAGCTATTTCTTCCGCTTCCTCTATTTCCAACTTTTTAGGAAGTGACGTTTCTGTAGGCTCACTTGTCAGTGTTGCCTCTTCCGCTTCTTCTAAAATATTTCGCTGTTCCGCTTCGGATTGACTGATTTTTCGCCCTTTTGTCAATTTTTTTTGATTCTTAACTTGCTGCAGTTCTGTTAAAAGTCTGCTTTGTTCCAAGGCCTCTTGTAAAATTTTTAACTCTGTTTCGTCCGTTGTTAATTTATAAAGTACTTTTGGAAAAATACTTTCTAATGGATCTTGTCCTTGTTTTAAGCTATTGACCCAAAAGAAATAAGAGCGCATACCCGCGACGCCTTTGATTGCATTCGCCTTTGCTGTTTCATCTAGCAAGCGAATGATTTCCGCCATAATTTCTAAATAATCCTGGTCTGCGAAATTGGTTTTGGCGATCGCCCGCGTAATCATTACCTCAATGGACGGCAGATCCATTTTTTCTGCGTGTTGCATTCGGTCTCTTAGTGATTCATTTAATGGACGATTTCCTTGATAATTTCGATTTGTGGTAATAACGACAACACAATCAGAGTGTCTTCGAATGATTCCAGTTGGAATATTCAATAGCCCATTTGGCTCTAATGCGGAATTTAAAGCGACTAGCACAGAAGCATCCCGTATCACTGTCGGTTCTTGAATTTCTAACAAATAGCCCTTTTGCATCGCACGAACGATCTCAGAAGGATAAAATTTGTACTCCACAGTGGTCGAGCTCTCTACATGATCTATTCGTTCAATCAATGTACTTAATCGCGCTCTTGCTTGATCGCTGTCAATTTGAAAATGTTTTTCAATGACAGACAATACTTCTTGCAACGAATCCGTTTGATAAATTGCTTCTAACAACTCTTGATCGTCCTCATCATCACTTCTCACAACAGGCAGCAAGGCACCGAAAACATCTGTCTTATCCATATCCGCAAAACAAGTTACTTTTGTATAAGGCAACTGCAAATCATCCGAAAGCGCGCGTGCAAGCTGTGTTTTACCAGAACCCGCATCTCCTTCTAATAAAACATTCATAATTTTCATTTCAGGGTCAAGCCAGTTCAGCTTGATTTCCGAAGCAATTCGCAGTTCTTCTTGGCTAGTTTTATGACTGGCTGGTTTGCGCCAGATCATTTGCTTTTCGACTTTAGTGAATCTCCGTCCTTCTGTTATTACAAAAGGCATTTCCATCATAACTCACCTCATTGTTTGATTTAGTAACCCAATTCGTCTAATAAACGTTTCAATGTACGATAACGTTGAGCTATCAGGTCGCCGTCTTTGTTCATCGTGTCATTGAATAAGACGATGTCTTCATCAATTTTAGGATTTTCAGTATCCACTTTTACTTCCATTCGTCCGCCTTGAAGCCCAAGAATCTCTACTTTTGGATTTTCTGGATCATAAAATTTTTCATAGCGATACGCATCCTGAAGATAAATGCTGGATTGAGCAACTAAGATAGCCAGGTCTAATATACGGGTAATAGGTAATTCTTCTGATTGACGTGACCATTTTTCCCCTGTATGACGCCAGACTTTCCCTGAGATATCCACGCGACCACGATCATTCCACTGTGCCAATCCTAATGTAAGTCCCTTGGCATCACTGTCCCAGGCGTTATGTCCATCTATTTTATCGTAATCCTCCACGAGAAAAACAGGTTTATGCTTCAAATTTGTTGGTATTTTCATATGATTTCCTCCTCACGATAAGTACTTGTTTAGTAAATTACTAAACTACTAATGATGCCAGAATACGCAATTCTTCTCATTTTTGCAACTAACTTACATTCAAACACTTGCTTACTGGCTGTAAAAAAAACTCACTAAACAAAGTTAGTGAGTTGATCGCTATTTCGCTACGCCAAGGGCAATAGCTTTATCTCCTAAATGAGTCCCGATTACCGGCCCAAATGTACCTATATCAATACTTGCTTCAGGATATTTCTGACTAAGTTTCTCATATTCTTGTTGTGCGAGCTCTGGATTATTCCCGTGGATCACGAAAATACGCAGCTCTTTTTCATTTTCTTGACGTCGTTCTTCAATGATCTCTTCTGTACGTTGTAAGGCTTTTTTCAAAGAGCGAATTTTTTCAGCAAGAACGATTTTTCCATCTTCAAAAGTCAGGATCGGTTTGATTTTTAATAATCCACCAATGATCGCCGCACCATTCGTTAGACGTCCGCCACGAACTAGATTGTCTAAATCATCCACGATAATGTAAGCGTTGGTCGTGTCGCGGATCTCGTCGATTGCTCGCAGTGTTTCCTCCAAAGATTCGCCATTATCGCTCATTTCCAGCGCTTTTTCCACCATATAGCCCATTGGAACACTGGTGATTTTTGAATCATAAGGAATAACTTGCAGACCTTTAATATCTTCTTTGATTGCGGTCAATGTACGGACAAAGCCTGAAATCCCTTCAGATAAATGAATACTAATAACTGTATCATAGCCTTGTTCTTTTATGGAGCGGTATAATTCATAAACTTCTCCCAAAACAGGTTGCGAAGTTTTAGGAAAATCTCTGCTGCTTTTTAATTTTTGATAAAACTCTTCGTAGCCGATATCAATGCCTTCTTCAAAAGGCTGCCCGTCAATAATGACAGGAATCGGGATAACAAATAAGTCTTTATGATTGCGGATGCGTTCATTCAGATAGGCGGTACTATCTGTCACGATCGCTAATTTCATAATCGTTTCCTCGTTTCAATCAAAATTTACAATAATTATAATATAGCATACTCTCAGTTTCATTGGAATTAGAATTGTGTTACTTACCTAAAAACTCCTGAGCCTTTTGCGCATTTACAGCAGTATCGACAGCTAACGCACTCCCAGCGTTACTCGTATCGATGTAAGACCATGAGCCATCAACGGGCAGTGTCAACCGATCAATTCCGCCAACAGCCTTCGCGAAATTAAAGAGATTTCCCAACACAAACGTATTTGACATATCTGTTGATAAATATCCCCAAATTTTCCCTGCAGCGTATGGTCCACGTAATAAAACTGACGGATTAGCCACTTGACCAAAGACAGATTGCATAACCTGCTGTTGCCTGCGGACACGACCAAAATCTCCTTCTTCGTCCATACGGAAACGCGCATAATTTAGTAACGTATGCCCGTCCATTCGTTGAGGTCCTTTACTAATTGGCGCATCAATATAGGAGCTCATATCTTTTTCGGCATCAATGGATACACCACGAGGAAATAGCGCATCTACCCCTTTTTCAAAAGTCTGAAAATCAACCATGGCATAATAGCGGCAGTCAATTCCAAAATTTTGCTTTAAGGTTTGTCGGACCAAATCGGCTCCGCCATAAGCATAAGCGGCATTTAATTTATTTTGACCGACTCCGGGAATGTCCACGTACATATCTCTCATGAAGGAGACTAGTTTAGGCTTTCCCCAACCACCCAATTGCAGAACCATCATGGAGTCAGAACGCCCACTGATGTTATCACGTGTGTCACTGCCTAAGAGCAAAATATTTTTCTTTCCATTTTCCGAAGTCGCACCATTAAATTCCTGTGTATCCATTTTCGGCATGGAAGAATCATGCGTTGCGGCAAAATTTCCTACGCCAAAAGCAACGACAGAATAACCTAAAATAGCAACTAAAAGAATGACAATGATACGACGCCAGCTTTTTCTTTTCTTCTTCTTTGGCTGCTGTTCATAGGAATCTGTTGGATATTTTTGTTTACGTTTGAAAGGATTTTTCACCGTCGGAAATTTAATACTCAATCGTTTCTTTTTAGGCTCTTGATAACGATCTTCGTAATAAAACTCTTCCTCAGGTGTATAAGAGGAGTTTTGTGGTTCCTCATTGAAGGTTTCTTGATGATCGGACCGGTTCGATTCGACGGGGTGGTCCTTTTTAACCTCACGACGAAAGCCCAAAGGTTTTTTCTCTTCCTTTTGACTTTCATCGTGAATCTTTTTATATTTGTCCATTCGGCTCATAACGCACCTCTTCATCTCATTACTATTAGTATAAAAATAGCAAATCCTCTACGCTTTGTCTTATTTTTCTCAAAAAAAATTAGAAAACCTTAACTACTAAGATTTTCTAACTTTCGGAAGGTACGTCGGATAGTCGCCAATCAGCGTCACTTTAAACTGCTGCCTCGCTAGTTTTTCCAGTACATTAGTCAATTTTGGTTCTTTTGGAGTTACAAAATCGATGATGAAAAAATATTCACCCAATTTTGTTTTTTGTGTACGGGATTCGATTTTTGTTAGATTGATTTCTTCAGCAGCAAAAATTTCTAGGCATTGATACAAAGCCCCAGGGTGGTCTGAAGCTAAATCGAAAAGTATCGTCGCCTTATTAGGCCCCTTTGGTAGTATGCTAGACAATGCGTTTTCGCCAAGTACCCAAAAACGCGTTTCATTTTCACTGATTGATTGCACGTTTTCTTGAACAACGACTAATCCGAATTGCTCTGCTGCTGCTTTGGGCCCAATCGCTGCATATTTTTTATCAGGGTTCTCTGCAACCTTCTGAGCGCCTTGCGCAGTGGAGCCAATTTGCTCGATATCAACTGTCGGAAAATGATTCATTATAAAAACTTGTGATTGCGCCAATGCCTGCTGGTGGCTGCAAATCAGTTCTATTTCTCGCCAGGCATTTTTATGCGCAGGATGAACCATCAGCTGCTGCTGAATCGGTAAGACTATTTCCGCTTGAATCGTCGGCAACGTTTGGAAGATCACATCTAATGTTGGCAGCACCGACCCCTCAATCGTATTTTCGATCGGTACCACACAATAATCCAAAGCTCCTTTTCGCTGTGCTTCTAATAATGCAGTCAACGATTCGTAAGGAAGCAACGTTTCTTCCTTAAAAAAATTGACAGCCGCACTGTAGGTAAATGAGCCGCGCGGTCCTAAATAGCCAACTTTCATTAGGAAGCGACCTCTACCTGATGGATAATTTCATTGACGATTTCCGCAGGTAATTTCTGAGAAGTATCTACTGTGATCTTCGCCAATTTCTCGTATAATTTCTCTCTAGAGAAGAATAGGCGCTTTAAGTCACCATCATCGTTCTTGATCGCCAGTGGGCGGACATTTACTTTATCTTCCCGAATACGTTGGACTAATACATTGGCATCTGCCTTTAAGTAAACGACTAGCTTATCTGATAACACATGCTGATTTTCTTTTTGCAAAATGACGCCTCCACCTGTAGCGATAATGGATTCTTCATTCAATGCTTCTTTTAAGAGATTGGTTTCGTGTTGTCGGAAAGATGTTTCCCCATGTTCATCAAAATAATCGCTGATTGGCTGACCGATCCGTTCAACTAACACATCATCCATATCCACCACACGGGCATTTAACGTAGCGGCAAGTTCTTTACTAATAGTAGTTTTTCCAGCTCCCATGAAGCCGATTAAGACGATTGATTCCATTAGACATTCTCCATTCATTTTCTAATTTTTATTAATAAGTAAAAATCCCGATTTTTTCTAATCATAGAAAAGGCTAAATTAAAGACGCTAGATCAGTGAAAAAGTTTGGATAAGAAATATTGATTGCTTCTGGATTGGTTAATTCAACAGTCTCTTCTGTTAATAACGCAGCGATTTGAAGCATCATTCCAATCCGATGATCTCCGTGACTATCTACAACACCGCCATGTAATTTGGTTGGCCCATGAATAATCAAACCATCCTCTGTAGGCTCTACTTTAGCCCCTAATTTATTCAACTCTTGGGCAGTCGCATCAATACGATTTGTTTCTTTCACTTTTAGTTCTTGCGCATCGCGAATGACAGTCGTTCCCTGTGCTTGAGTTGCTGCTAAAGCAATAATCGGCAATTCATCAATCATTCGAGGAATGATCTCGCCACCGATTGCAACACCCTTTAGCGGTGCTGCTTTAATTGCCAAGTCTGCCGCTTGATTTTTTTGATCAATCGCTGTTTCTACGATATCTGCTCCCATTTCTGTTAAAACATCTAAAATTCCTGTACGAGTAGGATTGATTCCAACATGCTTTAAATGAAGGTCACTGCCTGCTATCAAACTGGCTGCCACAAGGTAGAAAGCTGCTGATGAAATATCTCCTGGGACAGTTACTTCTTGTCCTGTAAGCTTTTGTCCACCGGGTACAGTGATCGTTTTATCACTAACAGAAATAGTGCCGCCAAATTGTTTGATCATTTCTTCAGTGTGGTTTCGTGATTTTTCTTTCTCAATAATCTTTGTTGTTCCCGTTGCTTGTAGTGCTGCAAAAAGGATCGCGGATTTTACTTGCGCACTAGCAATCGGCATTTCATAGGTAATCGATGATAGCTTTTTTCCTTGTATATCAATAGGTGGAAATTCACTGCCTTCTTGTCCTTGCAGCTCCCCTCCCATTGATCTAAGAGGCCCCATGACACGTTCCATCGGACGCCGATTCAGCGAAGCATCTCCAGATATTTGTGAGTGAAAAGGCTGACCCGCTAAAATACCTAAGACTAAACGCATCGTTGTGCCGGAATTTCCAGCATCTAAGTTTTTATTCGGTGCTTTTAGCTGTTGAAAGCCAACACCTTCAACATGAATATCTTGTCCAACTTCTTTAATCTTAACACCCAGTTCTTTGAAAACGGCGACAGTACTCATACAATCCTCTGCCCTCAAAAAGTTGTGGATCGTTGTTTTCCCATGACTAATCGCTCCAAACATGATACTGCGATGAGAGATCGATTTGTCTGCGGGGACAGTTAGCGTCCCCTTTAAGCCTGCTTTTGTTTTCAGTAGTTTCATTTGTTTAGCTCCTTCTGCGACAACGAAAATCTGCTTGTTCAATTAATCTTTGCCCTTTTTCCAAGTCTTTTTGATTTTTAAAGGATAATTCTAAAACGCCAAAAATATCTTCCCGTGTTTCTTGAATCTTCAAGTTAATAATTGAGATATCCGCCTCGCTGATGATTGTCATTACCTTCGCAATTGCCCCAGCAATATCAGGAATATCGATATAAAGATCATAGAATGCTGGAATAACACCCTGATTTTTTGTTGGTAACGTATCTCGGGATTGTTTCGCTTGGCTGAAGAAGTCATAAATTGCTGGCTGGTCTTCTTCTATTAAACTTTTTTGTATCTGAGACATTTCCTCTTGCCACCCAGTCAGCAAGTCCAACAAGGTAGAGCGGTTGGTCAGTAAAATATCGGTCCACATTTGTGGATCTGAGGAAGCAATTCGTGTGATATCTCGAAAACCGCCTGCAGCAAGTTGTGTTGCTCGAGGATGGTTGTCAGATAACTGATCACTCATTCTCACCAAACCTGATGCCACGATATGAGGCAAGTGGCTCAATACGCCAACGATCTCATCATGAGAGTCAGGTTCGATCACAACAAATTTTGCTCGAGTCGGTTGTAGTATCTCCATCAATGGTTCAACATTTGTTCCTTCTGCTGGTGTCAAAATGTAGTAAGCTTCTTCAAAAAGATTTGGATTGCCTGCTTTTACACCTGATTTATGCGAGCCGGCCATAGGATGCCCGCCAATAAAAGTAAAAGGGAGCGTTTTAGCTAGCTTCATTACTTCATGTTTTGTACTGCCAGTATCTGTAACGATGACAGATTTTTTTAATGGCAAACGTGCTAATTCATGTAAGTAATGCAAGGTAGATAAAATCGGGACGGCCAAGATAATGATATCCATCTCAGATGCTCTTTTAATAGAAGCAATGTGATCAACCAACCCAACTTTGCAAGCAATCTCTCGAGTTTCTTCTGAGTAATCCCATCCGTATAACTCGATCGACGGATTCTTGATTGCTTTGCAAAGGGACGCGCCGATTAATCCTAGTCCTAAGACGAACACTTTTTTTCTCATAGACGTCCCCTCTTCCTTAAAAATTTTTAACTGCTTCACGGTATTCTGCCACTGCTTGTTTTAATTCATCCATTGTATCAGATGAAAATTTTTCTAGAATTTCTTGAGCTAGAACTGTGGCAACGACATGTTCTGCAACAACTGAAGCTGCTGGAACGGCCGTGCTGTCAGAACGCTCAACGCTTGCTTTATAGGGTTCCTTTGTATCGATGTCTACACTCATCAATGGCTTGTACAATGTCGGGATCGGCTTCATGACCCCACGAACGATAATCTGTTCACCGTTAGTCATCCCACCTTCGAATCCTCCAAGATGATTGCTTGTTCGACTGTATCCTTCATCCCAAACGATTTCATCCATAACGGTTGATCCAGGCTGACGAGCAGCTTGGAAGCCCATCCCGAATTCCACCCCTTTAAAGGCATTGATGCTCATCATAATTTGAGCAATTTTCCCATCCAGTTTGCGGTCCCATTGAACATAGCTGCCTAGCCCAACTGGCACATTGTCTGTCCGCACCTCTACGACTCCGCCAATGGTATCTCCTGCTTTTTTCGTCTGATCAATCAAGTTCTTCACGTCTTCTTCAATCATTCCATCAACCATGTTGACTTCCGAAACAGACGTTTTCTCTTTAATTTCATTAACACTTAAATTCTCAGGCACCGAAGCTTCCAAGCCTCCAAGTATTACAACATGACTTGCAATATCAATATCTACAGCTGCTAAAATTTGTTTAGACAGTGCGCCCACTGCAACGCGCATGGTTGTTTCGCGAGCGGATGAACGCTCTAAGACATTTCTCAAATCGCTATGGTGGTATTTCATCCCGCCAACTAAATCAGCATGGCCTGGCCGTGGTTTTGACACTCTGCGTAATTTTTCAGCTTTTTCTTCTACTGCCTCCACAGACATTACTTTTTGCCAATTTTTCCAATCACGATTCTCTACGATCATAGTGATTGGCGAGCCTAACGTTTTGCCATGACGCACACCGGAAGTAATACGTACTTGATCTTTTTCAATCTTCATCCGTCCTCCTCGACCGTATCCGCCTTGTCTGCGCGCTAATTCTTCGTTGATTTTGTCAACAGAGACTATTAGTCCTGCGGGAACCCCTTCGATGATCGTGGTTAATTCTGGTCCGTGAGATTCTCCAGCTGTTAAGTAACGCATAAACTACTTCCCTTCTAATAAAAAGTCTTTGATTTCTGATAACTTAATGTTCTGAATGTAGGCTTTTCCGATTTCTTCAAGTAAAACAATATTCAAATGACTGCCTCGTGCTTTCTTATCATGAGTAATCGCAGCATAAAATTTTTCAGTTTCCCAAGGTTGGTATGCGATAGGTAACTGGTATTTTTGATTCATGTTTTTGATTTTTTCAGTAAGACCTACGGATGATAAGCCTTTATTTTCAGCTACTTGTGATATCTGTGCCATTCCTATCGCTACTGCCTCACCGTGGCTGATTTTTCCATAGCCGGCAGTATTTTCGATCGCGTGTCCAATCGTGTGTCCGAAATTTAATAATAATCGCGAACCATTATCAAACTCGTCTTCTTCAACGACTGCTTTTTTTACATTTAGTGCTTTTTTGATGATGCTTTCACTATGTGTTAAGAGATCTTGGATTCCTGTTAGTTTCTCAAGGTCTTCCCATAGTGAAGCATCACTTATCGCACCGCATTTGATGATTTCTGCGACCCCTTCACGTACGCGAGCGTCTGGTAGAGTAGATAATGTTTCTGGATCAATCAAGACACCATTCGGTTGAGCAAATGTTCCGATCATATTTTTAGCTCTGCTTGAATTGACCGCCGTCTTACCACCAATGCTCGAATCGACTTGTGCCAACAAAGAGGTGGGAATTTGCACAAATGCAATTCCCCGCATATAGGTTGATGCGACGAAGCCAGCTAAATCACCGACAACGCCACCTCCTAAAGCAATAATCGCATCACTGCGAGTAAACTGATGATCCGCTAAAAATTCATAAAGGACAGTTGCCATTTCCAACGATTTGCTGCTTTCTCCTGCTGGCACGTTGTAATGACAAACCTCATACGCGGTTAATTGTTGCTGGATCTTTTCTCCGTATAGCGGGAAGACATTTTCATCACTGATAATCGCGATTTTTTTATTTTTCCAAAGTGAAGCAATCCACTCTCCAACGGAATCTAGTGCATTTCGCTTCACAACGATCTCATAAGTTTTATCTGCCAAAACAATTTCCATGAAAATCCCTCCCGATTCAGATAAGTGAAGGTTCTTTAGTTCCTTCATTGATTTTTTTCATCGCTTCGACCATAATCTCCACTTCACTCATCATCGTTAAGTAGTTTTTCTCATTTAATGATTGTTCGCCATCAGACCATGCATGCAAGGGGTCAGGATGAATCTCAACGATCATACCATCAGCTCCAGCAGCAACCCCCGCACGAGCCATTGGCGCAACTAGATCCCATACACCCGTTCCGTGACTTGGATCAACAATGATTGGGAAATGACTCAATTTCTTGATCAATGGAACAGCGCTTAAGTCAAATGTGTTTCGTGTGGCGGTCTCGTAAGTACGAATCCCTCGTTCGATGAAAATGATATTCGAATTGTCCTGCACGGCGATGTATTCTGCCGCATTCAACCACTCTTGGATCGTTCCTGAAATGCCGCGTTTTAAGCCGATTGGTAATCCTGTTTTCCCAACAGCCTCTAGTAAACGGAAATTTTGCATATTCCTTGCGCCAATTTGAATGATATCTGCGTATTGAGAAACGACATCAATATGGGCTTCATCCATTACTTCAGTAATTACTTTTAACCCATGAGCATCTGCTGCTTTGCGCATAATTTTTAACCCTTCTTCTCCCAATCCTTGGAACGCGTATGGGGAAGTGCGAGGTTTGTATGCCCCGCCGCGTAGGATTTTTGCGCCACCAGCTTTTGCCATCCGAGCGGTTTCCATGATCTGTTCTTCTCCTTCAACAGAACAAGGACCAGCCATTGTTACAAAACTACCGTCACCAATCTTTACTCCGTCGACATCCACAACAGTATCTTGTGGGTGGAATTCTCTTGATGTTAGCTTGTAGGTATTTGAAATAGCAACTGCCCGTTCAACAACACTGTATGCTTGGAAAGGGACATTTTGAATGATTTTCGGATCTCCTAACAATCCTAAAACTAGACGATCTTTCCCATGATTGATTTGTACGCCTAGCCCCTCTTCTTTAATGCGGGATAAAATAGGTGACAATTCTGACTCTTGAATTCCTTTTTTTATAATTAAAATCATCGTAATAACTTCCTTCACTTTTTATTTTTTGATTGTTTCTTCCAATAACGGTTGGATTTTTTCAACAGGCATTTCTTTACCTGTCCATAATTTGAAAGCTGCGGCACCCTGATATAGCAGCATGTCTAAGCCATTGATTGCTTTTGCTCCAGCTTCTTTTGCATCTTTTAATAATTTAGTCTCACTTGGATGATAGATCACATCGAAGACAGGTAAGTCGTGTCTTAATAGCGATGCTTTAGGTAGTGGCGACTGCTCTGTTTCAGGAGCCATTCCAATTGTTGTCGCATTAACCAATAAGTCACTGACCGCTAAAGAGCTACTTAGTTGTTTTTCATCTGCCAAGTCATGCAGGTGGATCTGACAATGGGTTTCTTTTGCGATCATTGCTAACTTGGGTTCTATTTTTTCATAAAACGCATCTTTTCTATTAAATACGTCAATGGCTTTTACGCCATCAATTGCTGCTTGTGTAATAATTGCAGTTGCTGCGCCACCGGCTCCCAGAATCGTCATTCTTTTGCCGATGATCTCAATCCCATTCTGTTTTAAGCTTTCCATACAGCCAATCCCATCTGTAATATGTCCAACCAACTTTCCATTTTGATTTACGATAGTGTTGATTGCGCCAATCAAACGCGCGGCTTGACTTAACTCATCGACATACTTGGTGGCTTCCATTTTGTGAGGCATCGATAAATTGATTCCTAACATTTCAAGATCTCGAATCGCTTGAATACTTTGTTCCAGTCTTTCTGGTTGAACATCAAAACTTAAATAGACGGCATCAACCCCCGTTGCTTGGAACGCTGTAGTATGCATCAGTGGTGAAAAGCTGTGCCTGGCAGGCAAAGCATACAAACCAGATAAACGCGTTCTTCCTGAAATTTCATTTTTCATCTTTCCTCACTCTCCTTCTTCATCTTCATTTTTTGTTACCAGGTAAAACCTGCAGCTATCTCTAATAGAGTATAGAGATAAACTGCACTAAGTTGGACTAACAGCTGCCTTTTGAAATATTCGACTTTTAATGAAAATAGAAGTCGAAAAAAGGCCCACTGTAGAAAATCTACAATGCGCCTAGTCTCCTCCAAAAAATATCAAAAGAAAAAGCCACTATAGATTTTCATCTATGTGGCGTTAAGTCGAACTTAAAATCCTTAGCCATCATAGATACAAACTGGTGTCGTTTGCATCCATGAACCATGAATACAAACCTATCTAAAATAGCTAAAGTAATAGTTATTCAGTTGTGTGTGCGTACTCTTCATTGTGTTCATAAAAACCGCTCCAAACTGATTTAAGATTGAACTAAGTATAGATTTGTTTTTCTGATAAGTCAACCCACTATTTTATTTTTCTGTAAAAAAAATTTATTTACATTACTTCAGCTACTGTCTCACCCTCTTCGAAAAGTAGGAATAGATCGGCCAACGTCATATGTTTCTTCTCGTCGCCGCTGATATCTTTAATGATCTCTCCCTTTGACATCACAATGACTCGGTCACCATAATGCAAAGCATCCTCCATTTTGTGAGTGACCATGAGACATGTGAGATGCTCTTCTTTGATTCGCTGGTCTGTGAGCAGCATTAGCTGTTTGGCTGTTTTCGGATCAAGTGCAGCTGTATGTTCATCAAGCAATAGTAAATCTGGCTTAGTAATTGTTGCCATTAATAGACTCAACGCTTGCCGCTGCCCGCCAGAAAGAAATCCTGTGGGTGTATCTAAATGATTTTCCAAGCCATTACCAACTAATCGGCAAAGCTCTTGATACATTTCTTTCTTTTGGTGGAGCTGACGTTGACGCAGACGCCGCTTCTGTCCGCGTTTTTCTGCCAATCCTAAGTTTTCTGCAACAGTCAGTCGTGGAGCCGTGCCCATTTTTGGATCTTGGAAAACTCGGGAAATTGATGTCGCCCGCTGTTCTTCAGAAAGCTTAGTCAAATTTTTCCCCATTACAGACACGGTGCCGCTATCTAACTGAAGACTGCCGGAAATACTATTGAAAAGTGTACTTTTACCAGCACCATTTCCTCCAAGTACCGTGACGAATTCACCAGTAGCAATCGTTAAGTCTACATGATTTAAGATTCTACGCTTATCGTTGATCCCGTTTTTAATGGTTTTACTAGCTTTTTTTACTTCTAAAGCATTCATACACTTACTCTCCCTTTTCCAATCCAGTCTTCAAGTTCAACGTTTCCTTTAAACGAGGAATCATCAAGCACAATGCTAAAATGATCGAAGAGAAAATCTTCAAATACGTCGTATCCAACCCAGCTTTGATAATAATCAAAATCAATAATTGATAAATAATGCTGCCTAAAACGATTGCCACCAACCGTTCAACAAAGGTTACTTCCCCGTATAGTACTTCTCCAATAATGATTGATGCCAGACCAATGACGATAACACCGACACCTTTTCCGATATCTGCATAGCCGTCATTTTGTGCAATCAACGCGCCAGACAGAGCAATAACACCATTTGATAGCGTCAAACCAATGACTTTCATACGGTCTGTATTGATTCCGATAGAACGTGCCATGTTTTCATTATCACCAGTAGCAATGTACGCTTGTCCAAAATCAGTAAAAAAGAAAAACAACAGCAAACCAATAATAATTAAGATAGCAATCAAGCCTAACAGGACAATATCAAAATGATTCGGCAAGTTAAGATTTGTAAAGAAATCTTGGATCTTTGGTTGTTTTAGTAATGAAAGATTCGGTGTTTGCATGATAAAAAGCATCACCGAGTTCAGGCCTGACATAACGAGAATTCCAGCTAAGATTACTGGGATTTTTCCTTTTGTATAAAGCATGCCCGTGATAAATCCAGCGCACATGCCCGCGATGATCCCTAACATTGTTGCGAATACAGGAGACACGCCGTTAGTAATAGCTGTCACACAGACGGCTCCTCCTAAGGGAAATGATCCCTCTGTAGTCATATCTGGAAAATTTAAAATTCGGTAGGTCATGAAGATTCCTAACCCTAATATCCCCCATAAAAAGCCTTGTCCTATTGCTGAAATGATCATCTGTCTACTCCCCTTTAATTACTTCTGCTTTTTCTTTGATTTTATCTGGAATGGTAATTCCTAATTCTTTCGCTTTATCTTCATTAATAATCATATCTCCATAGTCGACGACGTTAACCGGTGTATCTGCTGGTTTGGATTTCCCACTTAAAACATCTGCGGCCATTTTCCCTGTTTCTACGCCTAAGTCAAATTGATTTTGCCCCACAGTGGCAATCCCACCTTCTTTAGCCATATTATCTACTGAAACGAAAACGGGTGTTTTTGTTTTATCTGATTCGCTGATCAATGTTTGAAACGCACTGGCGATCGTATTGTCTTGCGGGATATATAAGAAATCAGATTCTCGGCAAGCTTGTTGTGTTACTGCGGAAATATCATTGCTCGAAGTAATCGCATAGGTTTTCACTGTTAGACCATCTTTAGTTGCCCGTTTTTCAGCACGCGCGACTTGCGATTTTGAATTTTCTTCCGAAGATGAATACACGATTCCCATTGTTTTCGCATCTGGGAACATTTCTTCAGCCATGTCCAATTGTTGATCGACCGGTGTTAAATTGTTTACGCCAGTGACATTGCCTCCCGGCTTTTTCAAGTCCTTTACTAATCCAGCACTGACAGGGTCGCTGATTGCTCCCATGATCACAGGAACATCTGAAGTTGCGTTAGCTAATGCTTTTGCTGCCGGTGTTGCCACACCAACAAGGACGTCTGATTTTTTTTCTAATAATTGTTGGCTCATACTATTAAATTTACTTTGATCTCCTTGTCCATTAAGAAATTCGATCTTGATGTTTTTTCCGTCTTCATACCCTTCTCGCTTTAATCCTTCTACGACACCATCCTTAATTTGATCCAAAGATGGATGACTGATGGTCTGCAAGATTCCTACAGTCTTTACTTCTTCTTTTTGCTCAGTTGCCGCACCGGTTTGACGCGAACCCATTTGATAAGCAAAAACTCCGATTAAAACAACAGCTAAAGCGATAATTGATCCAATAATTCCCTTATTTTTCATGATTGATTCCTCCGATTTTTGTTTTTAGTGGTATTAGTATGTTGGAAATTCATTTACTAATGATAGGTGAACTTTTCCTTAGAAATAAACGAAAAAAGACATAAATTGCAAAAAAAGACAACTACCCAAATGTTCACGGTAGTTGTCAAAAGAAAACAAAAACCGCATAGATGGTCTCTATGCGGGAATAAGCATGAAAAATATCCAGCATAGATACAAAATTTAGAAGTTGTCTAAACGTTGTATCTATGAGTGAATTCATAAATACAACTTATCTACGCCAGTTTTGCCAGCTATTCAATTGATTAGATAAGTTTACTTGTTTCATGAATGTCACTCCTTCTACATTTTTAAGAACTTGTTTTTAGTGTTGACGTTAGTTTATCGAATAAAAATTCGACTGTCAACTCTTTTTATTAAAAAAAACTCATTTATTTTATTCGAAATCTCATTTTACCTTTTGAGATTCCACATCGGCAATCGATTAAGTTCAGGGATGAATTCATTGTTTAGGTCTTTCAGGCTTTCCACAACAAAGCGGTTCTTTTCCTTGCCATTGTGAAAAAAGATGAACGTTACTTGGCGTGGATCAAGATTATATTTATCAGCAATTGTTTCACTGTCGTAAACAATCGGATAATAATAAAATTTACGATTTAACATCGTCTTTTGGTTGGGATCGTCTAAAACGGTCATAACATTTTCAAAGGATGTCCCGTTTGGCTGACTAAACATGATCGAGATTGCTTTTGTATCTTTTATTTTTTGATCGACCATTTGATAATTCAATGGTATCAAATGGTCTGATTTTAAAGAGTCAAAGACTAACTCATCTAATTGATCTTGACGTATGGTTCGTTGAGCCATGACAGCCGAGGCTGAAAAAAGAAAAACAAAAACTACTAAACTCGCAGCAATAATCAAGGTGCGCCGCTCATTTTCAGAAGCGATAGTTATGAACCTTCGCCAAAATATAAGTATTTTATTTTTCACAATCGTTAAATATTGGTCCATAATCACGCCTCCTTCTTATCATTATATTATTTATATCTTAAAATCGCTACCATCAAGATACTTAATTGATTTTTTACAGGGTTACGTGAACTAAATCATGTTCTGTAATTGATTGTTCGTGTTTTATTTTAATGCTATTATAATGATGAGAACTTATTTAAGGAGGTTTTTTGATGAGCAGTATTGAACATTTTCCACGTCAAGAGATAACAAAATCGAATCGGTTGTTTTCCAGCATTCGTAGTGTCATTGAGACAGCATTTTATGGAAACAATGTCTCACGAATACGTCACCTTACTGATGCTTACGCTTTAGCCAAAGCTAGTCCAGGAACAATCACGACAGATCTGGATGTCGCTTATACGAGTCGACTTCAATTGCCCACGGATGCAAAGGTATTGGTAACAAATGATGGAAACATCGTCGGACGGACTGCTGCCGCTCGTCGTATCATTGGACAAGAAGGTATCGATAGTGCTTTTTACAGCGAGCTATTAAGAGAAGCTGTTTTTAATGCGCGAAGAAAAACATTTTATTCAGGGGAAGTCATCGTTGGCCTTGATGAAGAGTTCACTATCAAATCGCATCTTATGCTGCCTGAAGAATATAGCCCTAATCTTTACTCCTATCTGTTAAATTTTCAAATCGGCGATGCAAAACATCTTTTTTACCAACAATCAGACAGTATCCATACAGGAGATATCTTTATTTTCGCTGATCCTGATTGGAAACACCCAGACTTTCCTGACGGCGTTGTTGTTATCGATCCCTTGCATAATTGTGCCGGTATTTTGGGATTGCGTTATTTTGGTGAGCTGAAAAAAGCTACGCTCACTTTGGCCTGGGCTACTGCTCATCGGAATGGATTTATTGCCTGTCATGGTGGAATGAAGCAATATTTATTAGAAGAAAAAAAATATACGATGGCCGCTTTCGGGTTATCAGGGTCTGGAAAATCGACGATCACCTTGGCGAAGCCAAAAAATAAAGGTGATGTTCATGTGCTGCACGATGATGCTTTTGTCATATCAAAGAAAAAAGGCTCTACTACTGCTTTAGAACCAGCTTATTTTGATAAAACACAAGATTATCCTATGACAAGCGAACAGATAAAATATATTGTGACTGCGCAAAATGTCGGTGTCACACTAGATGATGAGAATAAGAAAGTATTAGTCACAGAAGATATCCGCAACGGGAATGGCCGAAGTATCAAGAGTCGTTACGCAACGCCGAACCGAGTGGATCATATTGAAGAAAAGGTTGACGGACTCTTTTGGATTATGAAGGATGATAGTCTTCCCCCATTGATTAAAATCGAAGATCCGTCATTAGCCGCTGTATTCGGTGCAACGTTAGCAACAAAACGTTCAACGGCAGAAAATGTGGTCGGTGAAGTAAAGGATCAATTAGTTATAGAACCGTTTGCTAACCCATTCAGATGCTACCCATTACAAGAAGACTATCAAGATTTTAAAGATTTATTCCAAAAGCAAAAAACTGCCTGCTATATATTGAACACTGGAGAATTCAAAGGACGAAAGGTCACACCAGATGAAACGTTGGGGAGTATCGAACAAATCGTTGACGGTACGGCAAAATTTAAATCGTTTGGACCGTTGAAAAAAATTACCTACTTACCTGTGAAGAAACATGAACCGGATTTTAACAGCCATCACTACCTGCTCCATTTGATAACTCGACTTGAAACGCGATTGGCATTTGTACAGTCCCGCAAAACGTATCAAGGAGGATACGACCGTCTGCCAAACGAAGCCGAGCAGCTACTGTTGCAGTTGCTTGATGAATTACACATTTACCAAGAATCCTTAAGCGTTTAATTCAATTTCTCTTACTTCAGTGACTTAGTTTGGTCATTGGAGTTTTTTTGTTTATAATGAACATATTATGAATAGAAATGAGGGATAAAACATGTCCTTTGACGGAGTTTTTACCCATGCCATGGTGCGGGAATTAAAAGAACAACTCGTTACCGGAAGAATATCAAAAATCCATCAACCGTATGAAAATGAAGTTGTGTTAGTTATTCGAGCGCAGGGAAAGAACCGACGCTTGCTTCTTTCGGCGCATCCTAGTTATGCACGGATTCAATTAACAGAAATTGCTTATAATAATCCTGACAATCCGCCGAATTTTGTGATGATGCTGCGGAAGCATTTGGAAGGTGCTATCTTAGAAGATATCCATCAAGTAGAAAATGATCGTGTCGTTCATTTTACCTTTACTAAGCGAGACGAGTTAGGCGATTTGCAAAATATTGTTTTGATTGTTGAGCTGATGGGCCGTCACTCCACGATTGTCCTGCTTAATAAGCAAACTGGAAAAATACTGGATGCGATTAAACATATTGGTCATTCGCAGAACACCTACCGTTCTATCTTGCCAGGCAGCGAATATGTCGAACCTCCAAAGCAAGAACAACTGAATCCTTTCCATGCATCTAAAGAACAAGTATTTACCATTTTATCTACTGCTGAAACATTAGATGGACGTTATTTGCAGCAAAATTTCCAAGGATTAGGACGCGATACTGCGGAAGAATTAGCTTTTCGCTTCTTAGAACGGCAAAATGAAAAAATGGGCGTTTGGAACGACTTTTGGCAAATGATCCAAGAACAATTAACTCCAACTATTGGTATTAAAAATAACAAGGAGTTCTTTGCGCCTCTTGTCTTTGATACGTTTGAAGAGACGATGACTTATGAAAGTTTGAGTCAATTATTAGATACGTATTATGGAGAAAAAGCGGAAAAAGACCGAGTGAAACAATTGGGCAATGAATTGATTCGTAAAGTCGAGAATGAAATTAAGCGGAATCAAACCAAATTTGCAAAGCGCGAAAAAACGCTCCGAGATTCTGAGAGTGCGGAAGATTTTCGTCGCGATGGCGAATTGTTAACGACTTTTATGGCACAAGTTCCTCGTGGAGCAGAACGCGTTGAGTTAGAAAACTATTATGAAGAGAATCACCCAATCACTATTAAACTGAATCCAGCATTAACGCCTAATCAAAATGCGCAGAAATATTTCCAAAAATACCAAAAATTAAAAAATGCAGTAAAATTGATCTATGATCAAATCGCAGAAGCGAAAGAAGAAATTGCCTACCTTGAATCTGTGTTAGCACAATTAGAAATTGCTGGTCCGATGGATATCGAAGTAATCAAAGAAGAACTTATTGCCAGCGGGTATTTAAATCAAAAACGCAACAAAAAAAATCGCAAACAGTCCCCTTCAAAACCTGAACGCTTTATTGCGAGTGATGGTACAGAGATTTTGGTTGGAAAGAACAACCTGCAAAATGATCAACTGACATTGAAGCAAGCACGTAAAACAGATATCTGGCTTCATGCAAAGAATATTCCTGGCTCCCATGTCATCATAAAAAATGATGAGCCAAGCGAAGAAACGTTGTTGGAAGCCGCTGAATTAGCCGCCTACTTCTCAAAATTTCGACAGTCCGCACAGGTACCCGTAGACTATGTGGCAGTCAAGCATGTCCATAAACCAAACGGTGCTAAACCGGGATTCGTCATTTATGAAAACCAAAAAACTTTGTTCGTAACCCCTGAAGAAGAAGTTGTAGAACAATTACGAAAAAACGGAACAGCCTAATCCGGCTGTTCCGTTTTTTTTGTTTTTTTGGTAGCTATTTTTACACCTAAGATTTCTAAAAAGAAATTGAAGATCGGGATACCTACGATCAATCCCCACACACCAAGAAACTTTTCACTGACTAGCAAAATCACGAACGTATAGAAGATCGGCAGCTTCGTCCGACTCGACATGAATTTCGGATTTAGGATGTATGCCTCGACGCAGTGAACGATCACAATCAGAATTAAAACATAGATAACTGTCTGAATACCGCCTGTTGAATAAGCAATCAGAGTTAACGGGATACAAGAAAAAATCACTCCTGCAACAGGAATCAGACTTAAAAAGAAAATCATAATTGCTAGGGTTGGCAATTGAGTAAAACCAATGAACCCCAGTCCTATGGTAGTAATGACCGTATTAACGATAGCTATTAGTAGTTGTACCTCTAGCACGACACCAAACGTATTCACAAAAACTTTCCCAAAATAAAATAAATCTTGGAAAAACCACGCATAACTGCTGCTTAGAAAATTCTTTGAAAACAATACGGTCTTTTCCTTTTCTACCATAAAGAAAAAACTCAAAATAAAGGAAACGACAAAGGCGACTGCCAATCGTCCTACATTTTGTAGTTGTTCTAAAATAATCCCCGCACCACTCTCGACTTTGTCTTGCCAATTATGATTTTTAAAATAGTTAGAAATAAAATTAGTCACTAGATCCGAATCGAAATCTTTGTGCTGATAAAAATGAACGATCGAGTTATATGTCGATACGACCTGATTAATCAGTATCGTCGAATATCTGGAGATCAATAAATACAAAAGCCAAAGTTCTACGATATATAGAACCGTCGCCAGTAAGAAGGTTGGTAGTTTAATATATCTTTGAATGAACTTGACGATTTTGACAGAAATCAATGTAAAAATAAATGTCAGCAATATAGGAGTCATAAAATCTTTAATTAAAAATAAAACAAAGATAACTAATGCTAAAACTGTGAATCTTCTCAAACGGGTATTACTTAAAAAATTCTCATACATTTTATAGCCTCTTTTCAAAAAAACTTCTGAAAATAATATACCATTAAAAATCCTTTTCGGCTTCTAATATACTTCTTTAAAGACAAATTTTTTTCACTAAAAAATAAACCCTTGACTATTAGAATATTTCTAACAAACAAGGGTTTATTTATTCGAATGATTTTTAATTATTCAGCCAGTTTTCAGGATCTTTGCGCCATTTTTTTAATAATTCAAGTTGCTCATGATTGATATAGTCTTCTTTCAACGCAGCTTCAATCAAGGTAGAATAATTTGTTAAAGTTATTAATGGCATCGCTGCTGCCTCAAAATTATTTTTTCCTTTAGCCAACTCGTAAGTAAAGATTGCTGCGACGCCTAAAACGTCTGCTCCTTCACGCGTTGCCGCTTCGGCTGCTTCCAATACGCTTCCGCCAGTTGAAATTAAATCCTCGATCACAACCATTTTCTGCCCTTCTGTAATCCGACCTTCAATTTGATTGCCGCGGCCGTGATCTTTGGCTTTGCTACGGATGTAAACCATTGGCAGATCAAGAATTTCTGCAACCCAAGCAGCATGGGGAATTCCTGCTGTTGCTGTTCCAGCAATAACCTGTACATTTGGGAATTCTTCTTTAATTTTCGCAGCTAGCCCTTGTGCAATTGCGCGACGAACTTCTGGATAGCTCATAGTTACTCGATTGTCACAGTAAATCGGTGACTTCAAGCCGCTAGCCCACGTAAATGGTTCATCAGGACTCAAGGAAACTGCTTCAATTGATAATAAATCTTTAGCGATTTGTTCTGCGATCATTTATGCTTCACCGTTCCATTCTTGTTTAATTTGTAAATAGCTCTGGTAAGGGTTCTCTGCTTGAGTGATAGGTCTTCCAACTACGATATAATTTGAACCAATTTCACGCGCTTTTGCAGGAGTCATTACGCGCTTTTGGTCCCCTACGCTAGTGCCCTGTGGCCGAATTCCTGGTGTTAGGCAGATAAACTGTTGATTGGTTTTCCCATGGATTTTTTCCACTTCATGCGCTGAGCACACGACCCCATCCAATCCTGCTTTTTCTGCACATTCCGCGTAATGAAGAACGCTCTCTTGCAGACTAACGCTGATCAATTGATCTTCATGCATTTGTTCTTCACTAGTAGAGGTTAACTGCGTCACCGCAATCAGCTCAGGTACTACTTGATTTTCTTTTGTTCCCTCTGACAACCCTTGTTTCGCCGCGCGCATCATTTCTACGCCTCCAGCTGCATGAATATTTGTAATTTTGACCCCCATTTTAGCAATACCACGCATCGCTTTTTGGACCGTATTTGGAATGTCATGCAATTTTAGATCAAGAAATATATCATGCCCTTGTGAACGTAAGTCGTGAACGATCGTTGGCCCTTCTTGATAAAAAAGTTCCATACCTATCTTTGCAAATAGTTTTTCATCCTTTGGAAAATGCGTTAAAAAAGCATCAATTTCGTGTTTTGAAGCAAAATCAAAAGCGATAATTGGTCTTTTCTCCATTAGAAACCTCCTCGAACTTCTTGCCGTAACTGTTCCAATGAGTCGATGCCTAGCTCCGCCATCCGAATTGGCAGCTCTTTAATCAATTTTGGGCAAATATAGGGATCGGTGAAGTTCGCTGTTCCAACTGCAACAGCACTAGCTCCAGCCATATACATTTCCAGCACATCGTCTACGGTTTGAACCCCGCCCATTCCGATGATCGGCAGTTCGCTGATTGCAGCTACCTGATTGATTAATCGAATCGCAATCGGTTTGATTGCTGGACCAGATAGTCCGCCAGTACGATTTGCTAAGATAGGTTGACGCGTCTTCAAGTCAATCCGCATACCTAATAAGGTGTTGATCATGGTAAAGCCATCTGCTCCACCCTTTTCGATTGCCTTGGCAATTGGCACGATATCCGTAACGTTTGGACTTAATTTGACGTAAATAGGCACACTAGCGACTTCTTTGACTGCCTTCGTCAAACGATAGGCGACTTCTGGATCAGTTCCAAAAGCGATCCCGCCGTGTTTAACGTTTGGACAAGAAATATTCAATTCGATTGCTTTAACATTCGGCGCATCGCCTATTTTAGCGCATACTTCCACATAGTCTTCCTCGCAAGCCCCGGCTACATTTGCAATGATAGGAAGTTCTGCATATTTTTCTAAATCGGGTAAAATATCTTTCAACACGACTTCCATACCCGGATTTTGTAATCCAATCGCATTCAACATCCCGCTGGTTGTTTCAGCCACACGAGGCGTTGCATTTCCAAAGCGTTGTTTAGGTGTGGTCGCTTTAATCATGATGGCTCCTAGCTGGTTTAAGTCGTAGTAGTCCGCGTACTCTTTGCCGAAGCCGAAACAACCACTTGCTGGCATAATAGGATTTTTCAAGTCTAATCCAGGTAATTTTACTGCAATACTCATTAAAAAATGACCTCCCCTGCTTTGAAAACGGGCCCGTCTTCACATACTTTAACACTTTTATTTTCATCCTCAGGAACATGACAGACACAGGCGTAACAGGCTCCCATTCCGCATGCCATCCGAGATTCTAATGAAAGCTGAACATTCTCCACTTCGGAGTAAAGTTGTTCGACTGTTTTCAATAAGCCGTTATTTCCACAAGCAAAGACCGCATCTGGCTGCTCTTTTTCTGACAACAGTAGATTTCCTACATTCCCCTGAATACCAAATGTGCCATCGTCCGTAGAAAAACGTGTTTCCCCTAATTCTTGGAACTCTTCAGCAAAATAAACCACTTCTTGTGTTCCGAAACCGAGAAAATGAATGACTCGAACCCCTTTTGCCGTCAACTCCTTCGAGAGCTGGTACAATGGCGGAACGCCGATTCCCCCTCCAACAACAAACGCGGTATCTCCAGCATTTAGATCATTGATTTCAAAGCCATGCCCAAGCGGACCCATAACATCTAGCTTCATACCAACAGCCATTTTAGAAAAATATTTTGTACCGTCACCTTCAACACGATAAATGATTGTGCATGTTCCTTTTTCTGAATCGTACTGATTGATACTAATAGGTCGACGCAATAGTAAATCACTTCTCGGCACACGAATATGCAAGAACTGACCAGGCATCGCCATCTCTTTGACTAATTCTCCTGCTAAAACCAGCTCATAGATTCTCGGTGCTAATTCTTGTTGACGAACGATCGTCATCATTTCCTGCTTCATAATGGCCTCCCTATAAATCGGCAGAGTGAAGCCATGCCCCACTCTGCAAGAATTAAATTTCTTGGATTGAAAATGCGCGTGATTCCATCACTCGTAAAATAGCATCTGCTGTATCTAGGGAGGTGAACAATGGAACTCCGTGCTCCACAGCCTCCCGACGAATGATGAAGCCGTCCTCTGATGCATTTTGTCGATTCTTGTCCATCGTATTGATGACTACCTGTGCTTCCCCGGTGCGAATTAAATCAATCACATTGTGTTCGTCTGATTCTGATATTTTAGCGATCGTCTTAGCGTTCAGCCCATTCTCAGCTAGGAATTTTGCTGTTCCGGCTGTTGCAATCAAGCTATAACCAACATCCTTGAACCGTTTTGCTAATTCTAAGGCTTCAACTTTGTTCTCGTCTGCGACAGTGAACAGGACAGCCCCAAAATCTGGCAAGTGCAGACCTGATGCTGCGAAAGCTTTGTAGAGTGCTTTTGCTAGACTGCGATCAGACCCCATCACTTCTCCTGTTGACTTCATTTCAGGGCCTAAGTAAGTATCAACCTTTTGCAACTTCGTGAAGCTGAAAACGGGTGCTTTCACATGGACCATGCTGCTTTCAGGATACAGTCCATCTTCGTATCCTAATTCCTTCAGACTCTGTCCTAAAATAGCTTTTGTTGCAATTTGAGCCATTGGGATATTCGTGATTTTGCTCAAGAACGGCACCGTACGGCTAGCACGAGGATTTACTTCGATGACGAAGACCTCATCGTTGTGAATAACGAATTGAATATTCATCATTCCAATACAGTTCATACCTAATGCCAAGCGTCGTGTATATTCCTCGATTGTCGCTTTTAGCTCTTTAGAGAAGGTTTGTGGTGGATAAACAGCCATCGAATCTCCCGAATGGACTCCAGCTCGTTCGATATGTTCCATAATTCCTGGGATCAAAACTGTTTCACCGTCACAGATCGCGTCAACTTCGCACTCTTTACCAATCAAATAACGATCGACTAAAACCGGATGTTCAGGAGAAGCCTTTACTGCATGCGCCATGTAATCTTCCAAATCCGATTGATTTTCAACGATCTCCATCGCCCGACCGCCTAGGACATAACTTGGACGGACCAATACCGGATAACCAATTTTTTCAGCAATTATCACCGCTTCTTCAGCACTTGTCGCTGTATCCCCTGGTGGTTGTGGGATCGATAAACTTTGTAAGACTTGTTCAAATTGATCACGATCTTCCGCTCGGTCTAGATCCTCGATCGTTGTTCCTAGAATTTTCACACCATTTTTAACTAAAGGCTCTGCTAAGTTGATTGCAGTTTGTCCGCCAAATTGTACGATAACACCGATCGGCTGCTCTAACTCCACTACGTTCATCACATCTTCCAGAGTCAATGGCTCAAAGTAGAGCTTATCTGAAACAGAGAAATCTGTGGATACTGTTTCTGGGTTACTATTCATGATGATTGCTTCGTAGCCCGCCGCTTGGATTGCTTTTACCGAGTGAACCGTTGCATAGTCAAATTCTACTCCCTGTCCGATACGGATGGGCCCCGAACCAAGAACTAAAACAGATTCCTTTTCTGAGCGGGCACTTTCATTTTCAAACTCATATGTGCTGTAGAAATAAGGTGTTTGAGATTCAAACTCCGCTGCGCAGGTATCGACCATTTTATATACAGGAAGGATTTTTTTTGCAGTCCGAAATTTCCGAACGTCACTTGCGGTCATATCCCAAAGTTGGGCGATCTTTATATCCGCAAAGCCATTTTGTTTGGCTCTTTTTAGTAGGTCGACATCTTTTTTATTCTGTGAGAGGGCGTTTTCTAATTCCACCACGTGAAGTAATTTATCTAAGAAAAACAAGTCTACTTTTGTCAGTTCATTGATTTCTTCGATTGAGTAGCCACGTCGAATTGCTTCTGTTAGATAAAACAGACGATCATCCTGAGCTTTGACCATTTTTTCTGTCAGCTCATCGTCTGTCACTTCGCTTAACTCAGGTAATTCTGCATGGTACGTTCCAATTTCAAGCGAACGGACAGCTTTCAGTAGAGATTCTTCGATGTTACGACCAATCGCCATCACTTCGCCGGTTGCTTTCATCTGTGTGCCAAGCACTCGTTCGCCGCTTTCAAATTTGTCGAAAGGCCAGCGGGGGATTTTGGCTACCACATAGTCTAAGGCAGGTTCAAATTCCGCGTATGTCGTTTCGGTAACTGGATTTTTCATTTCATCCAGTGTTAATCCTACTGCGATTTTTGCCGCGAGCTTCGCGATTGGATAACCTGTAGCTTTACTTGCTAAGGCTGATGATCGAGACACGCGGGGATTCACTTCGATTACATAATAATTAAAACTGTGAGGATCGAGTGCTAGTTGAACGTTGCATCCGCCTTCGATTTTTAAAGCTCGGATAATTGATAATGATGCGTCTCGCAACATCTGATATTCATAGTCAGACAACGTTTGACTGGGGGCAAATACGATGGAATCACCTGTATGAATACCAACCGGGTCGAAATTCTCCATGTTACATACTACGATTGCGTTATCAGACGAATCTCTCATTACTTCGTATTCGATTTCCTTAAAGCCGGCGATCGATTTTTCTATTAAACATTGAGTTGCTGGAGAAAGCTTAAGGCCATTTTCTGCAACTGTCCGAAGCTCATCCTCATTGTCACACATGCCGCCGCCAGTTCCGCCCAATGTAAAGGCTGGACGGACGATGATAGGATAACCGATCGTGTTGGCAAAAGCGACCGCCTCTTCGACAGTGTTGACAATCTCTGATTCAGGGATTGGTTGGTTCAGCTCTTCCATTAATTGCTTAAATAAGTCACGGTCTTCAGCTTGGTCGATTGCTGACAATTTTGTTCCTAGCAGTTCAATCTTCAACTCATCTAAGATGCCTGAGTCGGCGAGCTCCATTGCCATATTTAAGCCTGTTTGTCCGCCAAGTGTTGGCAGAATCGCATCAGGCAGTTCTTTACGTAAAATGCGGGAGACAAATTCTAAAGTAATTGGTTCAATATAAACGCTATCCGCGATTTCCTTATCCGTCATGATCGTTGCTGGATTCGAGTTGACCAAGACAACTTCATAGCCTTCTTCTTTTAGTGCTAAGCAAGCTTGTGTACCGGCGTAATCAAATTCCGCGGCTTGTCCGATCACGATTGGTCCAGAACCAATCACCATGATCTTATTAATATCTGTACGTTTTGGCATTTATGCTTGCTCCTTCCATGCATCCATCATTTCCATAAATTCATCAAATAAATGTACACCGTCGTGTGGACCGGGCGCAGCGTCTGGATGGTATTGAACGCTAAAGGCTGGATAGTTGCGGTGACGAACACCCTCGATCGTCCCATCATTGACTTCCACATGGGTAACCATTAATTTTTCAGGGTCGATCGTTTTTTCATCTACTGCAAATCCGTGATTTTGAGAAGTGAAGTCGATTCGTCCAGTCGCGATTTCTCTTACAGGATGATTTAATCCGCGATGACCGAACTTCATCTTATACGTATCCGCACCGTTTGCTAATGAGAATAGCTGATGTCCGAGGCAAATTCCGAAAATAGGCACTTTTCCTTGAATTTGTTTGATCATCTCTATTGCTTCAGGGACGTCTTTAGGGTCTCCTGGTCCGTTCGTCAGCATGACACCGTCTGGGCAAAGATCCAAGATCGTCTGTGCATCCGTGTTATAGGGCATTACTGTTAAATTGCATTCTCGGCGTGACAATTCTCTCAAGATACTATGCTTCAATCCAAAATCAATGACCACAACGTTGCGGCCGACACCAGGACTTGGATAAGGTGTGACTGTTGAAACCTGTGCAACTTGATTCGTTGGTAAGACTGTTGCTTTTAGTTGATCAAAGGAGTGTTCCAATTGATCGGCTGGGTCAACGATACTGCCTTTCATTGTTCCAACATTGCGCAATTTCTTTGTTAACGCTCGTGTATCGATACCTGCAATGCCAGGAATTCCTTTACGTTTCAAAAATTCGTCTAGCGTCATTTGTTTCCGCCAATTACTGGCTAGTCGCGCATGTTCCTTTACAATCACGCCTTTGCAGGTTGGTGCGATTGATTCATAATCATCACGGTTTACACCATAATTTCCTACCATAGGATAGGTAAACGTAATGATTTGTCCGTTGAAACTTTGATCGGTGATTGTTTCCTGATACCCTGTCATACTAGTAGTGAAAACGACTTCGCCTACGACATTGGCTTCCGCGCCAAATCCTTCACCTTCGAATACTGTGCCATCTTCTAAAATTAAAAGTCTTTTCAACGTTTTAGTCCTCCTTGTTGTATACCAACTGACCATCCACGAAGGTCATCAGTGTTGCACCCTTGACCGGCCAGCCAGTGAAAGGGGTGTTCACTCCTAGTGATGCAAATTTTTTGTCATCGATTTCTTCTTCATGACTTAGATCAAATATCGCGATATCTGCTGGTTGTCCGATGTTTAGTGTACCTGCAGTCATTCCAAATATTTCAGCCGGTTTGACTGCCATCCAATTGATCACTTGTTCCAATGTAAAGCGTCCTGTTTCAACAAAGTGTGTGTAAATTAATTGGAAGGCTGTCTCGCTGCCGACAATCCCGAATGGTGCTTTCAAGAAGCTTTGATTTTTCTCTTCAAATCCGTGTGGTGCGTGATCTGTGGCGATACAATCGATTGTTCCGTCAAGTAAGCCTTCAATCAGAGCTTCACGATCATCTACACCTCGCAATGGTGGGTTCATCTTCCAATACCCGTGGTCCTCAGGGATATTCTCATCGATTAAGATCAAGTGGTGAGGAGAAACTTCCGCTGTTACATGAACACCTGCTTTTTTGGCATCGCGAATTACTCGGACACTTTCTTTTGTTGACACATGGCAGACATGATAATGCACACCGGTTTCTTCCGCCAAAATCAAATCTCTGGCAATTTGAGAAGATTCGGTGGCGCTTAGTATTCCTGGTAGATCTAATTTTTCACTGATATCTCCTTTGTGCATCACACCACCGAACAACAAAGATTCGTCTTCAGTGTGTGCAACTAGCGCCATGTTGTTGGCTGCGGCTTCTTTCATAGCTAAGTACATTGTACCCGCTGTCTGAACCCCCACACCGTCATTAGTAAAGGCAAAAGCGCCAGCAGCCTTCAGCCCCTTTTGATCCGTCAGCTTCTCACTGCGAAGCTCCTCGGTAATCGGCGCATATTGAAGGACTTTAACCACCGCATCTTTTTCAATAATCGCGAGTACTTCATTGAATTTTTCTACCGTATCTGGGACAGGATTCAAATTAGGCATCGCACAGACTGTTGTGTATCCACCTCGAGCAGCTGATTTTGAACCATCCTTGATTGTCTCCTTATACGTAAAGCCAGGTTCTCGTAAATGAACATGTACATCAACTAAGCCTGGTGTAATTAATTGATTGTTTGCATCGTACTCTTGATCAAACGTGATTTCTGAAAAGTCTTTTCCGATACCCGAGATCATACCATTCTCTAACCAAAGATCGCATGCCATCATTTGATTGTCTTTCGTTACGATTTTTCCATTTTTAATTAATGTTTTCATAGTCTCTGCCCCTTTACGATTTTCCTCTTAGTACTGCCTCTAAAATAGCCATACGAATAAACACACCATTCGTCATTTGCGGAACGATTCGCGATTGCAAACTTTCTACTAAGCTATCCGCAATTTCAACGTCACGATTGACTGGTGCAGGATGCATAATGATTGCTCGGTTCTTTAAACGTCCTCCCCGCTCAATCGTTAATCCGTATTTTTCGTGATATTCTTCTTTAGAAAAACTTTCTTGCCCATCGTGCCGTTCGTGCTGTACCCGTAGAAGCATCATGACATCTACCTCAGGAACGAGCTCATCTAACGGTCGATAGGTGCCGTACACATCAAAGCTCTCGTCATACCATTCCTCCGGACCAGAGAAAAAGACCTCCGCACCTAGCCGCTTTAGCATTTGCATGTTTGATTTGGCCACTCGAGAATGGGTAATATCTCCAGCAATTGCTACTTTCAATCCGTTGAATCGTCCAAATTCTTGGTAAATCGTCATCAAGTCAAGTAAGCACTGTGTTGGATGCTGTCCGCTGCCGTCGCCCCCATTGACGATGGAGCATTGGATCGTTTTGCTTTGGATGAGCTCATCATAATAATTTTCATCCCCATGGCGAATGACCGCCACGTCAACACCCAATGCGGACATTGTTAAAACTGTGTCGTATAATGTTTCCCCTTTTTGAACAGAGCTGGTTTTGGCATCAAAGTCAATGACATCCAGTCCGAGTTTTTTCTCTGCCACTTCAAAACTCTTATGCGTCCGTGTGCTATTTTCAAAGAAAAGATTAGAGACAAAGTATTGATCCTTATGGGGTGTCCATCGTGCGCCTTGCTTGAACTGCTGTGCTCGGTGAATCAGACCCATCACCTCTTGGTCAGTGAGCGCTTCGACCGTCAATAAATGCTTCAGACTAATTTCCTCAGACTGGATGATCATGAATTTTCCTCCTTTAATTCCTAAGTAACGTGAGTTGATTCTTTATTTTTCACTGCGTGCCTGATCCGGTAAGATCAGGTTCAAGATAATTCCTAAGACTGTTGCAAGAGCCATTGCTGACAAAGTGAAGGTTCCCGCCTCGAAGACCAATCCGCCAATTCCGATAACTAAAATTGTTGAGGCAATCAACAAATTCTTCTTACGATCAAAATCGATTTTATTCTCAATTAGTATCTTCAATCCACTTGCAGCAATAACTCCAAACAAGATGAAACTGATTCCTGAAATAACTGGTCCAGGAATACTTAATATCAACGCACTCAGTTTTCCTACAAATCCTAGTAAGACTGCGAACACAGCTGCGCCTCCGATAACGAAGACACTGTGTACTCGAGTAATCGCAAGCACACCGATATTTTCTCCATAGCTTGTTACTGGAGGACCGCCAACAAACCCCGCAACGATTTGGGCCAATCCATCTCCCATCAATGTGCGATCCAGACCCGGATCATCAAAGAAATTTCGTTTGGTCAATTTATTCAGTACCATCAAGTGACCGATATGTTCTGTCATGGTTACAAAGGCGATTGGTGCCATCGTGGTTATCGCGTTGATATATAATTTGGGCTGATAGCTGACAAAAGGCACACTGAAAGCCGGCATCGCCAACCACTTTGCGTCAATAATCGGCTGGTAATCAATGATGCCGAAAATCATAGCTGTGACGTACCCCCCGATGATACCCAGAAGGATCGGAATCAAGCCTAGAAATCCTGTAAAGAACATATTGAAGAATATTGTCAAAGCTAGAGTGATCAAGGCCACCATCACGTATTTAAAACTGTATACCCCGTTATTGTACATAGCGTTTTGTGCAGCATTGCTGGCTAACCCTAAACCGATGACCATTACAACAGGACCTACAACAATCGGCGGCAAAATTTTATCCAACCAGCCAGAACCGATTTTTCTTATAATGAAGGAAACGATCAGGTAAACCAATCCGCAGGTCAATGCACCTTGTGCTACTGCCGGATATCCATCACTTTTCATCAGCAATTTCATCGCCGCAATAAAGGCAAAGCTGCTGCCTAGATAAGCAGGGATTTTTCCTTTTGTCACTGTTAGATAGACTATCGTTCCTAATCCTGAACTTACCAACGCGATACTGGGGTTGATTCCAACCAAAATCGGTACTAGAACCGTTGCGCCGAACATTGTGAATAAATGCTGAATACTTAACCCGACCCAGTGCCCCACACTTGGACGGTCGTGAATATCTAATACAACGTCATCATTGTGAAACTCTTGCATGAAAACTTCCTCTTTCTAGTGTCTAACCTGTAATTTTAATCTTCTTCTTTTTGAATCAAAATACGATCCTGTCCGTCATTCTCTTCCATTTCAACGATAATTTCTTCTGTTAAAGCGGTAGGAATATTCTTTCCGACATAATCAGCTCGAATCGGTAATTCGCGATGACCCCGGTCTACTAAGACTGCCAATGAGATCCGGTTAGGACGTCCCAAATCAATAACTGCATCCAGTGCTGCCCGAATTGTTCTGCCGGTGAACAATACGTCGTCAACTAAGATGACTTCTTTTCCTTCAATCGAGAATGGAATATCTGAAGAATGCAATTCTGGTTCATCTTCTTGCGCTTTTTTGTCGTCACGATATAACGTGATATCTAGTTCACCGACAGGCACTTCGATATGCTCTAATTGTTTCAACCGTTCAGCAATACGCTGAGCAATAAAGATTCCTCTAGTTTTAATCCCAATCAAGACGATATCTTGAACCCCTTTGTTGCGTTCGATGATCTCATACGTGATTCTAGTTAACGCGCGTTTCATTGTTACTTCATCTACAACCTCTTTTTTGTACATCCTGTTTCCTCCTTATTTTTACAATAAAAAAACTCCTACCCGTAATTAGGTAGGAGGAATGTTATCGACTTCGTCAAAATGATAGTGTCCACCTAGGCGCACCTAGTTCAAACGACTATCTACTTCCTTCTTAGCCTCACGGGACTACTCTTAAAGGATATCTATTCAGTTATTTATTTCTTACTACAGACACTATACTATTCCTCATTTGAGAAATCAATCTTTTTCTTGTAACTGTTTCAAAGTTTTTTTGAAAATCTCAGGAAGCGGTGCCTCAAAAACCATGTTTTCACCTGTTGTAGGATGTTCAAACCCCAACAATTTAGCATGCAAGAACTGACCGTTGCCTTTTAATGTCTTTTTCGGTCCATATAATGGATCTCCAGCAACAGGATAACCAATATAATTCATATGAACACGAATTTGATGCGTACGTCCAGTTTCCAGTTGCAGTTCAATCAAAGTATACCCTTCAAATCGTTTTAAAACCTCAAAATGGGTAACTGCGGATTTGCCTCCCTCAATCACCGCCTGCATTTTGCGATTCACCTTTGAACGACCAATAGGTGCTTCAATTCGTCCTTTTTCGTGAGGAATCTCGCCGTGGACTAGCGCGACATATTTTCTTAAAGATGTTTTATCCTTTAATTGTTGAGCTAAAGATTCATGGGCACGATCGTTCTTAGCCACCATCAGTAATCCAGAAGTATCCTTGTCGATACGGTGGACGATCCCTGGACGAACAACATCATTGATCGTAGAAAGGTTTTTGATTTGATATAGCAGCCCATTAACCAGTGTGCCGTTAGGATGGCCTGCCGAGGGATGAACCACCATGCCTTGCGGCTTATTCACCACGACGACATCCTTATCTTCATAAACGATTTCCAGATTCATATTTTCAGGTACAAGGTCTAAGGTTTCAGGCACAGGGATTTCAATCAATACGTGATCCCCAGCACTGACTTTGTAATTCGCTTTGATGACTTTTCCGTCGATCGACACATGCTGCTCTTTGATCCATTGCTGAATCTGCGACCGTGAGTAATCAGTCAATCGTTCGTTCAACACCTTATCAATTCGGCCCTTTTCTTCTTTAACAATAACTTCGATTTGATTATCCATTTTTCTTATCTCTCTCATCTATTAAAATATAAATAAAAATCATGATTACACCGACGACCAATGCCATATCAGCGATATTAAAAATTGGAAAATTAATAAAATCCAAACGGAACATATCTACGACATATCCCAAGCGAAAGCGATCAATAAAATTCCCAATAGCTCCGGCTAAAAAGAAACTCAATCCGAAAGTCAGCCACTTGCTTTCATTTAAATGCTTCACTAAATAATAGAGAACGGCAATTACTGCAACGATTGTGATTACAATAAAAAATAGTTGCTGTCCTTCAAATAAACTAAACGCGCCTCCTGTATTTCGTATGTGCGTTAAAGATAACACATTAGGAATGATGGTTTGACTGTCTCCAAAGTTAAACTGAGTTACGATCCACCACTTGAACCATTGATCCAGCGCGATGATTCCAGCGCTGATTAATAAGTAAATAACTAACAAGCCTATTGCTCCCCTTCTTGTATATAAATATCACGTGGACGGATGATTCCCAAGAGATTGCCATCAGAATTTCCATTTTTCGTGATTAAAATTGCTTCTAAAAGGCCTTCTGTATGAAACATTTTTTCCACTTCAGAAACTTTTGTGTCACCAGAAACGAACTTAAAATTGGATCGTTTGCCATTTCCCAACAATAGATCCTCAGCTACTCGTCCCTCAAGTGTTAACGATCCATTTAAGCTAGCTTGAGCAAAATAGAATCCAATGGTCCGAAGTGTGATCAGCCCCATAAATTCTCCTTTATCATACAATGGGAATTGAGAAAATCGTTTCTCAGTGATGATTTTCATGATCTCTATAAGTGGAAGATTTCGTTCAAATCCCGTAACATTTTTTTCGAAGCGCGGTAAAACTTTTTCAGGACGCAAGAGATTTTCTTCGATTTGCTTAATACGTGTGACCGCCCATTCATTTGGTTCTGCAATGACAAAGTCATCTGCGACCTGGTCATGAACGATGGCATTACGCAGCTGTGCCAATTGAAGCAAATCATTCTCACTGTCTCCTATCAAATTGTCATGACGCTTTGACAGCCGGCGCACCGCTTCGCTGAAACCCATATTTGCCGGATTTCCTAATTGTCGTTTCAATTCCTTTTCAATCCGATTGAAGGTACTCAAAAAGATCTCTGCTCGTTCGCCCATTCAGCTGCTCCTTTTCTTTTAAAAATCCGATAGCTCCAGTATAAGTGAAAAAATGTCCATTGGAAAGTCTGAGGCATAAGAAATCAAGAATGTTCTTTTAACACAGTTAAGGATATCCATACTTTAGTCTCGAATTCTGTGAACCTGCAAATAAGGTCAGACAAGTAGTTGTAAAGAGCACCGGTCATCAAAAGATACTTATTTAAACATACGAAAAGCAACTTCAGTATTTTGAACGGACTGAGGTTGCTTTGATAGAAAATATTTTTATTAGGATTGATTCAATACAGACTGAATAATCGTTATACCATCCGCCAGTTCCTCTTGAGAAATTGTTAAAGGCGGTAATAGGCGTAAAACATTTTTTCCCGCTTTAATTGCTAGCAGGTTTTGCTTCTTTAATTCTTGTATTGCCCACTGCAGCGTTTCGGGAGTATCAAGCTCAATGCCTACCATTAAGCCTTTCCCACGTATGTCGAGTACTTTGCTCGAATGCTCTTTCATCGAACACAATGCTTCCATCAAGAAATTGCCCTTTTCCGCTACTGAATTTAAAAAGTTGGGTTGATCAATTTCCGACACGACTGCATTTGCGACGTTCATAGCTAAATTATTTCCGCCAAACGTTGTCCCATGAGAACCCGGGCCAAAAGCTGTGCCAAGTGTTGCTTTTCCTAACATTGCACCTACAGGGATCCCATTGGCTAAGGCTTTGGCAATAGTGATGATATCTGGTTCAATCTGATACTGTTTAAACGCGAAAAAGGTTCCTGTTCTCCCCATCCCTGTTTGAATCTCATCAATGATCAATAGGCTGCCGTTTTCTTTGCACAGACGCTCTACAGCTTGCAACCATTTTTCCTCAGCTGGTACAATGCCTCCTTCACCTTGGATAACCTCTAGCATGACTGCGGCAACATTTTCGTTCAAGTGTTCTTTTAAGGGCTCAAGCTGATTGTAAGGAAGATAATTAAAACCTTCGACGATTGGAAAAAAACCTTCTTGTAACGCCGGTTGACCTGTCGCGCTCAATGCACCGTATGTACGGCCGTGGAAAGACTGTTCAAAACTTAAAATATTCGGTCGTCCTGTCGCTTTTCTAGCTAATTTGATCGCTGCTTCATTTGCCTCAGTTCCACTATTGCAGAAGAAGGCTAAGTAATCTTTTTCTGCTGTCAGCTTTTCAGCAAGAGATTCTTGTAAATTGCTGGAATAGAGATTAGAGCTATGCCAAATCTTATCCGCCTGATCCGCCAGCGCCTTTGTGACTACCGGATGCTTATGACCAAGATTGCTGACGGCGATGCCACTCATAAAGTCTAAATACCTGTTTCCTTGTTGATCGTACACGTAACTGCCTGAGCCATCAACAAGATCAATTGAATCACGAGCGTAGTTGGGAAACAAATGACTCATGCAAAAACCTCCTCCTTTGTGATCACTGTACCGTCCTTTTCGATGCAGTTTGTAATATGAACTTTTGATACACCATTTTCAAGAGCATTAATAGCACTCTCAAGTTTAGGGATCATTCCGCCTGAAATGACTTTTTCTATCTTTAATTGTTCAATATCAGAAACAAATAGTTTTTCAAGCCATTGATCAGAGTACTTCACACCTGGAACATCTGTTAATAGAAAGAGTGCATCAGCACCAATTGCTTCTGCGATCTTGCATGCAGTATCATCCGCATTAACATTCAACCATTGCCCACCAACTGTCATCCCTAACGGAGCGATAATCGGAATATAATTTTTGTTAAGGACGTTCTCGACAGAAGCAGGATTGACATCCGTAATCTCACCGACATAGCCTAGCTTTTCATAATCGATAACTTGCCCTTGAATCAAATTATCACAAGAAGCGTTGAGTCCAATCGTAGCAAATCCATTCTGCTGGAACAAAGTCGTAATAGCTGGCTGTACTTGACCAATCAATACCATTTGAGTCACTTTTAGCGCCTGTTCCGTAGTAACCCGTAAACCATCTTTAATCAATACAGGAATATTTAAGCGCTCCATCATTTCTGTGATGTAATAGCCGCCACCATGAACAATGATGATCTCATGCCCTTGTGTCTCCCACTGCCGAATCTGTTTAAAAAAATCGGTCGTTAGATTATCACTGGCGACACCGCCAATCTTTACGACAATTTTACTCATTCTACTCGCTCCTTTATCCCTTTAAGATCTTTGTTTGCTTACGTATGGTACAAAGCGTTGACTTCTACATATTTGTACGTTAGATCGCAACCCCAAGCTTTTCCCATCGCTTCGCCAATCGTTAAATCCACAGTGATGCAAATTTTTTCTTGTTCCAACGTTTTCTTCATAGCAACTTCGTCGAATTCTTGTGGTTGACTATGATTCAATAATTGCTGATCTCCGATCCACATATTGATCTTTTCCGGATCAGTATGCGATCCGGCATACCCTACAGCACAAATGATTCTGCCCCAGTTGGGGTCTTCACCAAACATCGCCGTTTTTACTAAGCTTGAACCGACTACTTTCTTCGCTACTAGACGAGCTTCACTGTCGTTCATCGCGCCTTTTACTTGAACTTCAATCAGTTTTGTTGCCCCTTCGCCATCTTTTGCGATCATTTTTGCTAATGTCTCGCTCACTAATTGAAGCATTGCAACGAACTTTTCGTGAGCATCTGTATTTTTTTCAATAACGGGATTTTCTGCTAATCCATTTGCCATAACTAAGACCATATCATTGGTAGAAGTATCACCATCCACAGTAATCTGATTAAAGGTTGTCTCCGTTTTATCTGCTAAAATTTCCTGTAGAAGGTCACTGGAAATCTGTGCATCTGTCGTAATAAAGGCCAGCATTGTTGCCATATTCGGATGAATCATCCCTGATCCTTTTGCCACACCGGCCATTGTGACGATCTGACCATTGATTTCTTCTTCTACTACAATTTCCTTTGTACTTGTATCTGTCGTCAAGATCGCTTCATGAAAAGCATAGGGATCTTGACTTTCTAGGTCAATTTTATTGATTCCTGCTTCAATTATTTCCATCGGTAATTGCTTACCAATGACGCCGGTCGAAGCAACAGCGATCGTTTCCTGGGGTATCTTAAGGTGAGTTCCTGCAAACTCTTGCATCTTTTTTGCATTTTCCAGTCCGATCTTCCCAGTACAAGCATTGGCAATCCCGGAATTGACGATGACTGCTTGGATTTGATGATCCAACATTGCATCTTTCGTAACATAAATCGGCGCTGCTTTAACTTGATTCGTCGTATAGACCGCTGCAGCATTTGCCGGTATCACTGAATAAATCATAGCTAAATCTTTCTTTTCTTTTTTTAATCCTGCGTGTAATCCAGCAGCTAAAAATCCTTTTGGGCTGGCGATTGTTCCTTCAATGACATTCATATTTTCACTCTCCGACTTTTTTAAGGGTAAATAGGGACTAGTTTCAATCCAGTCGTTTCTGGCCAGCCCGCTAAATGATTGAGATTATGAACAGCTTGTCCAGCCGCTCCTTTAACCAAGTTGTCTAAAACAGTGACAACAGTAATGATATTCGTGACTTCGTTGTAAGCGACCCCGATATCACAATAATTTGAACCGATAATTTGACGCAAATTAGGATAACTATTTTGCTCTTGCATTCGAACAAAAGGTTTCGATTGATAAAATCGTTGAAATAAGTTCAAAAGCGTTTCTTGGGTCAGTTTTTCCTTACTCCGTGCGTAAGTCGTAATAAAGATTCCTCGCGTCACTGGAATCAATGAGGTTGAAAACTGAATCGCTGGGATATGCGTGTTCCATTTCTTTAATTGCTGCATAATTTCCGGGATGTGCTGATGACTATTCATTTTATAAAGTGTCATATTTTCATTGCTGTTTACGAAATGGCTTGATTCCGATAAATTTTTCCCTGCCCCCGATAGGCCCGACTTCGCGTCCACGATGATGGAGTTTTCCTCAATGATTTCCTCTTGCACTAATGGGGCTAATGAAAGTAAAGTTCCTGTTGCATAACAACCAGGATTAGCAATCAAGTTTGAAGAGGGACTTGCATAAAAATCTGCCAATCCGTAATGAGCGTCTTGTAAAAGTTCGTAGGGTGCGCTTGAATTTTTATACCATTTTTCATATTGCTTATTCGCCTTTAAACGAAAATCCCCTGAAAGATCGATCACTGGAAAATTTGCTTCTATAAAAACTGTTGCAATTTCCTTCGAAATCCCTGAAGGAGTAGCAAAGAAAACAAGGTCAGCCTTTTCCATAATTTTAATAGGATCTATAGGTTCTAAAGGAAGGTCCAATAGACGATTAAGATGCGGCAAATATTCATCAATATCTTTACCGTTTTGAGAGTGACTGTGAATCGAACTGATTGTTACATTTTGATGCTGTAGTAGGATGCGTACCAATTCTATACCACTATAGCCTGTCACCCCGATAATCGAAACGTTCATATTAATACCTCCTTGCAGTTGCATAATAATACGATTAGAACACTGCTATTTCTGATGATTATACGTGGAGTGTTTATACAAGTCAATGGTTTTTTATAAAAAAATTCGTCTATTTTTGATATAATATGCAATAATGGAGAATAATATACAAAAAAAGAGCGAACACTCCTTTCTAATGAGTGCTTGCTCTTTTTATCAAATGAAAAATCTAGAATAAGCCAACGGCATTGCCGTCATTGTCAACATCCATATTTAATGCTGCGGGTTTTTTTGGTAATCCAGGCATTGTCATAACATCACCTGTCAAAGCCACAACGAATCCGGCACCGATTTTAGGTACGAATTCTCTGATCGTTACATCAAAATCGATTGGCGCGCCTAATTTACTTGGATCGTCTGACAAAGAATACTGTGTTTTAGCCATACATACTGGCAAACGGTCCCATCCGTATTTCTTAAAGCTGGCTAATTGCTGTTGGGCTTTCTTACTATAGATTACGTCGTTTCCGCCATAGATTTCACGTACAATCGTTTCAATTTTCTCGCTAAGATCATCATGGTCTCTGCTGAAAATCGAATGAAAGTTGTTTTCTTCTTTGGCAATAGTCTCTACTACAGTCTCAGCTAATTCGATGCCACCGTCTGGACCTTTTTCCCATACGCTTGCTAGCTCAACCTTAACATCTTCTTGTTGGCAAAGCTCTTTCAGTAGCGCAATCTCTTTATCTGTATCACTGATAAATTCGTTGATTGCTACAACAACCGGCAATCCGTACTTTCTCATGTTGCGAATATGCTTAGCCAGATTACTGAAGCCTTTTTTCAATGCATCCAAATTTTCAGCACTTAAGTCTGTTTTAGCCACCCCTCCATGCATTTTCAGTGCACGTATTGTGGCAACGATGACCACAGCGTCTGGAGCTTTCCCTAAACTTGGAACTTTGATATCTAGGAATTTTTCACCACCAAGATCGGCACCAAAACCTGCTTCCGTGACAACATAATCGCCGCAATGTAGTGCAGCTCGTGTCGCTAAAATACTGTTGCATCCATGAGCGATATTAGCGAATGGGCCACCATGAACAAAAGCAGGTGTCTGATAGATTGTCTGTACGAGGTTGGGTTTGATCGCATCCTTTAAAACAAGCGCCAAAGCTCCTTCGACTTTTAAGTCTCCTACCGTAATCGGTTCGCGATCAAATGTATAGGCTACAACAATATTTGAAAGACGACGTTTTAAGTCATCAATGCCTGTGGAAAGACATAGAATTGCCATGATTTCACTAGCAACTGTGATGTCAAAACCATCCTCACGAGGAACTCCATTGATCGGCCCACCTAAGCCAACAGTGATGTGTCGTAACTCACGGTCATTAAGATCGACGACACGTTTCCAAATCACACGACGCGCGTCGATATTCAATTCATTTCCCTGGTGAATATGGTTATCCAATAAGGCTGATAAAGCATTATTGGCCGTTGTGATTGCGTGCATATCTCCGGTAAAATGCAAATTGATATCTTCCATTGGCAACACTTGGGCGTAGCCGCCGCCAGTCGCTCCCCCTTTGATCCCCATAACTGGACCTAAGGAAGGCTCACGCAATGCAATTACTGTTTTTTTACCGATTTTATTTAATGCATCTCCTAAACCAATTGTTACTGTTGATTTCCCTTCTCCGGCTGGAGTAGGGTTGATAGACGTCACAAGGATTAGTTTTCCTTCTGGGTTCTTTTTCATCCGTTCTAAAGCATCAAACTCAATTTTTGCTTTATATTTACCATGTAGTTCAAGATCATCAAAGGATAAATTGATTTTTTCCGCAACTTCAGTTATTGATGCTAAAGTTGTTGCTTGAGATATTTCGATATCAGATTTCATAAAAACTCCCTTTCCCGAACGTTACTCAGAAAAACACACTTTTTTATTCGTTCCTTCTTATTATAACGAATTTTTTCGAGAAAAACAGCACTTAGATCTGGGAATCTTATTGATTCGCAATTTTCGTTTCCATCACGTATAATAAAACCAGCAATGACAAAGGGGTGTTGTTTAATGAATGAAGGCACTGTAAAATGGTTTGATGAGAAAAAAGGGTATGGATTTATTACCTACGAAGAAAATCAAGAAGTTTTTGTTCACTTCACCGCTATTGAGGATGAGGGATTCAAAACATTGGAACCTGGAGACGAAGTTGAATTTGTGATTGTAGAAGGTGCTCGCGGAATGCAAGCAGCTCACGTAAAAAAGAAATAAACGAAAAGATCAGTTGCGGCTGATCTTTTCGTTTATTTAGTAATGCTAGCTATCTTGTTAATTCAATAAATTTACGAGCCGTTAGCTTTCAGTATGTTCTTTTACCTCGATCTCAGGATAGAATGCTTTAAAGTCTTTGATAAATGCTGTCCTTCTTTTTTTTCGCATGGCGAAATGAAAAGATGCACCACTGAGTCCTTTTCGTTGGATGATCACACCATCTTTACAAAGAGTTAGATAATCGATGTGCTCTCTAAGAACGGTCTCACGACGCCAGACTCTGGCAAAGCGAATTTTTATACCCGATTCGTCCATCGTTAAATAGCGATGAAGACCAACAACGCCAAATAAAAGAAACAGTCCGATGAAAATATTGCCCTTTAGATAAGGATGCGTTTTTTCCAAGGTCAAAATCAATCCATAAAAAAGAATGATAAAAGTGATTGACCAATAAATAATGCTAATTGATAGCTCAGGCTGCCAAAAATAGCGCTTTTTTTTCATTTGTATACTCCTACTCTAAAAAAAGGATGATGATAATGTTAAAAATTTTTACCGATGCAGCCGCAAATTTAGAAAGAAGCGGCGGCGGCATCGTTATTATTTCTGATAAACAAAAACAGTTGGCAATTCCAATGACAGAAAAAAATAACCATCAGGCTGAGCTTGCTGTCATTCTTTACGCATTGAACTATTTAGTTGATCATCAACTAAATGACCAATCTGTTTTGCTCTATTCAGATAGTAAAACCGCAATAAAAATTTTAGACCAAGGACAAACAAAAAACAAGCTCTTCTTACCATATTTATCAGAGTTTAATGAACTTGCGCCACTTTTTCCATTATTGATTCTTCAATGGATTCCTGAAGCCAAAAATAAAGGGGCGGACAATCTTGCCCGCCAAGGTTTACGTAAAGAGTTATAAAACGGGTGATAGTAAGCGAGAGAAACGTTGCTTGAAATTCAACCAGTGAGATTGATTGGCAATCATTTCATCTGTTAATTCGATACAATCTTCCATATCCTCTTCAAAAATTTTGCGGAATAACTGCGCAATTTCTGGATCATAGATGAAGCTGCTCACTTCAAAGTTTAATTCATAGCTACGAATATCCTGGTTTGTTGATCCAAAAGTGGCTAATTCATCATCAACAACAATTGTTTTAGAATGAATGAATCCATCTGCATAATGGTAGATCTTTACTCCGCGCTGATGCAGATAATTCGCATAATACTGAGTTGCGCGATAAATAAATGGATGATCCGGCATGTTAGGAATCATAATTCGAACATCGATGCCCGAGCGGACAGCAATTAGAATCGCTGAAATCATCGTTTCATCAGGTACAAGGTACGGGCTTTGAATCCACACGCTTTTTTCAGCCGCTAAAATTAAGCGAACAAAGCCATCTTTAATAATCTGTTCGCTCGAATCAGGACCATCTGCTACAATCTGCATTGGGACGCCTTTTTCAATTTGGCGTTGGGGCATCATAAAATACTCCGGCAAATAAGCCATCCGGTCTGATTTATTAGAGACAGATGCATTCCAGTCACGAATGAAGACTTCCTGCAAAGTGAAGCTCCCCGTTCCTTCAATTCGACCATGTGTATCCCGCCATTTACCAAAACGCTCTGACTCCCCCAAATATTGATCGCCTACGTTGAAACCACCGGTCCATCCGATTTGTCCGTCCACCACCACTATTTTTCGATGCAAGTGATAGTTTAAGCGAGTTTTAGCTAAAATATTTTTAGAGGTGATAAACGGTGTGACTTTTCCGCCATTTTGAATCAGCGTTTCAAAAAATTTTTTATTTGTTTTTGGCGAGCCCCATGGATCATAGATCATTCGTACTTCAATACCTTCTGCTGCTTTTTCTTCCAAAATACGCATAAATCGATTTCCGATTCGATCATTAAAAAAAGCATAGTATTCAACGTGGATCGAGCTTTGAGCCTTGCGTAAATCCTGAAACAAGTGCTCAAATTTTTCTGTACCATCTAAGAAAAATTCAACCTCATTTCGAATCGCAAGCGGCGACTCATCCAAGTTTTTAAAGTATTTGACTAGCGACGTTGCTGCTGGATACAATTGTTCGGGCTCGTTGTAGTCCACGTGACGGTTGTCTTGCTGGATGATTTCGTTGATTTCTTTTATCTTTTTTTCATCCTCTTGTTCAAAACGGTACATCGTTTCCCCGTCAATTCCTCGCCCACAAAAAGCGTAAATCAAAAAACCAATGACCGGTAAAAAAATCAAGGTCAAAAGCCATGCCCAAATTGTAGTAATATTCCGTGGTTTACGGAAAACGGTGATAATCGCCCCTATAGCATTGGCAATAAAAATAAGAAAGATAATTTGCTCAATAATTCCCAAGTGGTCCCCTCTTTTCAAAAAAAATAAATCTTCCTTTCGATTATACATAATCGTGGAATACTTTAAAAGAAACACGCTGTCTAAACACGATTTTTTTCAGTTTAACTTGTTCATCCCATTAAAAAAACACTTTTTTTATAATTTAAACCATTTAATTTCAAATTTCATCTACTTATAAGTCAATAAAATTCTTGTTAAACGGTGAATGATCGAAAAAAAACAGACAGCATTGATAGAGTGCTGTCTGTTAAACTTTTAAATAATTAAGCTAGCCAGTTGATTACTTCTTCTAACGCGTCGGACAAACCTGCCGGGTTCTTACCGCCCGCTTGGGCCATGTCTGGACGACCGCCGCCGCCGCCGCCAACTTTTGGAGCGATTGCTTTAATCAAGTCGCCAGCCTTCAATCCTTTTTCATTTGCAGCTGGACTCATAGCAGCTAATAGGTTTACTTTTTCGCCTTGAACAGTTCCAAGTACTAAAACATCTGATAAGGCTTTTTGTTTCCATTGGTCTGCTAATTGACGCAATTGATTCATGTCTTTTACGCTGACTTGTGCAGTGATTACGGAGGTCCCGTTGATTTCCTTAACATCCTTGAAGACATCGCCGGCTTGTTGATTAGCCAATTTTGTCGCCAATTGTTCGTTTTCCTTTTGAAGTTCTCTTAATTGTTGTTGGAGTTGCTCGGTCTTGCTGACTACCTCTTTAATCTGAGGAGACTTCACGATTTGGGCAACTTGTAGCAACTGTTCTTCTTCTTCACGGAATGCTTGATAGGCTTCTTTGCCTGTTAAGGCTTCAATACGACGAACGCCAGCACCAATTCCAGATTCAGATACAATCTTAAAGAGCCCAATATCCTCTGTATTGATGACGTGTGTACCCCCGCATAATTCAATTGACCAGTCGCCAATATTTACTACACGAACGTCACGACCGTATTTTTCACCGAATAAGGCCATTGCCCCCATATTTTTAGCAGTGTCAATGTCAGTTTCGATCGTCACAACAGGAATGGCTTCCCAAATTTTTTGATTTACAATTTTTTCCATTTCTTTCAATTCATCCGTTGTCACTTGTCCGAAATGTGTGAAGTCAAAGCGTAAATGCGTATCCGTTACTAAAGAACCCGCTTGATTTGCATGATCGCCTAAAACTTCCTTCAAAGCTTTGTGTAAAACGTGGGTAGCCGTATGATTTTTGATTACTTTATTCCGGAATGCCGCATTGACTTGCAAGAAGTAGGTTGCTCCTTCTTCTAGTGAAGCAAGAACGTCCACAGTGTGCAATGCTTGACCATTCGGTGCCTTTTGAACATCTATTACGTTTGCAATGATATGCCCTTCATTATCAACAAGCACACCTTTGTCAGCAATTTGACCACCCATTTCAGCATAAAACGGCGTTTCAGCAAAGATTACTTGTGCTTCACCTTCTTTTACAGAAGAAACAAGCTCATTGTCTTTTAAAATTACAAGTAATTTACTTTCAACCTCTAAATGATCATAGCCTACAAATTGACTGTCTACTTTGATATCGCCTAACAAAGCTGTTTGAACACCCATAGATTTTTCTGTTGTACGAGCAGCACGCGCGCGTTCTTTTTGCGCCTGCATCTCTACTTCAAACCCTTCGTGGTCCACTTTCAATCCTTCGTCTTCTGCTACTTCTTCTGTCAGTTCCACTGGGAATCCAAACGTATCATATAGTTTGAAAATCACTTTACCATCTAGAGTCGTTTCTTTTTTCTCTTTTAGGTCAGCCAATACATCATTCAACATGGTCAATCCATCATTAATTGTTTCATGGAAACGTTCTTCTTCCGTACGAACTACTTTCTCGATAAACGCTTCTTGCTGTTTAACTTCTGGGTAGTAGCTAACCATTATTTCACCAACGACTGGTACTAATTTATATAAGAAAGCCTGATCAACGCCTAGTTTTTTACCATGCATCACCGCACGACGCAGCAGACGGCGAAGAACGTAACCACGACCTTCGTTTGAAGGCAATGCACCATCGCCGATCGCAAAGGCCAATGAGCGAATATGATCCGAAATTACTTTAAAAGAGATATCCATTTGCTTATCAGTACCATATTTTTTACCGCTTAGCTCTTCCACCTTACTGATGATAGGTAGAAATAAATCTGTTTCAAAGTTCGTAGGTGCATCTTGAATAATTGAGACCATCCGTTCTAGTCCCATACCAGTATCAATGTTTTGATGAGGCAACGGTTCATAAGTATCTTGTGGAGTATGATTGAATTCAGAAAATACCAAGTTCCAAATCTCTAAATAGCGTTCGTTTTCTCCACCGGGATAATTTTCTGGATCGTCTTGGGCTAAATCATTGAATTCTTCTCCACGATCATAAAAAATTTCTGAGTCAGGACCACTTGGACCAGCACCGAGATCCCAAAAATTGTCTTCAATCTCCACTACATGATCCGCAGGGATTCCTACTTCTTCTAACCAGATACGTTTAGCTTCCTTATCTTCTGGATAGACAGTGACATAAAGTTTGTCTGGCTCAAAACCAATCCAGTCAGGTGATGTTAAGAATTCCCAGGCCCATTCGATTGCTTCGACCTTAAAATAGTCTCCGATAGAAAAATTGCCTAACATCTCGAACATCGTATGATGACGGGCAGTCTTCCCAACATTTTCGATATCATTTGTCCGAATCGATTTTTGTGCATTCGCAATCCGAGGATTTTCGGGTACGACACTTCCGTCAAAGTATTTTTTCATGGTAGCGACACCTGAATTGATCCATAGTAACGTCGGGTCATTTACAGGGACAAGTGATGCACTCGGTTCAATCATATGTCCTTTGGTTTTAAAAAAATCTAAAAACATTTGGCGCACTTCAGCGCTGGTTAATTTTTTCATTTGTTCTCCTCTTTCCTCAAAAAAAATAAAAACTACCATTGCATTCAAGGACGAAAACTCGCGGTACCACCTTGATTGCAATGATAGTTTGATCATTACCTCTTCAGCTCGTTAACGCTGAGCAGCGTTGATTTTTCAATCAAAATGTGATGGGAGCAATTTATTAAACGCAGCATGCATCTTTCAGCGATCGTGCACTTTCTGTGGAAGCGAGAGTAATAAACCTTATCCTTTTTAGAGTATAGAAAAAACTCTGTCAAAAGTCAAACTAGATCTTAATCAAAATCGCTTTACGATATAAATAGTCGCTCGGCGAGAGTACTTCTTCGTGGATCATAGTCGTTGTATTACTAAAATATGTCGACAAAGGTAGAAAATCGACGATTGGGATACCAACATTGTTCTTTTTATTGGTCAATTTCAATATGCCTGGATCTTCAGTGATCTCAAAACGTTCCATTGAAGTGTCAAAAAAAAGTCCAAACATGTTGGCGCATGCCATCATTTTGCGAACATTTTTTCCACGATAAGGGTCCTTCGCATTCAGATCATTTCCCCAACGAAACAAACGTCGACTACCGGCACCGTTGATATATTCCCATTGATCTTCTGTCAGTAAATCAAAATTCTTCCTGCGTATTTTTTTTCGTAAACTTGTATAGGTATGTTTTTCATGGCTGAATACATAATAGCTGTCAGAATGAGGAATCATTTCTATATACCACCGATCCTCCTTCACAATATTTTTCGGGAAAGACCAAGTCAGACTTTCTTCTGGCGTTAAGTTTGGCGATAAAACCTCTTTGATTTCTTCTTCAAAAGACGAAAATTGGTCTGCTTCACCAGAAAAGCTTCCCGTCACAGCATCATAAATGCCTAAATAATTGGTTCCAGCGGGTAAAGCGTGACGCTGTACAAACATTGGCGGAATTTGTACTTTTCGCAAGCTCGTTGTTTTATCATTAATCAGTTCACCTAATGAATCCACGTCAAAAAAGTTGTATTTTCCACGCAATTCTTGCGGAATAGTAATTTCTTGCGCATTTGGGGCTGTTTCCAAAAGGGATAATCCTTTTGTTCCTAAATTCCAACCTAAAATAGCGTCTTTATTGCCAGGAATGAAAACAAACTCTTCTTCGTCGATTAGCAATTGAAAAGTTTGGCACTTGATACCGTATAATTCGAAATCTTTTAATTCAATATCTGAAATCTTCATTAGGGGACTCACAAAATGAAGCAAAAGCTGACTCAATAAAGTACGCTTTTCTTTAGGATTCAGTCGTTTCCAATAGGACCAGTCTAATTGATCTAATAAGTTCATAAATCTTTCTGCCTCCTCCAACACTCATATGCTAGAATTATACCATTATCATATAGAAATGAGGAAAAAGATGAAGGAATATTTTGGCGCTTTACCAGAGATACAAGCAGCTGCTTTCTATTTGCGTTATCAAGTGTTTGTTTTAGAGCAAGAAATTGCTCCAAATTTAGAATTTGACCTTCTTGATACACCCGATCGAAAATACCTAGTTTTTTTTAAAGAAAATATTCCTGTTGGGACGATTCGATACCAAAAAATTGATGAGCTTACACTAAATCCTGATCGATTATGTGTCGGCATAGACTATCGTAAACAAGGATTAGGCAAAAAACTTTTAAAAAGAATCGAAGAACAAGCAATTTCAGAAGGATGTATCCATTCGATTCTTTCAGCAGAAGTTAGCGCACAGTCATTTTATGAAAAATTATCGTATCGTGTAGTATCAGATGTTTTTGAAGAAGACGTTATTCCTTGTGTCAAAATGCAAAAAGAGCTTGTATCTGCTAATTAGCAGATACAAGCTCTTTGATTATGAATTTGAACGCTTTTTATTTTTACGTACGCCACGTTCTTCTTGACGACGTGCTACACGACGTTTTTGTTTGTTTGATTCTGAAATAGCTCGATCAATTTTTTTCTTATAGCCTGGTTTGATTTTTTTCTTCTTTTTCTTTACCAAACCAATCAATGTTGGATCAAGTTCATCTTTAGATTTTTCGCGCTTCTTTCGGCGGTTTCGATCATAGGTGGTTACAATCTCACCATTTTTGATTTCTTTTGGCTGGAAGGTGACTCCAAGATTTTCGATCAAGCTAACGTCATTTTCATCACTTGGTCCATATAAAGTGATCGCTGTTCCTGACATGCCGTTTCTTCCGGTCCGGCCAACACGATGGATGAAGAAATCTAAATCTTGTGGAATCTCTGCATTAATAACATGAGATACTCCTTCAATATCTATCCCGCGCGCAGCTAAATCTGTCGCTACAACATACTGATACTCAAGATTTTGTACTTGGCGCATGACACGTTTTCGTTCCCGAGGCGAAATATCTCCATGGATCTTAGCAACTTTCAACCCTTGTGCTTTTAAGTAATCGCTGATTTCGTCAACATGTTGCTTCGTATTCGCGAAAACAATTGCTAAGTATGGATGGCCAATCGTTAACAATTGATAAATCAATCGATTTCTGTCTTGACCTTTCGTAGAAATCAGCCAATTTTCGATCGTGTCCGAAATTACTGCTTTGGATTTGATCTCTTCAATGACTGGATTCTCCATATATTTCAACAGGAAAGGACGCAATTTTTCTGGAATAGTCGCTGAAAAGACAAGCATTTGAAGATGTTTAGGCAAACGTCCAGCAATTTGATCAACCTCTGCCAGAAAGCCCATATCAAGAGTCATATCTGCTTCGTCGACGACAAAATATTCTGCAGTGTGAACCTTTAACGCCTGCTCGTTCATCATATCTAGAATTCGCCCTGGCGTACCGATAGCGACGTGTGGCTGATGCCCCGTCAATTTATCCAGCTGACGACGTTTGTCCGTTCCGCCAACAAAGTTTGTTACACGAATTTCTTCTGGTGAGAATTGCGCGATTTGAATTGCTGCTTGATAAATTTGTGTTGCTAATTCGCGACTGGGCGCAGTAATAACGATCTGTACTTCGTCTTTTGCCGGATCGATCTTATCCATCAACGGCAGTAAAAATGTGTGTGTTTTACCTGATCCAGTCTGTGACTGACCAACGACATTTTTCCTCTTTTTAATTAAAGGAATGAGTCTTTCTTGAACAACAGTTGGTTCAGTAAAACCTTTATCCTTGATTGCTTCAAGAATAAATGCTTGAAAATTGAATGATTCAAAAGTTCGCATGTTATACCTCTTTCTTTAACGTACTAATCGTATAGGTGTGACTCGCTTTATCATGGAATAGGCGGGTTTTTCTTCTTATGAGAGCATACAATAAGTTGAATAGAAATAAAAGTAAAATTCCTAAACTCATGAATCCAAAGCTGACATAAGCTATAAATACTGTGTGGTTATTGGTTGGCAAATGTGTCATTGTAAAATTAAAAATCTGAAGTAATCCGTATGAAAGAAGATACAACGCACTATACCGTTTCACTAAATCCAAGAAATGGATATGCTGTCGATCTTGCTCAACAACTTTGATCCTAACAACTTTTTTTCCAATTGTTTGCCCGTTCCATAAGTACATGAAAACCATAAAATAAATAAAAACTTCTAAAGTAAAGCTGACGATAGGATAGCTGATTAACGCATTGAGTTCTGTAGGAAGCAATGGTGAAAAAAAGCTCAATATGCTGCCGAATAAGCCTATCACAAACCAATCAATAATCATTGCCATTAATCGTCGCAGTAAGGAGACACGTTCGCCCTTTATAAAAGATTCTGAATCCAATTCGTTTCTTGTCGGCAAGAAAAATGTAAAAAGCGGCGCGCAAATAAATCCAAGAGTTCCGCCAATTGTGTTATGCAATAAATCGTTCACATCGAATAAGCGGTATGGACGTGGATAAATAAAATACAGTCCGCTCAATTGCGTCAATTCAAAGAACAAAGAGAGACAGAAACTGGCAAAAAGTGTTTTCCAAAAAGAAAGTTTGAAATAGTATCGGCAATAGACACCAAATGGAAATAGTAAGATGATATTAAAGACTGGCTCTAAAAAAACACTTTGCTTCATGGCTGGTAAGTAAGTACTAGGCTGGTTGATTTGCAATACTGTTTGATTCATAAAATTATGCCAAGATTGAAACAAATGCAACTCATACCTCGGACCAGTCATTTGGGCAACTGTATCGATACTTGGTAAAGGCAATATTACTAAATAATATGCAGATAATAAGTAGAAAACAAACGAATATAAAATCACACTGCGTAATTTTCCTAATTGACCATACTTTCGATAATAATAAATCAAAAACGGTGCAGTGATCAGTAAAGCCAAAATCGGAAATGAGACGATCGCTGCTTTAATTGGAAAGATATAGCTGTTCATAAATGTCCCTCATTTAATAATTTTTTACCCTACTCGGTTACTTAACAAGAAGGCTTTTTCTAAGTTATGATAAAATGAAGACACGTCCAACACTTAATTAATTATTTCTAAAGGAGGTCCTCTTTCATGCTTCATCCACTTTTTGCTTTTGGTGTTCCAGCGGCTTTGATGGTCGCTTATATAGTTTTTTATTTTGCCAAAAAAATGAAAAATAGTGATTATCGACGTTTCGCTTTAACATTGATCGCTGTCTTTTTAACAACTTTTAGCTATCAAGTATACAATTACAGCCAAACTGTAGTGGCACTCACATCAGCAACAAGTTTCAAAAATAACTTTGGCTATGCTCAAACACGATTAATAGTCCCTTTTGTTCTTGGTGCTATCCTAACTGTAATCAATCTCTATTATCTTTTCCGTCAATTTAGAAAAAAAGAATAACAGGTAAGTCCTGTTATTCTTCCAAATCAAAGAATTTGATTTCAACTTGATCTAGTAATTTTAAGGTTTTTAAGTCTAATTTGACCCACTCTTTAGATGCGGGTTGGTAATTATTGTCCTCAAAACACAACTCTATTTCATTAAGTAATTGTTCTGGCGTACCAAAAAAGCTTTGATCATTTTCAAGTAATACACTAATAAGTGCCGGATTCTCTACTAAGAAATAATCCTCTTGATATTTATATAAAATTACCTGATATGTCTTATTCACAAGTTTACAACGAATTGCAAATAATCCTTCAGACAACTTAGGTATCTTTTCTAAAACTTCTTCGGGACTCAAAATTTCACGATGCAACATTTGGAGCTCCTCCTAACAAAGAAATATTATAGGAGAAAAGCAACTTCACTGGAAATAATATGTCTTATCTAAGAGTTTTTTTACTTTTTATTTATATATCTCTATGTGAGTTTATGATAGATCCCACTCTTCGTAAAATGTTTTTAAAAAATCTTTCATGAAAACTATCCGACGATCTGCTTCTGTTTTTCCAGCCGCAGTATTCATTGTAGCTGGGAGTTTAAAAAGTTTTTCATAAAAATGATTAATGACCGTACTGTTTTTTCGATATTCTTTTTTGCTTTGAAAATTTTGGGGTTGAATATTGGGATCGTATAGCGGACTTTGCGTATGACCACCATAATAAGCGGTGCGCAAAATCCCGATTGCACCTAAAGCATCAATACGATCCGCGTCTTGTACGATTTTTCCTGCAAAAGTTAGCTTTGCTTTTCCATGTTCTAATTCCTTTGAGAAGGAAATGTTTTCTATAATATCAACTATCTCATTGATTTCTAGTGAGGTTAAATCAAGATCTTTTAAAAACTTTTCAAGATCTTCTCTTTCTTTTTCAACATCCTCTGCGACTTTATCATCAATAACATCATGTAGATAACTCGCAGCTTCAATAATCATTTTATCTGCTATTCCTTCTTGCTCCGCTAATTTTTGGGCAATCTTTGCTACACGTTCAACATGATAAAAATCATGACCACTACGATCTTTACCCAATTTTTCTTTTGCATACTGGCGAATTTTTTCTATTTTATTCTGCATCGGTGCGTGGCTTTCTAGGTTGACGTTCACCCCAATACTGAAAGAAATCTGTTCTTATCGCACCGTTATATAGTTTTCTTTTCTTGGTAGCTTTTGCCCCATAAAATTCTTCGAAGGCTAAATCACTTGTTAGAATATATTTACTCCATGTTTTTAATGGGCGGAATACTTCTCCCATCTCACGATAGAGCCCACGAACTTGTTCTTCTTCACCTAATCTTTCGCCATAAGGCGGATTTGCAACAATTACACCATATTCTTTTTCCGTTTTGAAATCTTTGATAGCTCTTTGTTTGAATTGAATCGAATCGCCCAAACCGATTTCTTCAGCATTTGCGCGAGCAATTTCAATCATGCGTCCATTAATATCTGAACCAGTAATATCTAATTTGATGTCATAATCAGCAGCTTCATCCGCAGCAGTACGTACCTTGTCAAAAACTTCAGGATCAAACCATTCCCAAGCTTCACAAGCGAAATCGCGATTAAATCCAGGGGCCATATTATGACCAATTAGCGCTGCTTCAATACATAATGTCCCTGAACCACAAACTGGATCGTAAAACGGACGATCCTTTCGCCAATTGGTCAGCATAACTAAAGCAGCAGCCATGTTTTCCTTTAAAGGTGCGCCCCCTTTTTCTAAACGATAGCCACGTTTAAACAAACTTGGCCCCGTTGTGTCTAAAGTCAATACCACATGGTCTTTCAATAAAGCGACCTCTAATTGAAATAAAGCCCCTGTTTCAGGGAGAGGAACTCGTGAAGGACGATGATACACTTCACGTAAACGTTCTACGATTGCTTTTTTTGTAATCGACTGACAGTCGGGTACACTATACAATTTTGACTTAATCGAACGACCTGCAACTGGAAATTCTGCATCCATAGGTAAAAAGTCTTCCCAAGGGATTGCTTTCACTTTTTCAAATAATTCATCAAACGTGTATGCATCAAATTCGTCAACAATGATTTTTACTCGATCAGCAGTTCGCAACCATAAATTTGCTGTAGCGATTGTTTCAAGATTTCCTTTGAACCGGGCTCGTCCATTTTCAACCTGACAGTCAATTCCCAAATCTCTAAGTTCTTTGCCTACAAGCGCTTCGATACCTGCTGCGGCTGTAGCAATCAAATTATATTGTTTTTCCATAATAACTCCTTAATTGTTATATGATGTGATTTGTTTCAATAAAAAGCTTATTTAATAGTCATCCCACAAGAATTTTCAATATACAAATACTTGCGATTCCACTAGGTAAAAGAAAATACATAGTGAAGCTCGCAAAAAAACCTTCACAACGCAAAGTTGGAAGGCACACCCTGAATTGCTGCAATTTTCTGTAAGCCATGTTTTGTACGACGATCAACTCAGGGAAGTGTGACCATCGTGGTAATCATCTATCTCCGACATAAATGCCGTCTCTTTCATCGTTCATTTCCTTAGAAAAAGCGCCCCTACCATTGTTTGGGTTGCTCGCTCGAGGGGTTTACCGCGTTCCACCATTTTGATTTCTCAAAATGCTTCGTCACTGTGGCACTTTCAAGAATACTCGGACATAGATTGCTCCTTAGCCCTTTTTTCTGCCGTTACTTCATAAGAAGTACCTTAGCTTATGGTTTCGCTAAGCACGAACACTACAAACATCTCAGTCTGTGCGAGCATGGACTTTCCTCAGCCTGCGTAATGCAAACCGCGATCACCCAAAAATTGCATCATTCAAATTTAAAATTGACGAGTTTTTTCGATGTCACTCTCATCTTGTGTGTAGCTTTGACCAAATTCAGAAGAAGCTGTTTGATTCGTTGCCTGTTGGTCAAGTTTTTTACCAAATACTTCTCTTTCAAGATTTGATAAACGTTTCAAAATATCAAAATTTGTTACAGCTGAGCTCTTAGGTGCCGCTTCTTTTACACGTGAAGGTGCTGGCTGAGCTTTTGATAACTGTTCAACTTTTGCTTTCAAACGATCATTTTCTTCTCTTAGTGTTAATACTTCTTTGTTATAAGCTTCATAATCTTTGATCACATTGTCTAAAAATTCGTCGACTTCGATTGGATCGTAACCGCGCATCTTTGTTTTAAACTCTTGCTCCAAAATATCATTTGGAGTATAGATTACATTCGCCATTTTTCCACCTCATTAGCTCTAATCTTAATTTACTTTCTAATATATTCTAGCCGATAAATCCTAGGAAATCAAACACTATCCCCAAAGTCTGAGGAATTTTCTAAATCATCCATTGTGATTGTAAGCAATTCATAAGAATTCTGTTCTTGGAATTTTTCAATATCTCTCAGGAAAAATTTGCTCTTACCAGGATATTCAGTATCATATAGTAGTAATGTAGCATCTGTATGATGCAATAGAAAACTTACGTGATTTTTAAATTGTCCAGGATTTTGATACGGATGATGACTTACAGAATCAACAAAATCTGCCCTCTGCACAAGCTCGCTTAAATATAATTGATTTTGTTCTTTCCAATTACTTCCAAAACCCTCAAAAGGAAAAATAATCGCTAATTTAAGTTCAGGATACTCATCCTTTAATTCGTTAACAAGTTGCCCTGACCAAATTTCGGTTCCCAAACTTCCACTGATCATGACCCATTCCAATCCATTCTCAATTAATGCTGTCAATTCTCTCTTTAATACATTTTTAATTACTTGTACTCGAGGGTCATTGTCGCTGAAAATTCCTAGCTCAAAGCTTTGGTATCCAGTTACGTATAATCGCTGTATTGTGTCATTCATTGCAATTTCCTTACTTTCACTTAAAAATAAAATATCTTTCAAAAAAATTTGCTATAATATCAAACAGGAGTGTGATGAAAAATGACCTTTCACTACCCTAACGGTCAATCATTTTCACAAAAGAATCCACGGGAACGATCCTTAAAAAAAGAAACAACTTTTGCCAATCGCGGTATGCGCTTTGAGGAAGCAATTAATCAAAGCAACGAATACTACTTAACCCATGATAAGGCAGTTGTCCATAAAAAGCCAACGCCGCTTCAGATCGTTAAGGTTGATTATCCTAAACGTAGTGCAGCAGTAATTAAAGAGGCCTATTTTAGGCAACCTTCTACTACGGATTATAATGGCGTTTATCGTGGATACTATTTAGATTTTGAAGCGAAGGAAACGAAAAATAAAACTTCTTTTCCGCTCAAAAATTTTCATCAGCATCAAATTACTCATATGGAACAGTGTTTGAAACAAAAAGCAGTGTGCTTTATCTTGCTTTGGTTTTCAAGTCTAAATCGTTGTTTTTTTCTTTCTTCTGAAGAACTGATAAACTATTGGAACAGACAAGAAACAGGAAAAAAATCACTTCCGCTTGAGTTGATTGAAGCAGTTGGCATCGAAATCAAACCGCAAATTGCACCAAGAATCCCATATTTGGAAGCAGTGGAACAATATCTTGCAAAAAGGAGTTTAACAAATGGCTAATCCCTCACGTTCGCAAAAAAGTAAGCGAACCCCTCAAGGAAAGAAACCTGCACAAAAAAGTAAACAGAATCGCCACATTGGGTTAAAAGTTGCAATCGCAGTCGTTGGCTTGCTCTGTGTAGCATTGCTCACAGGTATAGGCATCTTTTTCTTCTATGTTAAAGACGCGCCAACATTAACTGATAAAAAATTAGAGGCGACTGTTTCTTCGAAGCTTTTAGATAAAGATGGAAACATTTTTGAAGACCTCGGAGCAGAAAAAAGAGAAAAAGTTGCGGCTGATAAGATTCCACAGGAATTGGATGATGCAATCGTTTCGGTTGAAGATCGCCGTTTCTTTAAACATAACGGTGTAGACCCCGTACGTATTGCAGGTTCAGCATTGCACAATATAACAAATCGAGGAGGCCTTCAAGGAGGAAGCACCTTGACGCAGCAATTAATCAAACTCTCCTTCTTCTCAACAACTACTGAGGAAGCGGATAAGACCTTGCGTCGAAAAGCTCAAGAAGCTTGGTTGGCCATTCAATTAGAAAAGAAACATTCTAAACAAGAAATTTTAACTTATTACATTAATAAAGTGTATATGGCAAATGGTCTATATGGGATGGAAACAGCTGCTGAAACCTACTTTGGAAAAGAGTTACAGCATTTAAGCGTAGCGCAGACGGCTCTGCTTGCTGGTATGCCTCAAGCACCTAATTCATATGACCCTTATAAGCATCCTGATGCTGCAAAAGAACGTCGTGACACTGTCTTATATACAATGTTAAACAATAAAAAAATTTCTCAAGAAGAGTACGATAAAGCGACCAAAGAACCCATTGATCAAGGATTGATACCTTTACCGGCGGATAATCAAGAGAGAAAAGTATCTGATAATTACGTTAAAGAAGTTATCGCACAAGTTGAAGCGAAAACCGGAAAAAATGTGTATACGGATGGTTTAGACATCTACACGAATTTAGACAAGGATGCACAAAATCGTCTATATTCTATTGTAAATGGTGACGAGTACGTTCAATATCCTGATGAAAAATTCCAAGTTGCTGCGACACTGATCGATTCCAAGACCGGAAATGTTACAGCACAAATCGGCGGACGAAATATTGCTGATGACGTTTATTTAGGTATGAATCGTGCGGTGAATACTACACGGGATTTTGGTTCAACTGTTAAGCCGATAACTGATTACGGCCCGGCTTTCGAGTACAAAAAATTCTCAACGGCTGAAACACGTTTCAAAGATGAGCCTTATCGTTACGAAGGAACTCAGACAGAAGTTAAAAACTGGGACAATTCATATCAAGGTACTATCACTTTACGTCAGGCACTTTATGACTCTCGAAATGTCCCTGCAGTCAAATTATTTAACGAAGTGGGACCCGAAAATGTTTCTAAATTTTTGAAAAAATTAGGTATTGAATACAAAGATATTCAACAAGCCAATGCCATATCAAGTAATACTGAAACACAGGATGGAACAAAGTATGGTATTTCTACTGAAAAAATGGCTGCTGCTTACGCGGCCTTCGCTAATGGCGGAACATATAATGAACCCCTTTATATCAATAAAATCAAATATCAGGACGGGTCAGAACAAACGTTCTCAAATAAAGGCGAGAAAGCAATGGAACCTTACACTGCATACATGATTACTGATATTTTAAAGGATGTTATCTCAAGAGGGACTGGAACATATGCTCAAATCCCGAATCTTTTCCAAGCTGGTAAAACAGGTACTTCAAATTATACAGATGATGAGTTAGCGAAGATACCTCATGCCGGTGCTATTGAGCCAGATGTTATGTTCACAGGATTTACACCAAATTATTCATTATCAATTTGGACTGGTTATGATGATCGAATGACTCCTATTACCTCAGAATCAGAGAATACTGCACAACTCATTTACAAAGAATTCATGAGCTATGTTTCTCAAAATGTTCCGAATGTTGATTGGACAATGCCTGATGATGTGCTTCGAAGTGGGAATGAACTTTATGTAAAAGGCGCCTCTTATACACCTGTTCAACCAAATCGGACTGGTCAAAGTTCATACTACAATTCTTATTCTAGTCAGACGACCGTGCCATCAAGCAGCGCAGCGCAGTCGAGTGTTTCTGAGTCATCTACGATCGCGCCGCCAGCAAGCAGCAGCGAGCCAGTGCCTCCTAGCAGCTCATCTTCTGCTCCTGCGCCCACACCGCCACCATCATCATCGGCGGCTCCTGAGCCACAGCCATCTCAACCGTCGTCAAGCGCTAGTCAGCCGGCACCGACACCGGGAAATAATGGCACGCCGCCATCAAGTAATTAAAAAAAGCCGCTCGAACTAGTTTCGAGTGGCTTTTAATCTGTCTTTTCCATCTTGACACATATCCAACAGCGGACAAATTTCACATTTAGGACTTCTAGCCGTGCAATGATACCTTCCAAAAAAAATTAATGTGTGGTGGCTTTTTACCCATAATTCTTTTGGAATCTTGCGCATTAAGGTGGCCTCCACTTCAGTAACAGACGCGTTCAGCTTGCAAATGCGTAGTCGTTTAGTGACCCGTTCTACATGCGTATCAACAGCAATTGCTGGGACACCAAAAGCATCTCCAAGCACAACATTCGCTGTTTTGCGTCCGACGCCCGGTAGCTTTACCAATTCTTCACGAGATGCTGGTACAATACCACCGTAATTATCTAGTAGCATCTGTGCACAAGCCTTAATATTTTTGGCCTTATTTCGGTAAAGACCGATCGTTCGAATTTTCGCAACAATGTCGTCCATAGGTGCCTGTGCTAACGCCTCTGGAGTGGGATAGGCTGCAAATAGTGCCGGTGTGGCTTTATTTACGGAAACATCCGTCGCTTGGGCGCTTAGAATAACAGCGATCAAGAGTTGAAAAGGAGAATCTGAATGCAGCTCCCCAATTGCTTCTGGAAACATTTCGTACATTCGTGAGAGAGCTTCCATTGTTTTTTCTTTATTAAGCATCAGAATCTTTCCTTTCAAGCCAATTATAGAGAGAAACCTTTGGTAGTTCTTCGGATTGATTTTGTTCTTCCTTCTGTAATAAAATCTGTTTACGTCGTCGCTGCTCCTCTTCGACTTGAACTTTTGATCGAATATTTTTCTTTTCCCAGCTTTGAAGAACCGTTTCAATATATTTAAAATTGTACGCTTGGTTTAATACCGCTTCCTGTAGTGCTAATTCAATCAACGATGGTGCGTAGTGATCCTCGTTTAACCAATACCCAATTTTTTGGTATTCAATCGGTGATAAAGGTCGACCGAATTCCTGTTCAAAAGATCTTAACATTTTCTTTTGAGCAGCAAGATCGTTCTTCTCCTCAATTTCAAAGCGCTCTTGTTCTTTCAATATTGTCAGTTTCTCAAAAGCGGGCAACAAATTGTAACGATCACTCTGCTTGCCCTCATCGTCCAATGCGGTATCCAACGTAACGAATTCTTTATTGACAAGTGAATTTAATGACGCATATATCTTCTCAATAGTACATCCCATGTCTTGGGCAATTACAGTCAAATCAGGAAAATCTACTCCAGATTGATGTGAAGCGTAAAGCTGCAGCCACAACATAAATTCGTCAGTTGTCAGTCCCAGTTTAGTATAATTTTTTAATAACAGATTTGAGATTGTTGTCTCCCCACCCGCTAAATAATCATTTAATGAAATCATTTGAAATCCTCCGTTCGTTTCTCAGTTTACACTAAAAAAAAAGGAACTCCAAGTCTGATAAATTTCTCTTAGCAATAAAAAAAAGAAGGCTTACGCCTCCCTTTTTTCTATTCTGCTTCCGCTAAAGCCGCTTGAGCTAAAATGTTCAAGTAATTCCATGGGCGGTCAAAATGTGGCTGGAAGAAGAAATCTTGTAATGCTAAATCTTCTAACGTCATATTATTTTGAATGGCCACTGAGATTGTATTTGCAGATTGTGTAATATCATATTTTGAAAGGAACTGTGCACCTAAAATTTTATTCGTGCCTTTTTCTGAAACAATCTCCATTAAAACTTTTTCAGTAGTTGGCATGAACTCAGGCCGATAATTGTCTTCGATTACTGTTACATTCACGTCTAAATCATTTAATGCAGCACTCTCTTTTGTTAATCCAGTCGAACCAATCGTCCATCCAAATAAGTAAAGACCAGAAGTACCTTGTGTGCCTCGGTATTTCATTTTTTGTTCAACTAAGTTTTGACCGACTAACATTCCTTGTCTAACAGCGTTTGTTGCTAGAGGGATATATTGATCTTTTCCAGTTGGGTTATAATGAACAACTGTTGAATCACCTGCAGAGAAAATATCTGGATTGCTTGATTGCATGTATTCGTTCACTTTGATTGCTCCACTTGGCAGCATATCTACTTTGCCTTCTAATAACGTTGTATTAGGTCGGAAACCGACACACAGGATAACCATATCCGCATCAAATTCATTGCTCGGTGTCACTACTTTAGTTACAGCACCACTTTCATCTGCAACGAATTCACTTACGTTCTCTCCCAATGCTAGAGTCACACCATGGTCTTCTAATTCTTTTTCTAATAGATCTGTGAAAGGCTTATCTAAATATTTGTTTAAGATTCTTGATAATCCATCAATTAGCGTCACTTCTTTACCTGACTCGGCAAAAGCTTCTACTAATTCAATACCAATATATCCTCCACCGACTACTACAACTTTTTTAGCGTCTTTTGCTTGTTCAATGATGACATTTGCCTGGTTATAGTTTTTGCATAATAAAACATTCTTAGATTCAATCCCTTTGATCGGCGGGATGATTGGCCAAGAACCTGTTGTTACAACCAATTTATCATATTCAACGATCATTTCTTCATCTGTTTTCAAATCTTTTGCTGTGATTTTTTTAGCATCTGTATCAATGTTTGTTACATCGTGTTCCATGTTCACTTTTGCACCTAAAGAAGTAAGTTCCTCAGGGTTAGAATAAAATAGCCCTGCTGGATCTTTCACGACTCCACCTACGTATAAAGCGATTCCACATGAAAGGAATGAGATATTGTCATTCCGCTCAAATACTGTCACCTCTGCATCCGGGTGGTTTGCTAAAATATTTTTAACGGCTGCGGTACCGGCATGTGTACATCCTACTACTACTACTTTCATTGTCGTCCCTCTTTCGTTTGAATCATTTTTTAATTGCAATATTTTGCACAAGGACAGTATAACAGAATTTAATTTCTGTCTAAATAAATTTGCTCACGAATAAACATTTTTATTGAACGTATCGAAAAATTGAAACCGCCATTAATTATTAGTGTTCGAGTAAAATATTATGTAAACTTTATTTTTAGTAAAACTATTGCTGTCCCTTCTGGAAGGCTAAACTTACCGTTAAACAATTTACAGCTAGAGACCTGTAGAATTTAATCACAAAAAAGGTTGAGGAAAATTATTCTCCTCAACCTTTTCAAATTAAATTTTAAAGTTTGTTAAAAGTATTCACAACATTTTCCACAGTGAATCCAAATTGTTCTAAAACATAGTCTCCTGGTGCAGAAGCTCCAAAATGATCAATACCGATCATCTTACCTTCCGATCCGATATAACGTTCCCAACCGAATGGAGAAGCTGCTTCGATTGCTACGCGTTTTTTCACTGCCTTAGGTAAAACAAATTCTTTGTATGCTTCGTCTTGTGCTTCGAATAAATCAAAACTTGGAAGAGAAACAACGGAAACGTCTTTGCCCTGCTCTTTAAGATCTTTTTGAGCTTGAACAGCTAGGTTCACTTCAGAACCGGTAGCAATTAATATACCATCTGGTGTATCTGATTCAGCTTTAGAAATCACATAACCACCTTTTGCTACGCCTTCCTTAGCCATGTCTTTACTATTAGGTAAGACTGGTAAATTTTGACGACTTAATACTAAGATAGTTGGTTTATTCTTTGTTTCTAACGCTTGAATCCATGCAGCGGAAGTTTCGTTGCCGTCAGCAGGACGAATTACTTGTACGTTAGGCATACAGCGAACGCTTGCTAATTGTTCGATTGGTTCATGTGTAGGCCCGTCTTCACCGACAGCCACAGAATCATGTGTTAACACATAGACAACCGGTAATCCTTGGATGGCTGACATTCTAACAGCCGGACGCAAGTAATCAGTAAATACGAAGAATGTTCCTCCATATATACGTGTTCCTCCATGTAAATGAATGCCATTCATCGCGCTCGCCATTGCAAATTCACGGACACCAAACCAAATGTTTCGGCCTTCATAAGAACCTGGTTGGAACTCTGGTTCATCAGCGATCGTTGTATTATTTGAACCTGATAAATCAGCAGATCCACCCCAAATATTCGGAACAGCTTTTGAAATAGCTTGAATCGCATCTTTGCTGGACACACGACTAGCTTGTGCGGTTCCTTCTTCATAAACTGGTAATGAAGCTTCCCAGTTTTCTGGAAGTTCTCCAGCAAAAGCCGCTTTAAATTGTTTCGCTAACTCAGGATGAGTTTTTTCATAGTTTGCAAACATCGCATTCCAATCAGCTTCTGCTTTCGCACCCTTATCGTTGATTTCTTCTTTAAATCGATTTGAAACTTCTTCGGGAACCGTAAAGTCAGGATATTCCCAACCGTATACAGCTTTTGCAACACTAATACCGTCTTCTCCAAGTGGCGCACCATGAACAGCAGATGTACCCTCTTTTGGAGAACCAAATCCAATCACTGTTTTAATTTCGACCAATGATGGTTTGTCCGTTTCAGCTTTCGCTTCATCAATCGCTTTGGAAATGGCTTCTAAATCATTTCCTTCTTCTACTAAAATGTGTTGCCAACCATAAGCTTCATAGCGAGCACCTACATTTTCAGTGAAGGCTTTTGAAGTAGGTCCATCTAAAGAGATATCGTTTGAATCGTATAACACGATCAGTTTTCCTAATTTCATGTGTCCTGCCATAGAACTTGCTTCAGCAGATACGCCTTCCATTAGATCGCCATCTCCACACAAAGCGTAGGTATAGTGATCCATCACATCAAAACTGTCACGATTGTATGTTGCTGCTAAATGAGCTTCAGCCATTGCCATCCCAACAGAAGTTGAAATACCTTGACCTAAAGGACCTGAAGTTGCTTCGACACCATCCGTATGAAGGAATTCAGGATGCCCTGGTGTTTTGCTTTCCCATTGACGGAAACTTTTTAAATCATCAATCGTTACTTTGTATCCTGCAAGATGTAATAAGCTATACAACATCGCCGAACCGTGACCTGCAGATAGAATAAACCGGTCGCGATTTGCCCAATTTAATGAAGTCGCTGGATTAACATTCAAATGCTTTGTCCATAGAGCATAAGCCATTGGGGCTGCACCCATGGGGAGTCCTGGATGACCTGAGTTTGCTTTTTGGATTGCTTCAATACTTAATGTTCTGATTGTGTTTACACCTAGTTGATCGATTTTGTCGAACAAATTACTTCCTCCTTTTTGGTCATAAATACTTTAATTACAAATTCATTGTAACCGATTTATTTTGACTTTTCAATCACTTAATGACAAAAGATTTACTTTCTATTGTGTAATCCTTTTTCTTTTTGAATCTTTTTTAATTTTTCTGGAGTGACATCGTTGCCTTCTGGATCAACAACCTTCATTCCTTCGATGTGATGGCGCATTCCACTACGGAATGAAGCGATGTATTCTTCCCGCAAAACCTTCTGTTCATGTGCCTCTGCATCTGTTAAACCGGACGTTTTCTTTTTCTTTGATAATTCATTGATTCTTGCAATTGTTTCATCATTGATCAATTTGCGCACCTCTTTTCCCTCTTTAATTATACATAAAAAAAAAGAAGTTGAAAGTGTAAACAAATACGAACGCTTGTTTGATTTGTTCGGATAACTATGCTACACTAAAAAAAACGAAAGAAGGTGCGGGCATTGGCAAAAAGAACGGAAACAAAACAATTAGAAGTGTTACGTTTCATTCATGAACGCGTTGAAGATAAAGGGTACCCACCCACTGTTAGAGAAATTGGAGAAGCTGTGAATCTTTCGTCTACCTCTACTGTTCATGGCCATTTATCTAGATTAGAAAAAAAAGGCTGGATCCAGCGCGATCCCACTAAGCCAAGAGCAATTGAGTTAACTATTAATGGATTAGAAAAAATCGGGGCAGCACCGCAAGTTATTCCTATGTTAGGTGTCGTAACAGCTGGTGAACCCATTTTAGCAGTCGAAGAAGCGTCGGATTTCTTCCCTGTTCCACCAGACCTTTCTAGTGAAGAAGGCGGCTTGTTCATGCTGACTATCCGTGGTGAAAGTATGATCAATGCTGGAATTTATGATGGAGATCACGTGATTGTAAGACAACAATCTTCAGCTACAAATGGAGAGATCGTGATTGCGATGACTGATGAGAATGAAGCGACCTGCAAAAGATTCTATCGAGAGGCTGATCATATTCGGTTGCAACCTGAAAATGACGAGTTGGCTCCTTTGATTTTCGATAACGTATCTATTCTTGGAAAAGTTGTCGGTTTGTATCGAAACCATATTTATTAATCGGAATTTACTTCCGATTATTTTTTTCTTTACAAAACGAACAAACATTCGTATAATAGATATACAAACACACGTTCGCGTATTTATAATAGGAGTGATTATTGATGAAAGCAGTAAGAAGATTTGGTTTAATTATCGCTGTATTGTTACTAGGTTTATTGATTGGTAAGTTAGGGTCTTTAGCTACGATCGTCATTTTTTCTGGTTTGTTCCTTGTATGGTTCATGTTATGGGACGAGCGAAAGTACGCTCAGCATTATGCGGAATACCATTCCGTTGAAGAGGAAAATGAGGAAGAAGAGTTTTACACTACAGAACCTGCCGAGGATTTTTATTATGTAACGTACGATCATCGTTATCACAAGTCAGCTTAATCGTTCACTCAAGCAGTTGGGTATATCATCCAACTGCTTTTTTGATATTTAATAAAAAGAGGCTGCAGACAATGCTCTAATTTAGAACATTGTCTGCAGCCTCTTTTCTATTTAACTCTTTTTAGTAGTCCATCAATGTTAAAATGTCGTATCCTTGGATTTTATCACGCCCGTGTAACCCTTCTAATTCAATCAAGAAGGCACACCCGACAACAATGCCGCCCAGCTTTTCTACTAATTCTATCGTCGCTTTAATTGTTCCTCCAGTTGCTAACAGATCATCAGTGATCAATACCCGTTGGCCAGGCTTAATTGCATCGCTATGGATCGTTAAAGTATCCGTACCGTATTCTTTTTCGTATTCAACTTCGATTACTTCACGAGGTAATTTACCTGGTTTACGCACTGGCGCAAATCCTAATCCTAATTCAAATGCTACCGGACATCCTACGATAAATCCACGAGCTTCTGGACCGACGACCATATCGATTTGCTTTTCCTTTGCGTAATTGACGATTTGTTTTGTTGCTTCGCGATATGCTTCGCCATCAGCCATGAGTGGAGAAATATCACGGAATACAATCCCTTCCTTTGGATAGTCTGGGATACTAGCAATATAATCTTTCAAATTCATTTCGGTTGTTCCTCCTAGCCTTTCAGCCAATTTCTAATAGTTTGAATATCATTCATCAATAAAAATTCTTCGCTATCAATTCGAGCCATGCGTTTTTGATAAATTTTACTCTCTTCAAAAGCCCGAGTTTCTGGAGACTCGACCATTTGTAAAACACCGTCGTCTATTGTAACAAATTTCAACTCAGAAAACACGTGAATCATGAATACTAATAATTTTTCTGGGATTCTTAAGTAATTCGAAACATTTTTCAATTTAAATCGAATATCGACTTTAGGCTGTTTTCGGAAAAATTGATAAAGTTTTGCAAATTGTTCACGACTTGGCAATCCATTTAAATATGCTTCATCTGAGCTATAAAGATAAAGGTAAATTCGCTCAAAATGTCCGGCAATCGTGATTTCCTGTAAAAGTTCTTTATGATCAGGACAATCAAGTACGATTAATTGATCGTAGTCAGTCCAGTCAATAGTCGCATCGTATAATACAATTGAGCGCTGCAATTCTTTAGAAAAGAATTTCTGATTCTCCTTTTGAAAAGCCAGATACAAAGCTTTACCGCTATCAATTTTTTGATTCCAAGTATATTTCGCACGTCGATCAATTACTTGTGTACCTTCGGAAGCAAAATCAATTAAACGGAGTTGTACTTTTTTCTGCCCATTCCACTCATTGATTTCTAAATCCCCTACAAATTGAGTGTCCGGTTGCTGTATCTCTTCAGCTTCTTCTCCAAAGCCAAATCCAATAGCATCTAATTGATTATCCTCATTTTTCAATGAGAACTTAACATGTTGCTGCTCGCTACCTATGCGTTTGAAAAAGCTCACATTTCCATTCACTAAAAAATGAGGGGCAGGATTATCCGTGCCAAAAGGAGCCAATTTTTTTAGTTCTTCTACAAGACCTAAAGAAATTTTTGCTATAGGAAGAGAAGCATCTATTTTCAACCCAGATCCTTTACTCAAATCTATCTGCTCAGCCAAGATATAATTGTTCATCAATTTTTGCAGTGAGGGAATTCTATCAGCTGGCATAGTTAAACCCACCGCTGCTGCGTGTCCTCCAAAATGAGTAAACTCAGAACGCATTGTGGTTAACATCCCAAACAGATCCAACGCTTCGATGCTTCTTCCTGAACCTTTAGCTACACCATTTTCATCAATGGATAAAATAATCGTTGGCTGCCCGGTTTGCTTTAAAATGTTGCCTGCGACAATTCCTAAAACGCCTGGATTCCAACCTTTCGCAGCAATTAAATGGACTTTATCCTCCGGATTGATTAATGCTGTTGCTTCAGCCGTCGTTTTTTGCACGATTACTTTTCTCTCATCATTGATTTTATCTAATTTTTCAGCTAGAGTGTGAGCAATTTCCTCGTCAAAAGTAGTCATTAGTTCTACAGCAGGATTGGGGTCGCCCAACCGGCCAATGGCGTTCAACCTTGGCCCTAAGCTGAAACCAATACTCATCTCATCAACCTTCTGTAGATCAACGCTGCTAACTTTTAATAACTCTAGCAACCCTAAACGCTGTGTCTGTTTGATGGCTTGCAGGCCTAATTTAACGAATAACCGATTTTCACCAGTCATTGAGACTAGATCTGCTACAGTACCAATGGTAACTAAATCAAGCATTTCTAGAGGAACTTCTTCCAACAATGCAGTCGCCAACTTGAAAGCGACCCCGGCTCCCGCAAGTTCTCCAAATGGATAGTGTCCTTCTGGATGACGGGGATGAATGATACAATACGCATCTGGAAGGACAGGCGGCAACTCGTGATGATCGGTAACGATAACGTCAACACCTTTAGAATTGGCATAATCGATTGCTTCGTTCCCAGCTACACCATTGTCAACGGTAATGATTAATTGAATCCCCTCATTGATTTTTTCTTCAAAAAGAGATTTATTTGGTCCATATCCGTGAATAAAACGATTTGGCAATACATAATGTACGTCTGCACCAATCATTTCAAGCGCTTCTACCATAATAGACGTACTTGTAATCCCGTCTGCATCATAATCACCATAAACTAAAATTGCTTGCTCTTCCATTACGGCTGCTTGAATACGCTCGACAGCTCTCTCCATGTCGTGCATTAAAAAAGGGTCATGCAAATCATCGATATTTACTTTCATCAATTGTGAGAATTCTTCTGCTGTACGTATATTTCGATTCCATAAAAGTTCAGCGAATGTTTCACTATATCCTTGATTCAACATCTCAGTTTGAAAAACTGAATCAATAGGTGTCGTATCTCTGAACTGCCAATTAAAGCTTGATTTTTTCACTCTATCACTTCCCAACCGTATTAGTATAGCAAAAAAGAATCCGACAAGAAAGAGAAGAAGACCTTAGTTTTCTCAAACTAAAGTCCTCTTCTATTAATCATAATAATCAATGGGCGAAGCATCTCGTTTTTCAGTGAGTGTGTTCTCTTTTTCTGCTAAGGCTTGGTCCTTTTCTTTTAAAAGGGTCTCATAATTTGCTTTCATTACAGCAATTTCATTTTCTTGCTCCCGTTTAAAAGACGCCTTATCTTCTTCTAACTTTTTCTCATTGTCTGTCTCATAAGAATGGATCGTTTCTTTCAACTGTTTTATTTCCTTGCGTTGTTGGAATAACGTGGCACCAGATGTCAATAAGACAACTAATGCACCTATTAGAGCAGAGCCGATAATAACTAACACAAGAGACAAGTAGATTTTATTCACTAAGAAATTCACTGGCACTTCTTGGCTATTGGAAAGTGCAAAGATCACAATCAGTAGTACAAGTATAAAGCCCAATAAAATTTTCCACTGTTTCCTCATGTACGTTCCTACTTCCTATTGAATAGGCCACCTGCTAATAAATCCCCCATATGCGGGAATAAATCATAGAAACGACTAGCCCCAGCCATTATGAATGGTCGGTTTATTTCACGCGTCGGCTTACCCATTTTATTTACGATAGTTTTCGCTAATTTTTGAGGATCTAGAACAATATTCCCCAAATTTTCTAAATAGCTGCCGCTTGGATCTGCTTTATCAAAAAACTCTGTTGCGATCGGACCTGGATTAATGGTCGTTACATACACATTTTCAGGCCGCAACTCCAAACGTAGTGCATTCGAAAAACCTAAAACTGCAAATTTTGTTGCAGAGTATACTGTAGATTTTGGTGTGGCCATTTTACCAGCCATGGAAGCAACATTAAAGATATGCCCCTTTTTATTATCAACCATAGAAATAGCTATTTTTTGGGTGAAGTACATCATGCCCAATACATTTACTTCAAACATTTTCCTTGCTACATCCAAATCAAATGAAACAAAATCATTAAATAGTCCAAAGCCCGCATTATTTACTAGCACGTCAACATCTCCGACTTCTTCAGAAATTTTTCCGATGACTGCTTCTACACTATCAGGATCAGCAATGTCCAATTGAAATGCAAAAGCTTCTTTTCCACTCAATTCAATGCATCGCTCTTTTACTTGCCCGATAAGATTGATTCTGCGAGCACAGGTAACAACAATTGCTCCTCTTTTTGCTGCTTCATAACAAATTTGCTCTCCTAAGCCAGCAGAACTGCCTGTCACAACAACTACTTTATCTGTTAAATCCAATGAAGTCCCTTCTTTCTGTAAGGAAAAATCCTTTTTATTTTTTTATGAAAATGGAACATCCACGATATCAAAATCTTTCGCAATCTGGGTGTTTGGGAAAATTTCTCTTGCTTCTTCTTCTAATTCCTTCGCTTCTTTCGCTAAATAGCGAGCTGATATATGCGTTAATAGTAATTTTTTTGCGTGTGCTTCTTTTGCAATGGTAGCTGCCTGCTGTGTGGTAGAGTGAAAATAAGCGCGCGCCAATTTGCTTTCGTTCTTATTGAATGTACTCTCGTGAACGATAACATCACTGTTTTTCGCAAATTCACTAGATCGGGTCATAAATCGGGTATCGCCAAAAATCGTTACGACTCGCCCCTTCTTTTCCTCACCGACAAAGTCTCTTCCATCAATTGTTGTACCATCTGGCATAGTTACTTTTTCACCGCGTTTTATTTTTCCATAAATAGGTCCAGCAGGAACACCAAGCGCAACCAATTTATCCACTTGTAAAACACCTTCATGATCGGCTTCCTTTACTCGAAACCCATAGCTGTCAATGCCATGGTCCAACAGCATGCTTTCAACTGTAAACTGCTTATCTTGGAAAATTATCCCTTCTTTGATTTCGATAAAATGTAAAGGATATGATAAATGTGTTTTTGTCACCTGAAGCGAAGTCCGAACATAGTTTTCTAATCCAACAGGACCATATATTTCAACAGGTTCCTCTCCACCTTGAAAAGAACGACTGCTTAGCAAGCCTGGCAAACCAAATATGTGATCTCCATGTAGATGGGAAATAAATATTTTTTCAATTTTTCTTGGCTTAATAGTTGTTCTTAATATCTGCATTTGAGTGCCTTCACCACAATCAAATAGCCAGATTGAATTACGCTCATCCAATAATTTTAATGCTAAACTACTGACATTTCGATGTTTTGCCGGCACACCTGCGCCTGTACCTAAAAATTCTAATTCCATAATTTTCCTGACTTTCTATTAAATTACTTTTATTCTAGAAGAAAGTCGCCTCTAGCGCAATGTAAATAAAGGAAATATTAATCCTGACTTGATTTATCTTTTGAAATTTCATCATTCGTAGTTTTTTCTTTAGAATCCTTCGCCATCTCTTGGGCGTTTTTTACATCTGCTTCAACATCATCATATTCAAGACGAGTAATCTCGCCGCCTAAGTCCATCATGATTAATTGATTTAAAGGTCGATTGTCTTCTTCTTCAGCAATCAAAAGCAATGCGGTATCTCCTTCGCCAATCTTGTCTATCAGAAATTCAAAGACGCCTGTTGCTTCTCGAACTTCTTTTGCATCCTGTGTCGCACCAATCATGCCACCTGTAAACCAACCTAATAAGATACCAATTGGTCCACCCAATATTCCTACCATCATTCCAATCAAGCCGCCTGTAGAGCTTTTATTGCTTCCGGTAAAGTCCAAAAAATCTTCAATCTCAAATTTATGTTCTCCATCGTTTGAATGATGGACCACTGCCATTTGTTCACCTTTAAATGATTTGTTCATATGTAGGCGTTTGGCTTTTGAAAATGCCTCATATGCTTTAGATTCTACGTCGAAGTTCATGATTATCACTCTTTTTTCCATTCATCTCGCTCCTTTATTCGTTTAATTATAGTGTAGCAAGAAAAGTTTTTTTTGGAAAATAGAACGAGCTTTTACTAGTTCATAAAAAAAACTGGGAATCAATTCCCAGTTTTAATCTCATCCATGATACGATCATCCACAATATAGTGATCAAAGAATATTTTTGATAATTGATATCCTTCTCCCCAATTTGTGCGAATGACGTCGTATTCTACACCGTCAATTTTCAATTTATTTCGCAAGTGCTTAATAATCGTAGATAAACGAGTCATGTGACTAGCAGAGTCGCTATCGCCCCAAATCTTAACAGCTAGGTCGCTTCGACTGATCGGCGCATCTTTCGTAGAAATTAACGTACTCAACATTTCACGTTCTGAACGTGTCAGATTCCACAATGGAATTGGACGTTTTTCATACTCGCTTTCTTCTTTCTTCGCTTTCATGCCAAAACCGATTGAATAGACAGACTCTTCTACTGTATTCTCGGCGAGTTTCTCTCTTAACCCGCTAAGCGTCTCATCTTCAAGCAGCCATTCATCAACGCCTCTTGACTCCCAATCAGCTTTTTCATCTTTCTGAGGTATCCGATCTGTCTCTCTGATGACAACAAATTTTTCGCCGACTTCCTCAAGAATTACTGAAAGCTCCTGATCAGAGACAGTTTCACTGATGACTAAAACATCAAAGAAGCTCATCACATCTAATGGAACCTGCTTCGCTTGCAACATGTTTAGTAATTTTGCCGAACTTAAAACTTCGATATTCAAGCGTTGCAACTTCTCTACTAAAGGTCTCTCAACTAAAATATTGTGTGTTAAAATTAATACTTGCATCACATTATTCCCCTTTTTTATTATTAAAAATAAGTTTCCAAAACGTTTCCCCCGGAAAGTTTTATTAATTAACAATATAATTATTACTTGTTACAGTGTAAGTTTACACTGGGATTCCTTCGAGCGCTACAAAAAAGTTTATAATTCACTAATCACAATTAGAATTATTAATAAAATTTTTGGGTTAAAAAAACTTTCCTTAGATAAAATAATTGAATTATCATTTTTAAACAACACTTTTCTCAATCATTCAGAAAATTTTAAAACATATAACGCACGTATTTTTTTGTTTCTTTGTTAACGAAATAGATTCTTTTCCTAGTTTACAAAAAGATTAATTGTTGAATTAACAAGCTTTATTACTAATCGCTTACTTCTACCTCTTACACATCGTATCATTCAATTCTTACCTAATTGAAAAAGAAGATTTGCTATTATCTGTTTAATCCGCTTATAAAAATAGCAAACTTTAACAATAAAAAATAACACCTCTATTTTTAAAACAAAGGAGATTTTTGTTCTTTTTTAAACTCAAAATTCTTCAATCAAAAATTTCTCTTAAAAATAAATTAATAATCGATACTATCGTAAGTGCAATTTGTGTAAAACTACAACTTATTATTTATTAAAAACACATTCACTTGACTTTCAATACACTAAAAAAATACTGCAAGAATACTTACAGTATTTTTCAAAATTAATAATATTTTTTTCTAATCAACGAACTCGAATTCAAACTTATCAATACGAACAAGATCGCCGTCTTTCGCACCTCTCGCACGCAATGCTTCGTCAACACCCATAGATCTCAATTGACGAGCGAAGCGCATAACAGTTTCGTCATGATCAAAATTCGTCATCTTAAACAGTTTTTCTAATTTGTCTCCAGTAAGTACCCAAGTCGCATCTGGTTCACGTGTAATCGTAAATTCAGGTTCATCAGATTGGAAACCATAATTAACGGTTTCTTCTTCCACTTCTTCATCGTACAGAAGGAACTCTGGTGTTACTTCTAATAAGTCTGCCGCAGCATTCAATAAATTATCTAATCCTTGTTTTGTAATTGCAGAAATTGCAAATACAGGGATATCATCGGCAAACTCGTCTTCCTTGTCCTTCTTCAAAGCAGCCTTGAATTTTTTCAAATTTTCTTCTGCATTAGGCATATCCATTTTATTTGCAACGATGATTTGAGGACGCTCCAGCAAACGTAAATTATGAGAAGCAAGCTCCTTGTTGATAGCTTGATAATCGTCGTAAGGGTCTCTACCTTCCATCCCACTCATGTCAATAACATGAAGAATGACACGTGTACGTTCAATATGACGTAAGAATTGCGTACCAAGTCCAATCCCCTGCGAAGCACCTTCAATTAATCCAGGCAGGTCAGCGGCAGCAAAACTGCGACCGTCACTCGCCGTTACCATCCCTAAATTTGGCACGAGTGTCGTAAAATGATAGGCTCCGATTTTAGGCCGAGCAGAAGAAATTACAGAGAGAATGGTTGATTTCCCGACAGAAGGGAAGCCTACCAAACCCACATCAGCTAATACTTTTAATTCTAGCTCAATATTTCTTTCTTGACCTGGTTCACCATTTTCAGCTAGTTCAGGTGCTGGATTTCTTGGGGAAGCAAATCGCGTATTTCCTCGACCGCCTCGACCGCCATGAGCGACGACCAATTCCTGACCGTTTTCAATTAAATCACCTAATAGAGCACCTGTATCTCCATCGCGAACTGTTGTGCCCGGGGGTACACTAACGTATGTATCTTCTGCTCCACGTCCGTGCATTCCCTTGCTCATTCCGTTTTCTCCTGGCGTTGCTCTGAAATGACGATTGTAGCGAAAGTCCATTAATGTACGCAAGCCCTCATCTACTACTAAAATGACGTCACCGCCATGACCGCCGTCACCGCCGGCCGGTCCGCCGTCTGGTACATACTTTTCGCGACGGAAAGCCACCATCCCGTCGCCGCCTTTACCAGCTTTGACATCGATCGTTACTTGATCTAAAAACATGGACATTTGGGTGTCCTCCTTTTCGTTTTTTATTCTATTGACTACTGAATCTCCACACTAAACAAAGTCTTATATATTGTAGCTAGATTATACAAAAAAGTCCATTCTTATTGATAGAAGCTTAAAAAAATGTTAGTTTCGCTCTTTTTCTTATAGCTTTCACATTGACAGTTCTTCTCAGGTAATATCTTTTGACAAAAAAATTGATGCGTTGCAAAATGAAAAATGTAAGGCATCAAGCTTTGCTTGACATAAAAAAGGAGGAACTTTTGGTTATGACAGTAAAAGTAGGTATTAACGGATTTGGACGTATTGGTCGTTTAGCATTCCGTCGGATTAAAGAAGTATCTGACGATATTGAAGTAGTAGCGATCAACGATTTAACAAGTCCTACAATGTTGGCACAATTATTACAATTTGATTCAACACATGGCACATACCCTGGCACAGTTACTGCGACAGAAGATTCAATCGTTGTTGATGGCGAAAAAACACGTGTATATGCTGAACCGGACGCAAGTAAGATCCCTTGGGCTAAAGAAAACGGTGTAGACATCGTTCTTGAATGTACTGGTTTCTACACTTCAGAAGAAAAAGCACAAGCTCATATTGACGCTGGTGTGAAGCGCGTCGTTATCTCAGCGCCTGCTGGACAAATGAAAACTATTGTTTACAACGTAAATGATGATACTTTAGATTCAAACGATAAAATTATCTCAGCTGGGTCTTGTACAACCAACTGCCTAGCACCTATGGCATACTTCTTAAATGAAGAATTTGGTATTGAAGTTGGTACTATGACTACGGTCCATGCATATACTTCAACTCAAATGTTGCTTGATGGACCCGTTAAAGGTGGCAACTTACGCGCTGCGCGCTCTGCTGCTGACAACACAATTCCACATTCAACTGGTGCCGCTAAAGCAATTGGCTTGGTCATTCCAGAATTGAACGGTAAATTACAAGGACATGCTCAACGTGTTCCCGTAGTTGATGGTTCATTGACTGAATTGGTTTCAATTCTTAATACGAAAGTAACTGCCGATCAAGTAAACGAAGCAATTAAAAAACATACCGTTGACAACCCATCATTCGGTTATGATGATCGTGAAATTGTTTCTGGTGATGTTATCGGAACTACTCAAGGTTCAATCTTTGACCCTACTCAAACAGAAGTTACCTCAGCTGGTGACTATCAATTAGTTAAAACAGTTGCTTGGTATGACAACGAATATGGCTTCACTTGCCAAATGATTCGTTTGTTAGAAAAATTTGCTAACTTATAAGAGCTACTCTTAGTTTAAGGAGATCAAAATGATCTCCTTTTTTTATTACCCATTTTAATAAATTTTTTGAGATAAAAGTCACTGATTTTTCATAGGAACTCTTTGGAAAGTTTGTTATGATTATACTGATAATAACTTTAAAAGGAGAATGGTATGCAATTCAAAAAGATGATGATCGGTGCAAGCTTAGTTTTATCAATCGGTTTGTTCGCAGCTTGCGGCAACAACACAAATTCAACAGAAGGAACAAAAGAAAGTAAAACTAAGACGACAGAATCCAGTGTTGATTTGAATAAAGTCGCATTGCCTCAGCTTGATAACAAAGTGTCAGAGGATGAGTATTTAGTTGAATTAGTGACTACGGAGGGAAACATCAAAATCAAACTTTTCCCTAAACAAGCCCCTAAGGCTGTAGAAAATTTTGTGAAGCACGCGAAAGATGGCTATTATAAAGACACGCCTTTCCATCGTGTAATCGAAGACTTTATGATCCAAGGCGGCGATCCTAAGGGCAATGGTACCGGTGGCGAAAGCATTTGGAAAGATGGATTCAAAACTGAGGTTTCTAATCAGCTGTACAACATCCGAGGCGCCCTTTCAATGGCACGAGGAGAATCACGCAGCAGTAATGGCAGTCAATTCTTTATCGTAACTAATAAAGAGGATCAAAGTGATGGGCTTGCGATCCAATATTATCCAGAAAAAATTATTGAGCAATACAAAAAAGGCGGCGCTCCTAAACTTGACGGCGAATATACTGTATTTGGTCAAGTAATAGAGGGTATGGACACCGTTGATAAAATAGCGAGTGGTGAAGTAAAAGATGGCGGTTCTGGCGAAAAATCGACGCCTGTAGAGCCAGCTAAAGTCACTGAAGTAAAAGTCTTACAAGAACCTAAAAAGTAAACAAAAACCAAAACCTTTTTATCAAAGGTTTTGGTTTTTTTCTAGCTGTTTTTTTGCTCTTTGTCCCCTACAATAAATGTAAATTCACATTCAGTAACTACTTTCTCTTCAACAGTCGCCCATGCTTTCGCGGTTCCAACAGGACCTTTAACTTTTTGAATATCAAAGTTTAAGAACAATGTGTCTCCAGGCCGAACAAATTCTAAAAAGTTCGCTTTATTAATTCCCCCGATGTATGCAGTTTTTCCCTCGAATGCTGCTGATTTCAATATTAGCAACGATCCCGCTTGAGCAAGAGCTTCGACAATCAATGTCCCTGGCATGATTGGTTCCCCAGGAAAATACCCTTGGAAAAAGTCTTCATTCATCGTTAAATTCTTAACAGCAGTAATGTGCTTCTCATCTTCAAACTCTGTAACTGCATCTAAATAGTAAATGGGATAACGATTTGGGATCGCAGCCATAATTTCTTCGACATTCATAATTTTTTCCATTTTACACCTCTATGAATACTTTATTTGATAATCAAACTATCATAATCCTATAGTTTAATCAAGGTCTATTAAGATAATTAAAAAAATAGTTTGACAATCAAAGCTTTTTCCAACATAATGAGAGCATATTATTTTTTATATTATTTAGGAGTGTGTCATTTAATGTCTATTTTAACTGGAAAGAAAATAATCGTAACGGGTGTAGCTAATAAAAAAAGTATTGCTTGGGGATGTGCGAAAGCAATCGCAGATCAAGGCGCAGAAATTATTTACACGTATCAAAATGAACGTATGAAAAAGAATTTAGTAAAATTGGTCGGCGAAGAAGCAAGTATGTTTGAATTGGATGTCGCTAGCGATGAAAAAATTAAATTTGCTTTTGATTCTATCAAAGAAAAATTCGGATCTATCGATGGCATCGTACACTCGATTGCTTTTGCCAATAAGGAAGAATTATCGGGTAATGTGACAGAGATTACTAGAGATGGGTTTCAACTGGCACAAGATATCAGTGCTTACTCCCTATTGGCAGTCTCAAAATATGCTGCTCCTTTGATGACAAATGGCGGTAGCATTGTAACGATGACCTATATGGGATCTGAACGTTCGATACCTAATTACAATATGATGGGGATTGCTAAGGCTGCTTTAGAAGCTGAGGTACGCTACTTAGCGACCGAGTTAGCTCCGAAAAACATTCGCGTGAATGCCATTTCAGCAGGTGCGATCAAGACGTTGGCGGTAACTGGCGTCAAAGATTACCAATCATTGCTTAGCCTTTCTGAGGAACGTACGCCTGACAAAGTTTCTGTTACGATCGAGGAAGTAGGAAACTCTTGCGCGTTCTTACTTAGTCCTCTGGCTACAGGAATTATCGGGGATATTATCTACGTTGATAAAGGGGTTCATCTGAGCTAAAACTCAGATTCTTTAAAGCACGTCTTAGATAGACGTGCTTTTTATTATGCAAAAAAGCCACTCGCAATGAGTGACTTCTTTTCTAAATGAATTTAAAGATTCTATCTGTGTGATAGGGATATCGCTTGCTATAGAATTTCATTGAACTTCTAACCGATTAACGATGGCTAAAGCCGCCTTCAAGAATCAAAGAACTAAGGTGAATACCACTAAAAAAATTAAGATGATACCCTTTACCTTCTTTTAAGCACTCTAAAAATCAGACTTCATAAATCCAGCCTTTCGGCGCTTGAACGTCTCCAAATTGGATTCCAACTAGCTCCTCGTACAATTTTTTTGTAACGGGACCCGTCTCTGTTTCACTATAAAATACATGGAAATCCTCTCCATTCTGGATTCCAGCAATTGGTGAGATGATCGCTGCTGTCCCACATGCCCCCGCTTCAGCAAATTTATCCAGTTCGTTTAAACAAACATCCCCTTCGATTGCTTCCAATCCAAAGCGTTCTTTTGCCAAATGTAACAATGAATATTTAGTAATACTTGGCAAGATTGATGGTGATTTTGGCGTGATGAATTGATTATCATGCGTAATTCCAAAGAAATTTGCTGATCCAACTTCTTCGATTTTAGTGTGGGTCGCCGGATCTAAATAAATACAATCAGAAAAATTTCGATCATGAGCAAGTTGTCCTGGCAATAAGCTTGCAGCATAATTTCCTCCCACTTTGGCAGCGCCTGTACCAAAGGGTGCTGCTCGGTCATATTCAGAAACAATGAAGTTACTCGGTGCTAATCCGCCTTTAAAATATGGGCCCACCGGCATACAGAACACACTAAAAATATATTCAGGGGCAGGAACCACACCAATATTAGGACCTACACCTATTAGATAAGGGCGCAAATATAATGTCGCTCCAGTTCCATAAGGAGGAACATATTCTTCATTTGCTCGCACCACTTGCATCACAGCATCAATAAATTTATCTTCGGGAACATCTGGCATTTGTAAACGCGCAGCACTCTTATTCATCCGTTTTGAATTTTCATCTGGACGAAATAGGTTAATGTTTCCATCTTTGCGCCGATAAGCTTTCAATCCCTCAAAACATTCCTGTCCATAGTGGAGACAAGTAGATCCTTCGTTAATGGTGATTGTATTGTCTTCTGTAAGTTCCCCTGCATCCCATTGACCATTTTTCCAATGAGAAATATAACGGAATGGTGTTTTGATATACTCAAACCCTAATTCTTCCCATTTTATGTTCACCATTTTATCATCCCCTTCTTATTTAAATGTTAGTCTATCATTTTCTTCCATCATTGTCATGGATTTTTTGAATTATAAGAATATTATGATTGTTATCAACCAAGTCGACAGAAATAGTAAAGATTGTTACACTATTTCTATTAACGTATAGGAGTGGCTTATGTTTTTATTGACAACACAAACAGTTGATTCCAGCAGCGGAAACGTGGTGGAACAAGCAACAGAACAATTATCCGTCTGGCAAAAATATTGGCAGACGATCGATTGGGATCGTGTCTTTTCAATACTCATACAAAAAGGATTGACAATTTTAGCGGTCTTAGTCATCTTTTATTTAATTAGAAAGATTGGAAGTTTCTTGATTGATCAATCATTTGATCGACAAAAGAAAAAAATGACAGATAATGCTACTAGAATAGAAACAATTCATGCACTATCTAAAAATATTTTTTCTTACACGCTCTTTTTCTTCTTTCTATATTCCATTTTAGATACACTCGGAATTCCGGTCGGGTCGCTTTTAGCTGGTGCAGGAATTGCAGGTATCGCTATAGGTCTTGGTGCGCAAGGCTTTACAAATGATATCATTACAGGTTTCTTCATTATAATGGAGCAGCAAATAGACGTTGGTGACTATATTCGCTTGACTGACTTGCACATTGAAGGAACCGTGACTTCTGTCGGCATCCGCATGCTTCAGATGAAATCTGCCGATGGGACGGTACATTTTATTCCAAATCGCAATATTACAACAATTAGTAATCTTTCACGCGCGCATATGCAGGTCAAAGTAGACATCCGAATCCAGCCAGATGAAGGGTACGATAGAATAAGTCATCTAATCGACGAAACCAATCAAAAACTTTTAAAAGAGTTTAAAGATGAAATCTTTGATGGTCCGACCCTCTTCGGGATGGTTGACCTTGGAAACAGCAATTATGCGATTCGTACTTTTTTATATGTAACCAATGGGAAACAATACAAACTTCAAGAAGAATTTCTCACAGCATATGTAAAAGTTCTCAATCAAAATGGTTTTACCATTCCAAATGATCCAATTGTTATTGGAAACTAAAAAACGGCTCCCCACAAAGTTAAACTTTGTGGGGAGCCGTTTTTAACTATCTTATGAGTCGTTTTTTTGCGTTAAAAAGTCACTATAACGTTTCTGATAACCATAATAGCCTAAACGATAGAAATCAACTGCTCTTTTAGCCTCAATAAAACTGTCGCCGACAAGGTGCAAGGCAAATTCAGTAAAATCCAATACAGCAGTTCCGTTTGCCGTAACAAGATTTCGATCGCAGACTGCTTGTTTCTCTAAAAAATTTTCAGGCATCTGATAGTTAGGAAAATCCCTCCAAAGAAACCGAGCATTGCCTGTGTGCATATACCCTTCAAGAAAGCCGTGTTGAGCTAAATAATCAACAGAACCGCATATCGCGGCCAACGGTAGCTGACGGTCCATTTGCTTCTCTATAATCTGATAAAGTGCCTGACTCTGTATACTCCATGAATGTCCACCGATTAATACCAACAAGTCAAAGTTGGATTCAATTTGACTAAAATTAAAATCCACGTTTGTCTGCAATCCGCCAATTGATTTTACTTGCGGTAAATTCGACGCCGTTCGCACTTGCCAATTTTCTCGTTGATTTAGCAAACTCATTAAATAAGCAGCCTCCCAATCAGCATAGTGATCAAGCAAAACAAACAAGGCCGTTTTCATACTATCGCTCCCTTCCGATTTGCTATACATTACTAGTTTAACAAAATCATGAAGGGAAATCTCTTATTAATTTGTACCGCTTTTACCAACTTGCTTTTTTGATACCGGGAATTTGTCCTTTATGAGCGAGCTCACGAAATTTGATCCGTGACATCCCAAACTTACGCATATATCCTCTTGGACGACCGTCAATTTGGTCTCGCAGCTTTAACCGATTCGGATTTGAGTCTCTCGGTAATTTTGCTAGACCTTCATAATCACCCGCAGCTTTTAACGCTACTCGTTTCTCTGCATAGTGATCAATCAACGCTTGCTGTTTATGCATTTTTACAATTTTTGATTTTTTTGCCATTTGTTTTCTCCTGTCCATGATTTATTTAATCGAGCTTAACCGTAACGGTTACTGTTTAAACACTTGATAAAAATAACACGCTAAAGAAGTAAAGTCAACTAATCCGTACTCTAAGTTCTTCGCTCAAAATAATCCAGCTTTTAAACGATAGTTAGTACAAAAAAGAGACCTTAAATAGGTCTCTAGAGATTAGCTTGGTGTGTTCGCATGAAAAATTACTTTCGTTTCAGGGTTTTTACGTTCAAATTGATGAAACGTATAATTCACTGCTTTTAAAATTTCCCTGCGAGTGACAATCCCACAAAATACTCCATCGCTGTCCAACACTGGTAAAAATGAGGCATTCACTAATAAGTGAAGCACATCTTCTAGTTCAGCATCTGGACGCATAACCGGTACTTCGGTGTTCATCACATCAGCAACTGTTAGTGTTTCCAAATTAGATGTATCAATGCCATCGATTCCTAACATTTTCTTTACGATGTCATTTAAGCTTAATAACCCTACAAAATGATCCTCTTTATCTAAAACTGGTATGGTCGAGTAACCAGCTTGCGATAAGAGCAGTAGCGCGTGTTCCAACGGGTGTTCTTTTATCACGTTAGCAACATTCTCTGCTGGAATCATCATTGTTTCTTCGTGCTCCATCATTAATTCTTCGATTGCAGGACTAATCATATGGCGCCTCCGTTCTAATATCTTCACCTTATTTTACCTTATCGGCTAAAAGAAAGCGTTATTTATCCAAATGTTTAATAAAAATTAGGAACTATCGTTTAAAATCTGCAGCTAATTCTTCGATTAGTTGGTGTGCACGATTGTAGAAGGTTACGTGTATTTCTTCGTCTTGACTGTCAATAATGGCATAACTTGGTATTTGTACAGGTCCACGAGGTTGGGATATGCTTCCGGGATTTACAAACAAGATATTCTTGTCATATTCAGCTACAGCTTGATGAATATGTCCAAACAAAGCAATTGTTGCACCCACTTCTTGGGCTTGCAACGAAAGCATGGTTAATCCAAATCGAACATTTGATAAATGACCGTGAGTCATATAAATGATGTCATTTCCAATTGAAAGTACTTGTTCTTTTTTATAGCCCGGATCATAATCACAATTTCCGGCAACAACAGTAAAATGTTCCCACAATTCATCACTCGCCTTTAGCTCCGAATCACCGCAATGAAACATATGATCCACCATGTTGACGTAACGGTTGACAATTTCCACCAGAATATTGCGGTCTCCATGATTATCGCTAACAACTAAATACTTCATTGATTTCCCTCCAACCAAGTTTTCCATACATTTTCTAACTCTCTCACAGCCATTCCTCGATGACTTATTTCATTTTTCTCTTCACTCGTTAATTCAGCAGATGATTTTTCATAGCCCGGCACGATGAATAAAGGATCGTAGCCAAACCCGTTCTCTCCTTGAGGGATTCGCCCAATACGGCCGTTCCAATCGGCTGATACCACGAGACTCTCTTTTTTAGGGGCTGCAAAAACAAGTGTACAATGAAAATGCGCTGTCCTTTTCTCATCAGGAACATCCGTTAGTTCATGTAATAGCTTCGCGTTATTAGCCGCATCGCTTTTTCTTTCCCCCGCAAATCGTGCTGAGAAAACTCCTGGCATTCCGTTTAATGCATCCACGACTAACCCTGAATCATCCGCTAATACAGGTTGCTGTAAAATCTGTGCAATTGTTTCAGCTTTTAATCGAGCATTTTCTTCAAAAGTTGTACCCGTTTCCTCCACATCAGGGAGATCAGGATAATCTAATAATGTTTTCGTTTTATACCCTTCTTTACCAAATAAAGAAGCAAATTCTTTCGCTTTACCAGGATTTCTCGTGGCTATCACAATCGTTTTTTCTTCTGTTTCAATTTCAGAGAAGAGTGATTCTTTTTGAAAGGCAATCAATTCTTGAATAGCTGCTTTGCCGTGTAAAATTAGTGCATTCAACTCATCGTCATCGAATGTTGCTTCTTCGCCAGTCCCTTGAATTTCCACGAAACGTCCAGATTCAGTCATGACTAAGTTCATATCAACCGCTGCTGACGAATCTTCCGAATAATCCAAATCAGTGACTATCGTTCCATCCGGTAAAATACCAACACTAATTGCTGCTAAATGCTCCTTAATTGGGTCTTCTAGTAGCTCACCAGTTGCTAATAACTTGTTGATTGCTAGTCGTAATGCAACAAACCCGCCCGTGATGCTGGCAGTTCTGGTGCCCCCATCCGCTTGAATCACATCACAGTCGATGATGATACTCTTCTCACCTAACTTCTCTAGGTCAACCACTGCACGTAATGAACGCCCTATCAAACGTTGAATTTCCATTGTTCTTCCAGTTACTTTCCCTTTGGCACTCTCACGGCGATTCCGTGTGTTTGTCGCTCTTGGCAACATACTGTATTCGGCCGTTACCCAACCCGTTTCGCTGCCCCGTAAAAACGGCGGTACAGAATCCTCTAATGTTGCTGAGCAAATGACCTTTGTATCACCAAAGGATATAACAACAGATCCTTCTGGATGCTTGAATACATTCGTTTCAATCTTGATCGGTCGTAATTGTTGAATCGTTCTTCCATCATGACGCAAATTATTCTCCCCCTAAATCTATGTGAGCTACGTTTAAATTTTTAATGTCTAGCCATTCACCAGCAATGTCTTTGAACATTTTAGGTGAACCAGTCGTATAAAAAACTCGGGTTTTCTGCCCATTTTGTTCGTAATTATTCAAATTGAAGTAATCTAATAATGTACTGACATCGTTCACTGTCTCCGCACCTGAATCAATCAATGTCACCTGTTGCCCCATTACATTTTGGATGATTGGGCGTAACAATGGATAGTGAGTACAGCCTAAAATCAAAGTATCTAATTTTTCTTTTTTTAGTGGCACCAATGTTTGCGATACAATTTTCTTTGCTACAGAGCTTTCAAATTGATTACTTTCGACGATTGGTACAAATTTGGGACAAGCCAGGCTGGATACATATATTTCGGGGGCTTTTTCCTGCAGCTCATGCTTATAAGAGCCACTCTTCACAGTTCCCAATGTTCCTATAATTCCAACTCTGCCTGTCTTACTTGCCTTAACCGCCGCACGTGAACCAGGTTGGATAACACCAATGACTGGTATATCTACACTATTTTTTATCTCCTCTAATGCTACTGCCGTGGCTGTATTACAAGCAATTACAAGCATCTTAATATTTTTGCTCAATAAAAAACGAGTCATTTGCCAAGTAAACTTAATGACTTGTTCGGCTGGTCGAGGACCATACGGGCACCTTGCCGTATCCCCAAGATATAAGATTTCTTCATTTGGTAGCTGACGCATTGCTTCTTTGACCACTGTCAAACCGCCTACGCCAGAGTCGATAAATCCAATTGGTCTTTCATTTGACAAAATGCTCATTCCTATCTGATTCCAAGTATCACCTTATTTTCCACTTTTTAAAGAAATATTTCAAGCCCCAGAGTCTTAGTATAATAAAAGCGTTTCCTTTTGAAAGGATAACAATCAGTGCTAAACTATTTGAGAGAGAGGTGGTCAAAAATGGACAAAGAAAAACTAACCGAAACTATTGGAAAAGTTTCCGCTGGTGACCGAAATCAAGATCCTGCCAAAAAAGCAACTGAAGAGGAAACAGAGAAACACAACAGTGAAAAGCAAGAAAGTCCTGAACCAAGCCTTTTAGAGAAGCTTGGGAAAACTCAAGCCGGAGCCGTTTATGAAGATCCTGCAATGAAAAAAACTGAACGTGAAACTGAAAAAGAAAAAGAATAAGTTAACTTTTCTCAATCAGCATCAAGCACAATTGACCAATACGAACAAAGTGAAGCTCTCTTCTGGAATGAAGAGAGCTTCACTTTTTTAATAATTATATTTACTTGTTTCCAAGAAGCTAGAAACAAGTGATAGTAAATAACATACAACAAAGTACATCGCAGTCATCGCAATAAACATCGGTATAACATAATTTGTATTTTGTCCATAAATGATTCTAGCATTGTGTGTCAGCTCCGGCAATGAAATAATTACCGCCAAAGAGGTATCTTTAATCAATGAAATTAGCTGACTCAAAATTGCCGGCAGCATTGATTTAAACGCTTGGGGAAAGACAATCACCATAAGCGTCTGAACGTAAGTCAATCCAGAAGACATGCCCGCTTCGGTTTGCCCTTTCGGAACCGCGTTGAGTCCAGCGCGAAAAATTTCAGATAACATTGCCGATTCAAAAATCGTTAATGCTGCCACCGCGGCCCAAAATATATTCAGTTTAATCCCTATTTGCGGAAGAGCAAAATAGGTGAAGAAGATGATTAGTAACAACGGTAAATTTCGAATGATATCAACAATTATCCCTACAATTTTTGACAGGAACGGAACATTACTAAATCGAACAGTTCCCGCAATGCCACCTAAAACCATACTAAATACAATTGAGACCACTGATACTTGAATCGTTACCCACAAACCGTCTAAAAGGAATCGTAAATTAATCCATGAAAAAGCACCATTCATATTTTTTACCCCTCCTTTCTATGCTTTCGCCCAATTCTTATCTAAGTAATTCATTAGATAAGACAAGGGTAAAGTCAAAACTAAATAGAATAAACCGACAATAATGTAAGTATCGAATGTATTAAAAGTTGTGCTCGCAATCAAATCACCTTGATACATTAAATCCAATCCTGCCACCATCGCCAAAATAGAAGAATTTTTAATCAAGTTAATGAATTGGTTTCCTAAAGGTGGTACCACAATTTTAAATGCTTGCGGCAGCACAATATAACGCAGTGTTTCTGAGTAAGAGAATCCTGAAGACAGACCAGCTTCCATTTGTCCGTTTGGAACAGTTTGGATTCCAGAGCGAACGGTCTCGGCAATGAATGCAGACGTATATATCGTCAGACCGATTGTTCCTGCTTGAAAACCATCAAAACTATAAAAATACATTGGTGCAACTACATAGAAGAACATGACAATGATTAACAATGGAATATTTCGGAAGAACGCGACATACGCCTTTGCTAAACTACGAATGATTCGGTTATGAGACAATTGCAGGATTGCCATAAGTGTTCCAATAAGTAAACTAAAAACCAATGCTAATAAACTAGCATAGATCGTGAATTTAAAGCCGCTGGCAAATTCACCAGAAAATGTTTGAAATAATTGTACCATTAGAACTGCGCCCCCTTTTTCGCTCGACCTTCCGCATCTGCAGGGAACCATTTTTCAAAGATTTCATTATAGGTACCATTGTCATGCATTTTACGTAACGCGCCATTTACTTCTTTTAAAAATGCCTCTTGTCCCTTATTGATAGCAATTCCGTATGGCTCGTTCGTAAACGCACCACCTGTCAATTCATAATTATCATTTTCAGAAGCCATTCCTAATAAAATCGCATTATCCGTAGTCATAGCTTGCCCCTGCCCAGATTGTAATGCAGTGAACGCTTCGGCGTAATTTTCAAGTTCTAGAATATTGGCATCTGGTGCATGTTTCCGGATATTAATTGTAGAGGTAGAGCCTTTGACAGCTAAAACAGTATCATCAGAAGTCAAATCTTTTATATCTTTTATATGACTACCTTTTTTAACTAATAATGACTGCCCTGCATCAAAATAGATATCAGAAAAATCAACTTCTTTTTTTCGGTCTTCAGTTATCGTCATAGTAGCGATAATTGCATCAATGTTCCCGTTTTTAAGTAATGGGATACGGGTTTTTGAGGTTACCTCAACAAATTCAGCTTTGCCATTTTCACCGAGAATCTCTTTTGTAATGGCTTTGGCGATATCGATGTCAAAGCCTTCCACTTTTCGGGTCTCGATATCCATCATACCGAATAAGCGAGTGTCATACTTTACTCCCCAAATAATTGTTGGCTCTTCTTTAATTCGTGTAGCAATATCTTCATTCGCTACGCTTTCTCCTTTACATCCTGACAGCATTAGCATAACCAGCAGCGGAAGAAGGAAGGAGATCATTTTTTTTATCTTCGACATAAGCCGCCTCCTAATGATTAATTACTTTGCTGACAAACAGCTGAGCACGCTCCTCTTTTGGCTTTTCAAAGAATCCTTTGATATCTCGCGTGTCTTCTAATACTTCACCATCAGCCATGAATATAATCCGATCCGCTACTTCTTTAGCAAAACCCATTTCATGAGTCACAACGATCATTGACATACCATCTCGTGCTATTTTTTTCATGACATTCAATACGTCACCAATCATTTCTGGATCGAGTGCGGATGTCGGCTCATCAAAAAGCAGCAAATCGGGATTCATCGCTAAACCGCGAGCGATGGCGATCCGTTGCTGCTGTCCTCCAGATAACATCGAAGGGTAAGAATCCTTCTTATCTAACATATCTACTTTATCCAATAATTTTTCTGCACTCTTCGTTGCTTCATCAGAGGATTGCTTCAAAACCTTGATAGGTGCTAAAGTAATATTTTCTATCGCCGTCTTATTAGGATAAAGATTAAAATGTTGAAAGACCATTCCTATATTTTTTCGAATGTCTTTTAATTTAACTTCTTTACTATGTAAATTTTTGTCATTCACTAGTAACTCGCCGGAAGAGATATCTTCTAAACCATTAATGCATCGAAGCATGGTACTCTTTCCTGAACCAGAAGGTCCGATAACTACTACGACCTCACCTTTTTCAAAAGACAGGTTAATATTTTTTAAGGCATGAAACTTTCCATAGTATTTCTCTACATGCTTAAATTCGACCATTGGCATGTCAAGCCACCTCTTTTTCCTTATCGTATTCTAATTTTTCCAATGTAGGTTTAATTATAAGCTAAATTTTTTTACTTTGTAAAGAAAAAAACTCAAGTACAAGAAAAAAAGTTCTATTAACTCCTGTTTTCATGTAATGTTTTTTAACATGGATATTGGTCTCGTTTTCGATAAAAAATTAGTTAAGAGTTGTCATGTTCCTCAAAAAAAGGTAGTATTTGAAGAAGCTATTGAAAGAATTTTACGAAAAGGTGAGTTAATGAAAAATATCATTTTGACTGGAGATCGTCCAACCGGACAATTACATTTGGGCCATTATGTCGGTTCTCTAAAAAATCGTGTACGTATGCAAGAAGATCCTGAAAACAAACTATTTATCATGGTTGCAGACATGCAGGCGCTGACTGATAATGCCAAAAATCCGGATAAAGTTTCTTCAAATATTTTGCAAGTTGCGTTGGATTATTTAGCAGTAGGTCTTGATCCGAAACGGTCGACTCTATTTATTCAATCTCAAATTCCTGAATTAGCGGAATTAACAATGTACTATCTAAACTTAGTAAGTGTTGGACGCGTACGCCGCAATCCAACAGTAAAATCTGAAATTGAACAAAAGAAATTTGGCGAGAGCGTACCCACAGGATTTTTTATTTATCCTGTTTCTCAAGCATCCGATATTACTGCGTTTAAAGCCAACTTAGTTCCTGTTGGCGAAGACCAAAAGCCTATGCTAGAACAAACGCAAGAAATTGTTCAAAGTTTCAATCATACTTATGGCGATGTTCTTATCGAGCCAAAAGGTGTTTTTCCTGAAAAAGGACAAGGACGTCTTCCTGGGATTGATGGAAATGGAAAAATGAGTAAATCTCTAGGAAATGGCATTTATCTAGCAGACTCTGCAGATGTTTTAGCAAAAAAAGTCATGAGTATGTATACAGATCCAAATCATATTCATGTGGAAGATCCAGGCCAAGTAGAAGGAAATATGGTCTTTACGTATTTGGATGTCTTTGGTAAAGACAAAGAAAAAATCAGCGAGTTGAAAGAACATTATCGCCGTGGAGGTCTTGGAGATGTGAAAATCAAGCGTTACTTGATTGATGTTTTGGAGGCTGAATTTGGTCCAATTCGTTCACGTCGCGAAGAATATGCGAAAGATCCTGATGCAATCATGGAAATGTTGAAAGAAGGCAGTCAGAAAGCGCAAGCTGTTGCTGCTGAAACTCTAAAAGAAGTTAAACAAGCAATGGGAATCAATTATTTTGGTTAAACAAAAAACACTCGAAAATTTCGAGTGTTTTTTTACTTGCCTTAATTATCGACTTAATGGTAAAAATCAAAACGTCCTTTAGCCATAACCTCTTTGACGCCACCTGTTTCATACAATGAGCGGTCCATGATCGCCTTTTTAATGAATGACGCTGGATAGGCAGTAACTTCTGTTTTTCCAACAACGCCAAATGCATGCGTATTTCCTATTGAAGCTACAGATCCTAATGACTTAAACGAGAATGGTTTGCTAGGCTGTCCTTTTAATTGATTCAAGATATCTTTTCCAGCGTATGATCCCATCGCCAAAGCGATTTGCGCTGTGGTTGGATAAGGACGATTACTAGCAGGGTCCATAACTGCTGAAACATCACCTAGCAAATAAACGTCATCATGTTTTGGATCAGTCAAGTTTGGATTCACCATTACTCGACCACGACGCTCTTCAAATCCAGACTCGCCGATGACTTGACTGCCGCTGACACCTGTTGTCCAAATAATCGTTTTCGCATTTAGAGCTACTAAATCATTTTCATTATCTTTTGAATTTTGGTAAATTACAGCACCGGGTTCAACTTTCTTGATTGGTTTTCCTGTAAGCAGCTTAACATCCCACTTATTCAAATGGTCAATACAATACTTGCCAAGTTTCTCGCTAAACATTGGTAAAATTTTGTCCACTGCTTCGACACAATAAATTTGAATTTCTTCAGGTTTTACTCCAGCAATATCAGCAAAAGCCTTGCTGCCTTCCACCAAAGCCCCTACCAACTCGATACCGGTAAAACCAGCACCACAAACAACGATACGGAGATATTCTTCGTTTTTAGTTTCCTTGTACTTCTTCATTTGATCTACAATGTGTTTATGCACTTGATCGGCAGTTCTAACATCCACCATTTCTAAGGAGTTTTCCTTCACACCTGGAATACCGAAGGACTCAGATTGGAATCCTAATGCGACAATTAGGTAATCATATTGGAGGGTTTTATTTTCCAAATATACCTGTTTCTGTTCGGTATCGATTTTCTCTACTGTGTCCTGGATAAACGTTGTCTTATTGGAATTTACAACGTCTTTGATTTTATAGCAGATTTTTTCGTCCGGTTGTGTACCGGCTGCAACTTCATGCAAACTTGTCGACTCGTAGTGATAATCGTTTCGATCCACCAACGTGATATGCACATCCGCTCCGGACTTTTGTAATACATGCAGCGCGCGTAATCCTGCGTAACCTGCGCCTAAAATAATTATTTCTTTCATTTCTGTCTCCCCCTCTTAAAATAGAAACGTCAATGCAAAGCTGATGACTTGTGCGGCAGCCCCTACCGCTAAAATTCTTACTGCACAAATGAACGTCTCCCGTTTCACTTGTTTAGCAAGAAATAATTGTATCTGGTGATAAATAAATGGTGCAACTAAAAATGTCCCCAGCATTGACCACGGGGCGATTCCTAAAATCACCGATAGCAAGATGGCTAAAAAAGCAGCCAAGTTCATTATCTCGAATAAACGGATTGCACGTCTTTTTCCTAAATAATGGACCAAAGTAAAGCGATTGTTCATTTCGTCTTCTTCTAAATCACAGATATTGTTCGTTAGCATCAAATTTGCGATCCACAACGTATTAGGTAAGGAAATCAAAAAAATAGCAGTGATATTAGTAAAATTCCATTGAAATACCTCGTACGTATTTAAGTAAACACACAAACAAGTGATCATAAATCCCATAGTGAATCCCGAGAAAACTTCACCCAGTGGAAGGCTCGATAAAGGTTTTGGACCGGAAGAATAAAAGATTCCGACCCCATAACAAAATAACCCCATCAATAAAAAAGGCCATCCAACTACTAACGTCAAACCGACTCCAATAAGTGCTGAAATAATGATCATACCGATCATCATCCGAAAAACTAGTTTAATATCTAAACTTTCTCTTCCAATAATATTGGTTTTTTCTCTATAGTCGTGAATTTCCGTCGCGTGGTGATAGTCGTTATAGTTATCCAATATGTCAACTGCCATATTAAAAATGAACATGGCGACAAAGTATAACAGAACTAACCCTAAATGAAGTTTGTGAAAATTATACAGGCTAAAACAAATCCCAATAAAAAAAGGCAGGACGCTCGCGGTTTTCGCTTTAAATTCCACGAGTTCCAGGAAAACGGTTAAAGTCATTTCACCCTACTTTCGTTATTTTCTTTTTCCTATTCATTATGCTATTTTTATACTTTTTCTTCAAAAGATTTGCTTACGTTTTATGTGTTTCGTCTCACGAAAGATTAATCAAGCATTCTAGTAGTCTTTCTACCAGCCATGCGATAAAATAAACTTGAAAACGTTGTTAGAAGGAGCCACTATGTCAGACTATTGGAATGAATACCCTGAAATTCAAGAAAATTTAATGCAAGTTAAAAATTTAATATCACAAAGACTTGTTATTAATAATAAATCGATTGAAGAGGCCGTCACAAAATTTTCTTCTACAGGAGGAAAAATGATTCGACCGGCACTCTTCTTTCTTTTCGCTGATTTTGGAGAGAACAAGAATCAAGAACAGTTAGTTAAAGTTGCCGCTTCATTAGAATTATTGCATTCTGCTACACTTGTCCACGATGATATTATTGATGACTCTCCCACGCGTCGAGCGATGCCTTCCATTCAATCACGATTTGGAAAAGATATTGCTGTTTACACCGGAGATTTTATGTATACTAGTTATTTTGAACTGCTTGCTGAATCTATGAGCCATACCCCCTTTCTTTTGAAGAACGCCCGTACAATGAAAAAAGTCTTGCAAGGTGAGCTAACTCAAATGACTTGTACCTTTAACCCTGATCAAACGATTAGGGATTATCTGCGAAATATAAACGGAAAGACAGCCGAACTAATACGGCTTAGTTGTCAAGAAGGGGCTTATTTCGGTGGTGCAGACGCGAAATTGCAAGCACGCGCAAAACGAATTGGATCAGCGATTGGCTTAGCTTTTCAAGTATATGACGATATACTGAACTTCTCACTTGATTTAGAAAATAGTCAAAAACCAGTATTGACTGATGTGCAACAAGGTATTTATACGCTTCCCCTTCTCATTGCTCGTGACAACCAGCCAGAGATTATTCGTCCATATTTGAAAAATCCCGAAACATTAACGCATAAAGAACTGATTCAGTTAGCAAAAGATGTTTCCATGTCCGGCGGGATGACGGGCGCGCTTGATTTTGCGGAAATGCTGACAAAAAAAGCTTTGCGGGAAATTCAGGAGCTGCCCGATTGCGGTAATAAAAAACTAATCGAAAATGTTGCCAAGCAATTGGTAGAACGATCCTATTAACCCGAGAAATAGAATAGAAAACGAGATGCCTCTTACTACTCAGCTTTGAAAGGTTGAGTAGTTTTTTTCATTCGTTCAGAGTTCAGCCCTATAAAGATCTCTTTTTCTTCTTTTTATGTCATGTTAAAATGAAGGTGAAAATGAATAAGGGGTTATTGTAGATGAACATTCACGAGTTGTATCAAAAATTGGAAGCCTCACCAGTGATAGCTGCGACAAAAAATCAAATAGACTTTGATGCTGCATTAAACTCAGAAGCGGAAGTCATTTTTATTCTTCAATCTCATTTATTAGAACTAGCCGATCTATCAAAGAAAATTAAGGAGCGGGGAAAAACAGCTATTCTACATGCTGACTTGGTGAAAGGATTGTCTTCTGATGAAACGGCCATCGATTATATTAAACAAGTCACCTCTTTTGATGGAATCATTTCCACAAAACCTTCTATTATAAGACACGCGAAGAGACATCATCTGCTAGCAATCCAACGTTTCTTTTTGTTAGATTCATCTGCATTGGAAAACGTTGAGCGTCAATTAGGATACACAGAAGCGGATGTAGTAGAAATTCTTCCAAGCGTTTCTCCAAAAATTATCAAAGAGCTCGTCCATCATTCAAAAAAACCATTGATTGTTGGTGGGTTAATTCGAGATAAGGAAGACATTATGGGTGGTTTAGGCGCTGGATGCCTTGCGATTTCCACGACCGCAAGTGCTCTTTGGTCGATTTGATTTTAGGATTGTTGAACACCTTCAAAGGTGTTATAATACAGATAACTTAATACCGCTAGAGATAAAAAGAGTATAGCAACAAACACCAACAAACATTGGTGCTTGTTCACTATACTCTTTTTTGTCGTACGTCAATTCGAATTAATAGACGATTTAGGAGGAAAATTTATGTATGATGTAATTGTAATCGGTTGCGGAATCGTTGGTGCCGCGACTGCCTATGAACTGAGTAAGTATTCCCTGAAGACATTAGTATTAGAGGCTGAAAATGATGTCAGCTTAGGCGCTACCAGAGCCAACAGCGCTATAATGCACGCGGGTTTTGATCCTGAACCAGGCTCTCTTATGGCAAAATTAAATGTTGAAGGCGCTGAACGCGCAAAAGAACTCTGTAAAAAGCTTTCTGTTCACTATGATCAAATCGGCTCACTTGTCGTTGCTTTTTCAGATGAAGAATTGTCTCTCGTCGAATTGCTTTATGAACGGGGTGTACAAAATGGCGTGCCCGGCTTAGAAGTATTGGATCAAAAAGCATTGTTAGAGAAAGAGCCAAATCTTTCCGAAAATGCATTAGGAGCATTGTTTGCTCCGACGGCCGCAATTGTTAATCCGTGGGAATTTTGTTTGGCATTAGCAGAAACTGCAGTAACTAACGGTGTAGAAATTGCACGAAATAACCGTGTGATGGCCATCGAAAAAAATCAAGCGGGTTACAAAATAAAAACAAATCAAGGACAGTATCAAACAAAATATGTATTCAATGCCGCCGGTATCCATTCAGATGATATTCATACTATGATTGCTGCTCCTAATTTTGAAATTACTCCAAATCGCGGAGAGTATTATTTACTAGATAAATCAGAAGGATCGCTAGTCAACCATGTGATTTTCCAGTGCCCTTCTAGTGTTGGTAAAGGTGTTTTAATCAGCCCTACTGTTCATGGGAATTTAGTCGTCGGGCCGAATTCTGAAAAAATCTTTAAAGACGAACTGGATACTGGAAGAGATACCGGCAACACGGTCCAAGGTTTAAATTTTGTTGCGAATTTAGCAAAAAAATCGATTCCTGCTTTGAATTTGCGCCAATCTATTCGGAATTTTTCAGGCGTTCGAGCAAATAATTCTACAGATGATTTTGTTTTACAAGAAGCAGATTTTGGTTTTATTGATTTAGCTGGCATTAAGTCTCCTGGACTCACCTCTGCACCCGCAATTGCTGTTTATGGTATCTCGTTACTTGAAAAATCTGTTCAAAAAAAGTTTAATAAAAAACAATCATTTATAGATTCTCGTAAAAAAATTGTTTTCCAAGAACTCAGTCTCGATGAAAAAAATAGTCTTATTTCTGACAATAAAGACTATGGTCGAGTGATTTGCCGCTGCGAAACAATCACTGAGGGTGAAATCAGAGCTGCTGCTCATTCCCCTATTCCTCCCGTTTCAGTGGATGGAATCAAGCGCAGATGCAACGCTGGCATGGGACGCTGTCAGGGTGGCTTTTGTGGGCCAAGAGTGGTTGAAATCTTAGCAGATGAATTAAAAGAGTCTCCATTAGAAATCTTACAAGATCGTGAAGGCAGCTACCTCCTAGTAGAGGAAACGAAAGGTGGATACAAACATGCATGATTTGATTGTGATCGGCGGCGGTCCTGCTGGATTGGCTGCAGCCATGGCAGCTTATGAAAATGGGATCAATGATATTTTAATTATTGAGCGGGATCAACAATTAGGCGGTATCTTGAATCAATGTATTCATAACGGATTTGGTTTGCATTACTTCAAGGAAGAATTGACTGGACCTGAATATGCAGACCGTTTTATTAAAAAAATTCATCAAACAACTATTGAAGTCCTGTTGGATACGATGGTTCTAGAGGTTACTAAAGAGAAAGAAGTCCATATTGTCAATAAAGAAGTGGGTTATCAAATTTTGAAGTCAAAAGCAATCGTTTTCGCTATGGGTTGCCGTGAACGGACTCGTGGTGCAATAGGAATCGCTGGTAGCCGCCCTGCAGGCATTTTCACTGCGGGGGCCGCTCAGCGATATGTCAATATGGAGGGCTACCTCGTTGGGAAAAAAGTCATTATTTTAGGGTCAGGAGACATTGGACTGATCATGGCTCGAAGAATGACTTTAGAAGGTGCCGAGGTTTTAGCCTGTATTGAAGTGATGCCTTATTCTGGGGGGTTAACTAGAAACATTGTCCAGTGCTTAGATGACTATGATATTCCCCTCTATCTCTCCCACACAATTACGGACATTCGTGGAAAAAGTCGTGTAGAACAAGTCGTTGTCGCCGAAGTAGATGAAAAACGACAGCCTATACTTGGTACGGAAAGAATTTTTGATTGCGATACAATTCTATTGTCTGTTGGATTGATTCCAGAGAACGAACTTAGCCGTGACGCCCAATTAGCGCTAGATTCAAAAACAAATGGTCCGTTTGTATATGAGAATATGGAAACCTCTGTTCCAGGAATTTTCGCATGTGGCAATGTCGTACATATTCATGATCTCGTTGATTTTGTTACTGCTGAAAGCATAAGAGCAGGAAATTCAGCAGCTTCATTTATTTTGAATCACGAACAAAAAACAGAGACAATGCTTGCCGTGAAAAATGGTGCTCACGTAACCTATGTGGTACCACAACATATTCGTCAAGAAAATATTGATCGCAGAATTGAACTATTCTTCCGCGTCAATCAAGTATTTGACGACAGTCAAATTTTGGTAAAATCACAAGGTGAAATTATAGCAAAGCAGAAAAAAAGTTATATCGTTCCCGGTGAAATGGAAAAAATAAAATTATCGAGAAAAGTGTTAGACAAAGTTAAGAATGGAGAAATGGAAGTGTGCGTGGAGGAGGTGTCAAAAACATGAAGAATTTTATTTGCATTATGTGTCCAAAAGGTTGCCATTTAACGGTAAATGAATCCAACGATTATCAAGTTAGCGGCCATAGTTGCAATAAAGGCGTAAAGTATGGAAAAGCTGAAGCCACTCATCCAGTACGTGTGGTAACTTCCACTGTTGCTGTATATGACGGACACTCTCGTCTCTGTTCTGTAAAAACGGCGGATGGGATACCAAAAAACTCTGTATTAAAGGCGATGAAAGAAATAAACAACGTTCAATTAAAAGCCCCCGTTCAAATTGGTGACATTGCAATTGAGAACCTTTTAGGAACCGGTGTGGATGTCATTGTAACGAGTGAAGTGCAAGCAAGCTAAACTGCTTTTTAAATACTGGTAAAAAAACAGCCCTCAAAGAAAACTTGAGGGCTGTCTATGTTTTAGCGAATAACGGCTTGTAATTTTTCTTCTAGCTTCTTCGTTACTTTATTCATGATACGGTTGATTTCTTCGTCAGTTAACGTTGCTTGAGGATCTACAAATGTTAAATTGTAGGCCATAGATTTTTTACCCGCTTCGATATTTGCGCCTTGATACACGTCGAATACTTGTAATTTTGTTAAGAATTTTCCTGCAGCAGCTTTAATTACTTCAGCAATCTCTGCATTTGTATTTGTTTCTTCTACTAGCATTGCGATATCTCGACTCACAGCCGGGTATTTGGATACTGCTTCAAAGACTAAAGGAGCTTTCTCAGTTTCTATCAAAGCTTCCAGATTTAGTTCAGCTACATATGCCGATTTTAATTCATAATTTGAGGCTATTTTAGGATGCAATTGACCAACAAACCCAATCAACGTTTCCCCTAAAAAGATACCCGCCGTTTGACCGGGATGCATTTCAGTCATTTGAATAGACTTATATGAAATTTCTTTTGTAAGTCCTAATCCTTCAATCAATTCTTCTACTTGCCCCTTCACCGCATAATAATCATACGACTCAGCGTTTCCTGACCAAGTTTTATTAGTTACATTCCCTGTTACAGCAATTGCAACATGGTTCTCTTCAATCGGTAGATCTTTTTTAGGATCATTATTTTGATAGAAAACATGCCCAATCTCATAAAAAGCTACATCATTATTCTTACGAGCTACATTGTAAGCTAAATCTTCCAGCATTCCACTGATTAAATTTAGCCGCATAGTAGAACGTTCTTCACTCATTGGCCACGCTACACGCGTTACTTTGCTTTCCTTCAACAAGAATTGTTGCGCTTTCTCTTCCGTAGTCAGTGCATAACTAATAGCTTCAGTTAATCCAGCACCTTCTAAGAGACTTCTTACTTTTCTCGTAGCTTTTTGAGCGCCAGTTAAAAAGCCAGCAACAGTTTGCCCTTCTGGTAATGTCGAAGGCAAATTATTATACCCGTAGATACGTGCGATTTCTTCCATTAAATCTGCTTCAATCGTAATGTCCCAACGACGCGGAGGAACACTGACCGTTGTAACGCCGCTTTGTACGTTTGAATCGAAACCAAGTGAATGGAAAATAGTCGTGACTTGATCTTGAGTCAACTCTGTCCCTAAGAAGCGATTGACTTTCTCAAGTGTTGTGCTTACCTCAACATTTTCAGGATGAACTTCACTGCCTTTGACTGCACCTTGAAGTACCTTTCCTCCTGCTAATTCCGCGATCATTGCTGCCGCTACTTCGCCAGCTAAACTGATTTCTCCTTGATTGATCCCTTTTTCAAAACGCATCGAAGCTTCACTTCGAAGATTATAGCTTTGTGAGGTGCGACGAACTAGTGTATGATCAAACATCGCCATTTCCAACGCAACAGTAGTGGTTTCATCAGAAATTTCTGAATCTAATCCTCCCATGACACCAGCTAATGCGACCGGAATATCTCCGTTCGTGATGACAATGTTTTCTGAATTCAACGTCCGTTCTACGCCGTCTAACGTAGTTAATGGTTCATTTTCTTTTGCGCGACGAACCTTAATTTCTTTGCTGCCTAATTTGTCATAATCAAACGCATGCAACGGTTGACCAAACAACAGTAAGATATAATTCGTTACATCCACCACATTACTAATCGGGCGAATGCCTTCGTTCATCAAACGATTTTGCAGCCATTGTGGACTTGGACCAATTTTTACATCCTCAATAATGCGAATTTCATAGTGTGGCGCGTCTTTTGTGTCAGTCACTGAAACTTTGATTCGATCACTTGCTTTTTCAGTTGCTTCTTTTAATTCTACAGCGGGAAAGTTCACTTTTTTATCGTAAATAGCCGCTACTTCATGTGCAACGCCGCGAATACTCAAAGCATCTGCGCGATTAGGTGTGATTGACAAGTCGATAATTGTATCATCCATCTCCAAGTATGAAAAAACAGGTTCCCCTGCGATTGCATCGGACGGTAGATAATAAATGCCTTCCGCATATTCTTTAGGAATCACGGAATCGCTATATCCTACTTCTTGTAAAGAACAAATCATCCCATTAGAAACTTGCCCGCGCATTTTTCCTTTCTTGATTTTCACATTTCCAGCGATACGAGATCCTGGCAGTGCAACAATCACTTTAACACCTGCTTTAATATTTGGTGCGCCACAGACGATTTGAGACAACTCGTCTTCACCGATATCCACTTGACAGACAGAAAGATGATCCGAATCAGGATGTGGAATGCATTCTTTGACATCCCCGACAACAATCTTTTTCAAACCTTCTTCAGGTGATTCTAAGCCTTCTACTTCAATTCCTGTCAATGAAAGACGATCAGCTAACTCTTTCGGTGCGACATCTTTCACATCGACATATTCATTTAACCATTTATATGACACTAACATTGTTACTTACTCCCCCTTGAATTGTTCCAAGAAACGAACATCGTTTAAATAGAAATTTCGAATATCATTGACTCCATAACGCAACATGGCAATTCGATCTGGACCTAAGCCAAATGCAAAGCCAGAGTATTCTTTTGAATCTATCCCTGACATTTCTAATACATCCGGATGAACCATGCCGGCACCTAGAATTTCAATCCAACCAGTATATTTGCAGACGTTACATCCTTTTCCGCCGCATTTAAAGCAGCTGACGTCCACTTCAACAGAAGGCTCAGTAAATGGAAAGTAACTTGGCCGTAATCGAATTTTTCGATCTGCACCAAATAATTCTTTTAACAATACTTCCAAGGTTCCTTTCAGGTCACCCATCGTAATCCCTTTATCAACCACTAATCCTTCAATTTGATGAAACTGGTGGCTATGGGTCGCGTCGTCTGTATCGCGACGGAAAACTTTTCCTGGCGAGATCATGCGAAGCGCACCTTTAGAGAAATCGTGTTTTTCCATCGTGCGAGCTTGAACAGGCGAAGTATGGGTGCGTAGCAACACATCAGCAGAAATATAAAAGGTATCTTGCATATCACGAGCAGGGTGATCTTTAGGCAAATTCATACGTTCAAAGTTATAATGATCAGATTCTATTTCTGTTCCTTCAACTACCTGGTACCCCATGCCGACAAATGTATCTTCGATTTCTTCCATAATTTGAGTTAATACGTGGCGCGTTCCATGAGAAACTTTTTTACCGGGTAAGGTTACGTCTAAAGATTCTGCTGCTAATTGCTTTTCTAGCGCACGCTCCGTCAAAATCGCTTTTCTTTCCTCAACGGCTTTCGTCAAAAGGTCTCGTATTTCATTAGCGAAGGCACCGACTTTCGGCCGTTCTTCGGCTGAAAGATCACGCATCCCTCTTAATACTTCCGTAATCGGTCCTTTTTTTCCTAACGTTTCAACACGAATCGTTTCCACATTGGAAAGTTCTTCAGCGGCATTGATTTTTTCTAACGTTTGGCTTTTTAGTTTTTCTAATTGCTCTTGTAAACTCATTGTTCTCTTCCTTTCCCTATTGCTTTAAAAGATAGACCTCAACGAATGATCTATCAAATTATAAATAAATTAAATGGACTCCTATCCCTGTCACGACTTAGTCTAATACAACATAGTGAAGAGCCGACAGTTTCTTTTCGCTTACTAGATATGAAGAGAAACTCGCAAAAAAAGACCCCGTTCCACAAAGGAACGAGGTCTCGCGATACCATCCTAATTCGTCAACAAAACATAAGCTGACGCTCTCACTTTCTAACGGCTATGCCGGTCTTACGACAAGCTCCAGAAGTGAACTTCATCTTTTCTCTTCTTAGCCTGCTCACAGTCAACGACAGACATTCCCTTAAAGATCAAAAAGACTACTCTTTTCCATCAACGCTTTTTAAACTATTCAATTGACTATCCCAATACTACAAGAAATCAAAAAATTTATCAACTACATTCTGAGTCTGTAATCCATGTATCGCCCCACTGATGAATTTCCTTCATCACTGTTTTTAAAGCTTCGCCTTTTTTCGTCAGACAATAATCCATTCGTTTTTGACTTCCACAGGAGATCACTCGACCTACAATACCTTCTGCTTCTAACTCTTTTAACCGCTCGGTCAATACACGATCACTGACGTCTGGAATCATCGCAGCAATATCGACAAATCTTTGAGGTCCACCTTCTAACAATACATCAATAATCAAACCGTTCCATTTTTTGCCTAAAATTTGAAAACCTTTCTCAAATTTTGGACAGAGTGAAAAGTCCATTACTTCTACTTGTTCCATAATTCTCACCTCGATAGAGAGAGTATAGCACATCACTTACCTTTTATAAGTATAACTTGCCTAGCACTAAGGAGTTTTTAACAAATCAATTGCTTTGTCTCCTTGTAAGAAAATAAGGTATGCTGCTTTGACAGGTTTTTTCTTTGCTTTTTCAAGGGCTTCTTTGTATAAATTTAGCTGTCCGCGATAGCGAGTGAGCAATTTTCCTTCTCTTTCTGGCGTATAGTAGTCTGTTTTTAAATCATATAGAATCAATTTATCATCAAACTCTAAATACCCATCAATAATCCCGTGGATCAAAATCTCGTCTTGATTTTGATAGTCTTGAAACAATTGATCTGCAGGCAGCAGCATCGCAAAGGGTTCCTCGCGATGTAGCCGACTGGCATGCTGAATCACAAATTGCCCGATCTCTGATTCAAAGAAATTTTGGATACTTTCAACTGAAATTCTTTCGGCAATTTCATGTGTCAGCGTCTGGCGGGAAACTAATTTATCAATCAATTCACGAATTGTATCACTTTCGGGAGCTTTATGAACAGGCAATAGCTGCATAATTAAATGCGTCGCTGTTCCAATTTCAGCAGCAGAGACTTCTCTTTTAGTTCCTAAAAATTTTGGTTCGCCTAGTTCTGTTTCAGTAAATCGGTACTGTGTAGGCGCAGTTGTCGTGGTCAAATCCAAAGGCTCTCGATTATCAGGGTCATCATATAAACGTTTCAGTTCAGAAACAGATTGATAACTTGTCGTTCGAGTTGCCTCGGGGTAAGGATACTCATAAATAAGCTTTGTCTTTATAGGCTGAATATTAATGGCACCTTGCGGGATATCCAGTGTTTTAATTTCAGGAAGATAACTTTGAACCTCTTCGGCGATTTTTTGCGGATCTATAAAATCTATTTTAAAGACCGCTGGATGTTGTTTCAGAGCAACTGGATGCGTTACTGCATACTCTTTTTGATACTGCTCCATGATAGGATGCCTGAATAATGTGAGTCCTACCCATTCCAAGAAATTGCTTTTTTGACCGCTTCTAAGTCCGGCATCTAAAACGAGCGTGTCGTTCAATGCGCCTTTGCTCCATTCCTTAAACGCTGCTTCTTCATCGTCATAAGAACCTACTAAAAATAATTTTTGTTCCGCACGCGTAAGAGCAACATAAAGCTTTCTCATTTCTTCTGACAATAATTTATTCAAGTTCTTTTGCTTAACTGTTTGGAAAAGCAATGTATCCTTCCTAATTCTCACATCTGGCGTTAGTAATTTTACACCCAAACCCAATCGTTCATCGAAAACATAATTTTTACGAGTATCTTGCACATTGAAGCTTTTACTCATATCCATTAGGAATACAATCGGGAACTCCAACCCTTTACTTCCGTGGATCGTCATCACCCTTACCGCGTCTTGAAGCTCTTCAGTCGGAGGTTCACCGAGGTCTTTATCTTTCTCCTGCATCTTCTCAATAAATCGGATAAATTGATACAATCCGCGGAAGCTGCTTCGTTCATAATCTTTTGCTCGCTCAATCAGTGCTAATAAATTGGCGTGTCGTTGCTGACCAGCGGGCATTCCTAAAACATAATCCAAATAGGCTGTTTCATTGTAAATTTTTACTAGCAAATCCGCTAATGCTTCACGTCGAGCATATTCCCGCCAATCATTTAATTGCGAAATGAATAGTTCAAGTTTCTCAGCTACAGAATCCTCATTGTCTTCTATATATTTCTTTACTGCTTGATAGTACTCTTTTTGCGGAAGAACTAGTCGAATCTGTGCTAACTCCTCCTCTTGAAGTCCAACAATCGGCGATCGTAACACGGCGGCTAAAGGAATATCTTGATAGGGATTATCAATAATTTGTAGTAAAGAAATCATCACTCTTAATTCCGTCGATTGAAAATAATTTTGAGTGTCGTTGATCGCTAACGGAATCCCTAACTGCTTAAATACTTCTAAGATTGTTAAATTGTTACTTCTCGTTGGTGTCAACATGACGATGTCCTCATAACGGACAGGCCGCATCGCCTTTAATTTCTTATCGTAAATTTCAAATTTTCCGTCGATCAGTTGCCGAATCTTAGATGCTGTCATAAAAATCTCACCCATGGATTTATCTTCTATCCATTCTGGCACATCCCCATTTTTTTGATAGATCAATACTTCTGGTGAAAAAGTATCCGTTTCTGGAAATGCAGAAAATCCATTAATCAATTCCGCCTGTTTATCGTATTCTATTTGACCGACTTTTTGGTCCATCAGCTGCGTGAAGATTAAGTTTGTAAAATCAAGGACTTCTTTTCGGGAACGAAAATTTTCTGCTAAAATAATTCTGCGTCCACCGTTTTCCTCAGCAAAATCATGATACTTTTCGATGAATAATGTCGGATCAGCTAAACGAAACCCATAGATGGATTGCTTCACATCGCCCACCATGAAAAGATTTCCTGGGGAATCCGAACTTAGGCAACACAAGATTGTTTCTTGTAATTGATTAATATCTTGATATTCATCAACCAGGACTTCAGCAAACCGTTTCTGATAATATAGCTCTGCTGGTTTGTTTCCATCGACTTCTGCCTGCAAGATTTGTAAGGTAAAATGTTCAAGATCGTTAAAATCCAACATTCCTTTTTCACGCTTTTTAGCTGAATACTCATCAATAAAAAGTTTTTCCACTCGAACCAATTCTTCAACAATCGGCAGGGCTTCTAAAAGACGCGCTATCTGTTCTTCAGGTGAAACGGAAAAATACATCTCTTTGATTTTTGTCAAACCTTGCTTTGCTTGGTCACGATAGTTTTTACATTCGGCTATGACATCTCCATAAAGCTCCTTCACCTCTTTTTTTCTTGGAGAAGGGTATGCAGTAAATTTCATCATCTCAAATGTAGTGAATGCCTCATCCAAATGGCCTTCTGTCACTAGCTGCGCAATGCGTTTAGTTATCGCCCATTCTTTTTCTGCAAGTTCATGGATTTTTAATAGGTCTTCGGTTCCCTGACTAGCAGTGATCATCCATTGATACGTTTGTTCTATCTCTTGTAGGGTCTCTAAGACTTGCGGACGAATAACATTCTTAAATAAATCGGAATCAACGAGACTTTCTACTCGGTAATTATCTACTAATCCTTCCAACCATTCAAAAGGATTGGGATTTGCCCGGGCAAATTCGTACATGGAAAGAATCAAATCCTCTAATCCGCTATCACTTCGATCATTTGAAAAATTTTCAGTTAAGCGATAAAAGATTTCCTGATTTTCTTCGTAAAACGTCTCCCGCAGCTCATCCCACACATCCTCTTTTAATAAGATCGTTTCTGTATCGTCTGTCAGCATTCGGTAACTCGGATCTAGATCAATTAGATAGAAGAAACGCTGAATTACTTTAGAACAAAATGAATGCAGCGTTGAAATATTTGCCATCGGCAGTAACGTTAATTGCCGGGTAAAATGATTCTTTAAAGTTTGATCTGTTTCCTCGTTGATTGCTTCTTGCAGCGCAGTTTGGATACGTTCCTTCATTTCACTGGCCGCTGCTTCAGTAAATGTCACAACTAAAAGCTGGTCTAATGATAATTGTTGCCGTTTGATTTTCTCGATCACGCGACTGACCAGCACAGCAGTTTTTCCAGATCCAGCAGAGGCGGATACTAACAAGTTGGTTCCTTGGTCGTAAATCGCCTGCCACTGAGAATCGGTGTACATTTCGTTTGGCGCCTTTGGAGGGATAGGAAAATTAGTTGTCATGTAGTTCGTCCTCCATTCGTTTCAAAACTTCCTCTTTTGAGAGCTTCTCTAAGCGGTGGTAATTATTTTCTTTCAGCATGGCATCAAATTTACAAACACTGCGAAATGGACAATATTGACAAGCGATTCGTTGATTATCCTTGTAACTCGGATTTAATTTAATTTCTCCGGAAACAATCTGATTACCAGCCTTTTGAATTTTTTCTCGATTGTATTGTCGTAAAAGCTCCATTTCATCTAAGTCGTAAAACTTATCCTTAGATTGTGACACGATTACAGTTTGTCCATTTTTATCTTTTTTTATTGGGAACAATAAAGAGTTCTCTTTTTCCAGCAAGCTCTGATCTAACTGATCATATAGCTCCGGCTCTTTTGCAAACAAGCCATCATATTGATAGGCTTTTAGCATGTCTTTTTCGACATTTTTAGGATCCTTTAGAACAGGATTATGAACATGGAGGTAATAGGCCCCTGCTGGTTTTATTTGCTTGTCATTTGCCTGACTAAAATCGGTTACCGCTACATCCAAGTACGTAATCAATTGCAAGGCGATACCATAATAGGCATCTGCTACATTAAAACTATGCGGACTCGACTTATAGTCAATGACACTTAGCCAGTTACTTTCTGCACTGCTTAGTTGATCCAATCGGTCGATTTTCCCTCGGATCGAGACTTCACCACCATTTGAAAGGGGCAATTTAATTCCCGGAATTCCTTTTTCGCCACCAATAGAGCCAAAAACAACCTCGGTTTGTTGGGGTTCAAAACTTGTACGCATTCCTTGCTGAACCAATCCCCAACTGACTTTTTGTATCGTGCGTGACAATTGGTAACGAATGTAGTTCATTCGTGCTGAACTAGACAAAATTGCAAATTTTAACTCACCGAAAACGTCTTTCAATACTTGATCGGCTAATCGGTTACGCTCTGCTTCATTTAACTCTGCCAATCGAATTCCTTGTTCTTTTATCAAACGGAAAAAATGATCCAATGCTTCATGGTAGAAATCTCCCGCAGCTGCTGGAGTTAATCCGTATACTGTGCGCTCCTTTAAACCCAATCCAAAGTTCGCAAAATATTTATACTGACAGTTATAAAAGTTTTCAATCCGTGAAACTGAAACATAAAGATTCTTTCCATACAAGCGTTCGGCTGTTTCGGGAAGCAATGCACGCGGGACATTTAAATCTTGTAAGCTTTTAAAAACTCGTTGTGCCATTGGAGCGATGGTGCTATTTTGAATAAATTTTTGCAACTCTCTCCAAGCAGGCAGTAACGGACGATTTTCATCCTGTGCCATTCGATTGAGAGCAATAAGGTCAGAAAGCAGTGTTCGAATCGTTCCTAAATGGTTCTCAGGCAAACTCATCAATTGTAAGGATTCATTTTCTTTAATTGAAAGATGGAGCCCTTGACTTAGTTGCTTCAAAAAGGAAGAAACTTCTAACTTCTTCTCTCCGTCTACAGTAGTCGCTACACTCAAATAAAGCTTATCCGTTGCAGACAAGAAAACTGAATAGGCCAGAAAAGGTTCTCGATTTACTTTTGAGCTATTGCTTTCCGGTAAGAACTTTCCTTCAGGCAGGTTTTGATTAAAAGCAACACGTTCCTCGGCAGTCAAAAGACCCTTGTCATCAAAACGAGCTGGAAAATCATTGTTGTTTAAGCCAATAGCAAAAGTGACTTTCATCTGATCTACTCGCGCTAGTTCTAAATCGTTGACGCGAACTTGATCAATGGCGGTTGGTATCTTCCCATATGTCAGATTCATTAATCCTGCTAAAAAAATTTCTTGGAAAGTTTCCCACTCAAATGAATCGTTGCCGTAGATCAATACATACTCGTCCAAAAGATCTAGAAGCGCTTGCCATGTTTGCTCATGATTTCGAGCTTTATCAAGATTTCCCTTAGAAACTTCTTGGTCTCGCCAATACAACAATTGGCGTTTTACACCACTGGCTTCCATGAAGTGATAAAAAATTGTGGCAGCTTCTACCCCGTTTTCAGCTTGTTTTATTTTTTTTAAAAAATCTGGGACGATTTGTTGTACGGAACGGCGAACGTCATTTGTTGTTGACTCTAATTCCTTTGCATCCTTAAAAACCTCTGCTTCAAAATCGTAATCAACAAACTCCCAGTTTGCCTCTTTTGTCCACGCGCTGCCTCTAAAATTATAGGCCAAGCAAACATTTTCTGTTAAATCAATCATTTCCCTGTAGCGTTGTTGTTCAGCCAACCACGCGTCCTTCGCCCAATCGAATGGCGCGAACAGCTCTGTACGGAGCATTCGGAAAACATCGTTAATGCGATAATGGTAATTATCCATTAAAAAAAGAGCCTGCAAAAACTCGATTAACGGATGTGCCGCCATCTCTTGCGTCTCATCTAAATAAAACGGGACGTCCAATTTATTAAATACATCAGGCAAAACACTATTATAAAATTGCGGCTTGCGAAGCAAAATTTGAATATCGTTATAACGATACCCCTCTTCCCTGACTAATCGACGAATTTCTTCGCCAACTTTACGAATTTCATCGGCGATGGTGGCGTATTTAGTAATCTTTAGTTGATTCGTATGGGCTAAGTCGCTCGTTTTCTGATTTGCCCAAAAATCTCCTACTTGATTGAATACTGAAGTTTTTTTAAGACAAAATTGATCTGTACGAACGGGAATTTTTTGAATGTCTGCCCGACTCTTCAACTGATGATATGTTTTTCCAGGGTCCGCGAATAAATTCAAAGGATTCGGTTCTTCGTTAGGATATGGACGGTCAAGCTCTAACGAAACAAGCAGCTCTCCACAAGTCATCAATGTAGTTAAAATAGTTAACTCTTGTGCATTAAATCGCGTAAACCCACTTACGATAAACAGGCAGTTTGACAAATTTTGACTCTCTAAATACGTATGCAGCAACTGTAGCGGGTCTTCGTTCGCTACATTGTATTCAAGCAATGCGCCCTCATACGCAGCAAATACTTTTTTCAGATCTTGTAATTTCAATACTTGATCTTGGTCGCTTCCACTTTCGGCTAAGTCCTCTACCGATACATTTCCAATTTGCATCTCTTGATAAAAACCTGCCAATTGTTGAATAAATCCTGTTTTATTTACTTCTCCGCGAAAAATCGTTAATTCTTCTTGTTGTTCCTTCAGAATTTTTCGCAAAATCATTGCATTTCCGGCTTCTGATAAAATATTTCCAGGAACCTGTCCATCTCGCTGTAAAAAATACCAAGCAAGTCGCTGGAAACTAAAAACTTGTGTGCGTATCGTACTGAATTCTGTTGTGTGGTTCCCCTTCTTCATAGCTGACAAGAGATGAATCTCTTGCTCAAATTTATTATAATTGGGGACTATGAAAAACACACGATTCTCTATATTTTGTTTTAACCAATCTTCCGCAGTTTGGACCATTCGTTCTACCGAATCGTTTTGACCAGCACCTAACAAAAATTGTAATGGCATCGTTATCGTTCCCCCTCTTTTCTTCAAGTGATGTTACTCGATTATTATAACAGTTCCGTCAAAAAGACGCATAATTGAAGATAAATAGTACGCAAAAAAAGACTAGCAAAAAATGCTAGTCCACAGTTCCAAATCGATTTAATGGCCAAAAAACAAACTTCACATCGGCCATGATGTTCTTCTCCTTGATCATTCCAATGATTCGGCTGTCTTTAGAGATGCGACGATTGTCTCCTAAAACGAATAATTCGCCTTCAGGAATTTTTTCGGAGCCATATAGGTCTTTTAAGTTAAAATCATAAGTCAGCGGTTGACTGTCTGTTAATTCACCTTTGTACTCATCCAAATAAGGTTCATCCGTTTTCTTTCCATTGATATAAAGCTGGTCATCCTTATATTCAATCGTATCGCCAGGCAAACCAATTACACGCTTAATATAATTTTTTCCTTCATCGTCAGGCGCTGGAAAAGTTACGATGTCAAAACGTTTGATTTCAGTGTTCTTTAGAGCAATCACGCGTTCGCCATCTGCTAACGTAGGGTCCATAGAATCCCCTTTAACAACGACAGGTGTAAAAACAAAATGTCGTAGTCCGATTAAAATCGCTGCTAAAATCAAAAAATAAATAATTGTCTTTGCTGCCTCTTTTATATTCACTTGCGAACCTCCATTCTAACGATCATAATAGTAGTTTATCATATTTGATTCATTTATCAGCAGTTATTCTTTAGCTAAAAAGTTTTTTATTTTTCTCAAGCATATTTCTTTCCTTACTTTTTGTAAGATGATAAAGTAATCATTGTTAACAAAGAAAAAAACAAAAAGGTGGAATTATTATGTCTCAATTTTTAGAATCATTAAAAGAACGTCGTTCACATTATGCATTAGGACGTGACGTTAAATTATCTGAAGAAAAAGTTACAGAAGTGATCAAAGATGCTATTAAAAACAGCCCAACGGCTTTTAACGCACAATCTCCTCGTGCAGTAATTCTTTTCGGTGATGCACATGAAAAATTGTGGAACATCGTTGAAGAAGCATTGAAACCATTAACTCCTGCTGAAGTTTTCCCTAATACACAAGCAAAAATTGATGGCTTTAGAACAGCTTACGGTACCGTATTATTCTTTAAAGAAACAGATACTGTGAAGAATTTGCAAGAACAATTTGCACTATACGCTGATAACTTCCCAGATTGGGCAGAACAATCAAACGGGATTGCTACTGCAAATACATGGACTGCGTTAACTTCTGCAGGCCTTGGCGCAAACTTACAACATTACAATCCAGTTATCGATGACGCTGTTGCAGAAGAATGGGATATTCCTGCAAACTGGCAATTACGTTCACAATTGGTTTTCGGCTCTAAAGAAGGCGAAGCAAATGAAAAAGAATTTTTAGCTGATGACGAACGTTTCCGCGTTTTTCATTAATCTCTGAAATGAAGGTGTGATCATTTTTGATCATACCTTTTTTTATATTTAAACTGGTTCTATAATATTTTGTGTTGGTGAAAAATCGAAGTCGATTTTCTACCAACACTTTTTTCTTATCTTCAAATCAAAAAGAGACTCACATTTGGTAAAATTTAGTCGACTAAAACCTACCCTACCAAAGGAGCCTCTCAATGGATAATACTACTAGAAAATTACTTGGTTTAACAGATAAAAATTTGTTCTTCGATGATGATTGGTTGGAAGAAAGGAAATACAAAGGCGTGAATGCTCAAATCATCAAAGGAAATTTGACGAATCGCTTTTCTCATTGCCCACAATGCGGCTCTGTGCGCATCATTCGTAATGGCTCTTATATAACGAACTCACAGATGTTGAAGTTCAAGGAAAGGCTGACTATTTTAGAATTGAAACGTAGC